>Ga0164294_10001716_pt1 | contig 20099 bp, 10 predicted proteins | sample GEODES005metaG_FD_111479 | JGI IMG/M metagenome (GOLD analysis project Ga0164294, IMG submission 111479) | Oligotrophic lake water microbial communities from Sparkling Lake, Wisconsin, USA - GEODES005 metaG | ecosystem: Environmental > Aquatic > Freshwater > Lake | place: USA: Sparkling Lake...
ACGAGCATGCTCGCGACCAGCGTTTGCCCGTCGAGCGACAGCGCAGGGCCGGTCACGCCGGTCACGGTGCGTGTGAGTCGGTGCGGCATCGAGCCCGGCTCGAGGTCGACTCGGTAGAGGTCGAGTACGCCGGAGCGATCAGACGCGTAGACGACGCTGCGACCGTCGGGTGTGAACCGCGCGTGGAGCGACAGCGCGTTGTCGTTCGTGAGCGCGCGGCGCGCCCCGGACGCAAGGTCAACGAGCGTGAGCCCCCGATGCCCCGAGGTGATCTCGGTCGCGACAACCTGCGTTCCATCTGGGCTGACGGCGGGGAACGCGAGCTGCCCTGCGCCGCCTGGGTCGACGAGCACAGTGAGGGCGCCCGTCTCGGCGTCCACGCGGACGAGGCGAGTGCGTCCCTCGACCAACTGGACGGCGACGTAGAAGCGCGCGCCGGGTCCGCAGGCCGGCTCCCGCACCCGCAGGCCGCGCGTCACTCGGATGAGGCGACCATCGCGGAGCGCGACGAGGTCATAGCCCGAGAACTGACCGTCGAAGCGGTCTACGCGGTCGAGCACAAGGGAGCCGTCGTCGCAGACGTCGAAGTGGTCGGTGCCGTTGATATCGAGCATGTGGGTGCGCGCTGCGAAGCCATCGGCAGGCGAGCGCGCCCACAGCGCGGGTAGGTCGTCGGGGCCAATCTCGAGGGCGATGAGGCGCCCATCGGGCATGAAGCGCGCGTCCTCGTGTCGATGTCCGGCGGTCGTGAGGCGAACCCAGGGCGTTGGCTGCCCCTCGGCGAGCAGGCGATCGCGCTCCATCGTCGCACTGCGCGTGAGGTCGCTCTGCCACGCGGCCCAAGCGGTCGAGAGCGGGCGACCGAAGGCTTCGATGAAGGCGCCGTTCACCGCGAACGGCAGCACGTCATCGCCATAAGCAGCGAAGAGCCGCGCGATGCCCGCTTCGCCGTGCGTGCGCGTCAGCCAGTCGACGAAGTGGCCGCCGTACATGTACCAGACGTTGGGACCCGGCCAGTCGAGCGGCGCGTGAAGGGCGACATCGAGCGGGGCGAGCGTGCCGTCGAGCGCCGCGGCACGGAGCCATCCGCGAAACCACGCGGAGCGCACGCGACCTCGGCCAGAGGTGCGGCTCTCAAGCCAGACCGCCGCGCCCTCGATGAGGACCGAGGGCATGTTCTGGTTGGGGGCAAAGCTGCGACCGAAGACGTTGTTGAGCAGGGCGGGGAGGCCCGACATGGTGTCGAGGTGAAGGATGTGCGTGTACTCGTGGTAGATGAGGACGCGCATCCAATCGTCGTAGTCGTTGAGGTTGCCGTCGAGCGCCGGCGTTGCCGCATTCAGCCGCATCTGCAGAGACGGGAGCGCCGTCGCCGAGCCGTTCGCGGCGTCCCCGAAGTCGGAGAGCACGACCTGCGTCCGCTGACGCGGCGCATGGGCGAGGACGGGCGTGAGGACGGCGTGCGCCTCTTCGCAGATGCGGGCCGCGCGGGCCGCGAGCGCGTCGAGGCCCGCGGGAAAGTGAAGTACGAAGTGGGGTGTCTCCAGGGTGCGCCATGTCGGGGCGGGCTGCCCGCTCAGTGCGGGCCGCGGGCCGAGCACTGAGAGCGCAACCAGGGCGAAACTGAAAATCAGCGCAGACCGACGCAGGCGTTCCCAGAGGCTGCGCTCGTGAGCGGCGGGCGTCATCGCGGGGGTTATAGCAGGCGACAGCGGTTGCTGCGCGTCCCGTGGGTGCTACGATGGAGAGACAAAGGAGCGAAGGCATGGCCGACCGAATCCTCGTCGTCGATGACGAGGCGAACCTGCGCAAGGTGCTCGCGGCGATGCTTCGTCGGGAAGGCTACGAGGTCGACACGGCCGAGGACGGCGCCGAGGCCATGCAGATGCTCGACGAGGAGCGCTACGCCGCGGTCCTGACGGACCTGCGGATGCCACAAGTAGACGGCATGGCTGTTCTGCGGCGCGTGATGGCGAGGACTCCGGAGACGCCGGTCGTCTTGCTGACGGCCCACGGCACGGTCGAGACGGCCGTCGAGGCGATGAAGCTCGGTGCGTTCGACTTCGTGAATAAGCCGTTCGACCAGCAAGAGCTCAGCCGCATTATCTCCAAGGCCGTGCGGACGAGCGCTCTCGCTGAGCTCGAGAGCACGACGCTCGCGCGGGGCGACGACCAGGGGCGCTTTGGCCTCATTGGTACGTCGGCTTCGATGATGCGGGTCTATGAGATCATCGAGCGCGTCGCATCGACGCCGTCGACGGTCTTGGTGACCGGAGAGAGTGGCACCGGCAAAGAGCTCGTCGCGCGGGCGCTCCACGAGCAGAGCGGGCGGGCGAGCCGGCCGTTCATTCGGGTCAACTGTGCGGCCATTCCTGAGGGGCTGATCGAGTCAGAGCTGTTCGGGTACGAGAAGGGCGCGTTCACAGGGGCGGTCGCGAGCAAGCCGGGTCGGTTCGAGCTGGCGGACGGCGGGACGCTCTTTCTCGACGAGATCGGAGAGGTCTCGACCGAGATGCAGGTGAAGCTCCTGCGCGCAGTGCAAGAGAGCGAGTTTGAGCGGGTGGGCGGGGTCACCACGCGCCGTGTCGAGGTTCGGCTCGTCGCGGCGACGAACCGCGACTTGGCGCGCGACGTGGCCGATGGGAAGTTTCGCGAGGACCTCTATTATCGGCTGAACGTGGTGCCGATCGCCTTGCCGCCGCTCCGCGAGCGCCCCGCCGATGTGCCTGCGCTGGCGAATCACATGCTCGTCAAATACACGCAGCGGCTTGGGCGGCGCGGCGTGGAGCGTTTCTCCGAAGACGCGCTCCTTGCCCTCCAAGCATATCCCTGGCCGGGCAACATTCGTGAGCTCGAGAACGTCATTGAGCGAACGCTGCTCTTCTGCGACGGGCCGGAGATCGGTGTCACAGACCTGCCCGCGGAGTTCACGGGCCGCTTGAGCGGTGCCGGTGGCCTTCCGCCCATCACGCCCTTTGTCAGCCCGAACGGCGTGACTGCGTTGAAGGATGTCGTGCGCTGGACCACGCAGGCTGTCGAGCGCGACCTGATTGAGCGTGCGCTGGGCGAGACCGCGGGCAATGTGACGCGTGCCGCTCGGCGGCTTGAGATCTCGCGTAAGAGCTTGCAAATCAAGATGAAGGAACTTGGGCTGCGCGAGCCGGAGCGGTAAGTTCTCGCCGTCGATGGGCCGGGTGGCCCGCCCTGAGTGAGCTGGAGGCTTTGCATGAAGCGGCGGCGTTTGCGCGCGATGTGGCTGGGTCTCGTCGTCTTAGCGCCCTGTGCGGCGTCGGCAGCGGTCCTGACGGACGTGGTGGACGCCGCAGACGGCGACGATCCGTTCGATGTGACTGCAGACGTCGCGTATGACCGCACGCTGCGGCGCGCGAAGATCACCCGAGAGTTCGTGTGCGATCCGGCGCTCACGCTCGACACCTGTGACAGCGCCCCATCGGGCGTCGGCGCGCTGGTGTTCGCCAAAGAGCTGCGTATTCAGCGGGTGACTCAGACGATGACGCCGCGGCTCCGGTTCGGCCTGTTTCACGACCTTGAGCTCTCGCTGGAAGTCCCGGTCGTGATCGACGACACCCAAGAGGTCCGCTTCGCGGGAAATGGTGGGGACCCCAACGGCGTCGCGGTCGACCCCACCATCAGCACGATCGCGCCGGGCGAGCGCGACGTGGTCGTGGACGGCCGCCTCGTCCTGGGACCGGACGGGCAGCCCCTGCGCGAAGACCCCGAGAACCTGTTCGACGTGCCGCAGGAGGCGCTGCCGACGCGGAGCGGTCTGGGCGATATGCAGCTCGCGCTGCGGTGGTCCCCCTTCAATCAAGAACGAGACCCGGCCCGCGCCACCTGGACGCTCGACTTTGGCTGGCGAATGCCCACAGGCGAGATCATGAAGGTCGACAACAAGGGGGTCGGCCGCGGCGTTCATGGGCTCACGCTCGGCACGTCGATCGCGCGGCGCTTCGCGCACGCGGAGCCTTATGCCCGCTTGGATGGCACGCTGTTCGTGCCCGCCTCGGACTCGCTGTTCAAGGACTACCGCTTTGCGCAGGAGTACGTCGGCCCGGGGCCCGTAGCCGGTTTCATCGTCGGCACCGAGGTGGTCCCGTACGAAGACCCCGCGCGCGGCATCAAGCTCTTCTTCGACTTCGCGCTCGGCGCGCGTTACCACGCCAAAGGGCGCGACTACTCGGAGCTCTTCGACGCCTTCGCGAACGGCGGGCGCGCATGCTCTCTCGATCCGAGCGCGACGATCGATCCGAACCGCGCGTGCTACTCGGTCGACAGCAACTCCGAGCTCGCAGGTCAACCCTTTGACGGCATCACCACGGTCGAGCAGTTCATGACGGCTGAGGGGCGCATCGGCTTCGGTCTCCAGGCCAGCAAGCACTTGCGCGTCGGTACGTCGCTGTCGCTCGCCCATGACACGGAGCATTTCTTGAGCAGCGCGGACGTGGGCCGCGATACGAACGGGACGGGCATCGTGGAGTCCCGCGCGGACACAAACTGGAGCGCCGACGAGCAGAACCCGACGTATGTGCGCGCGATTGACAGCGTCGGTCGGCGTTTGCGTGTTGAAGAGACGACCGTCTTCAACGTGCAGATGAACGCGAGCCTGATGTTCTGAGGGCTTCGCTCAGCGGCGCTTGTAGACCGTCCAAGTGGCGAACGCGACAGACGCCGCCGCGAAGAGCCCGACCCAGGTCAGGTCGGCCGTGACGCTCCCCGCGAGCGGCGCGAGCGTGCGTGCATCGCCCTGCAGCGCGCCGCGGACGCCACTGACGATGTAGCTCATCGGGTTGTAGTAGAGCAGGGACGCGAGGACGCTCCCTGGCTCGCCGGGCGGGAACATCGCGCCGGATAGGATCCACGCAGGCAAGAGCACGATGCTCATCACGGCGTGGTAGGCCTGCGATGAGTCCGTTACCCAAGCCAGGGCGAACCCGAACGCGGCGAGGCCAACGGCGCCGAGCACCAAGAAGGCGGTCAAGGTGGCCCAGTCGATATCCGCATAAGTAAAGCCCGCGAGTGGCGCGAGCGCGAGAAAGAGCGCGGCCTGCGTGAGGCCGACGCTCGAGACACCCAGCGACTTGCCGAGGACAACCGCGGTGCGCGAGCCAGGGCTCACGAGCACGGACTGGAGAAAGCCCGCGTGGCGGTCTTCGATGACGGTGATCGTCCCGAAGATGCTCGCGAACAAGACCATCATCACAACGATGCCGGGGTAGAAGTACTGCATGTATCCGAGGCCGGGCGCGACGGCGTACTGGAACGTCGACGCGAAACCGCCCCCGATCAGGAGCCAGAAAACGACCGGTTGCATCAGCGCGCCGACCAAGCGGCTCGGCTGCCGAAAAAAGCGGAGTAGGTCGCGGCGGGCTAAGACGGTGATGGTCGCGAGGTCGTCTCGCAAGGCAGAGGTCACGCTGGGTTCTCCGCGCTGAAGAACGCGCGTCCCGTCAGGTGCGAGAAGACCTCGGCGAGTGACGGGCGCTGCAGGTTCACGGTCTCGAGTCGGCCCGCAGGGAGGGCCTCGACGATGCGAGGGATGAGGGCGTGACCGCGTTCACAGACGATCACGACCGCGTCGGGCGTCACGCGGGCATCGAGGTCGAGGTGCGCCTTCAACCAAGCGGCGAGTTCGCTCGGGTCACGCGCGGTCAGCGTGATGACGTCACCCGAGACGGCCGCTTGAAGGCGCGCAGGGGTGTCGGTGGCGACGATGCGACCGCCATCGAGGATCGCCAGACGGTCGCAGCGCGCGGCCTCCTCGGGTCGGTGGGTGGTCATGACCATCGTGAGACCCTCGCGCTCGCGCAACTCTGTGAGGCGGGTCCACGTCCGCTCGAACGATGCGTGGTCTAGACCGACCGTGGGTTCATCGAGGACGAGGATCGACGGCGAGTGGACGAGCGCGCGCGCCAGCTCGAGGCGGCGACGCATACCGCCTGAGAGGGTCTTGACCTTGTCGTCGGCGCGGTCGGCGAGGTCGGCGAAGGTGAGGAGCGCCTCGATGCGCGCGCGGGCCTTGTCCGTGGGGACGCTGTGGAGGCGCGCCGTGAGGGCCAGATGCTCCCGCGGTGAGAGGTTCGGGTCGACGCTCGGGGTCTGGAAGACAACGCCCATCCGGCGCCGCATCTCGCGGCCGCCCGCGTCGATGAGGACGCCGTCGAGGCGCAAGTCGAGGGCGTCGGGCCGCAGCAGGCCGGTGAGGGCGAGGAAGGTCGTGCTCTTTCCGCTGCCGTTCGGTCCTAAGAGCCCAAAGATCTCGCCTCGGGCGACGTCGAAGTCAACGCCCTGGAGGACGGTGCGCTTGCGGTAGCCGCCGCGGAGGCCGCGGACGCTCAAGAGGGGGGCATCACCCGGCATGGAGAGGGGCTCCGTCAATCACGAGCATCGCGAAGAGCGCGGTCAGGTAAATGAGCGAGTACAGGAAGAAGCTGCGCGACCAGGACTCATTCGACTGCGTTCGCAAGCCCGCGAGCGCGAAGGCCAAAAAGCCGAGCCCCAGCGCGAGGGTCACCCAAAAATAGAGCGCGCCGGCGGCGCCGAGCGGGTAGAGCGCCAAGCTCACGGGGAGGAGCAGCACGGACCAGCCGATCGCGTGCCACTTCGTGACCTGTAGGCCGCGCACGATCGGGAGCGTGCGGATGCCCGCACGCGCGTACTCGCGCTCGCGGTAGATCGCTATCGCGAGGAAGTGCGGGATTTGCCAGATAAACATGATCCCGAAGAGCACGATGCCCGGCCACTCCACGCCGCCTGTCACGGCTGACCACCCGAGCAGAGGGGGCATCGCGCCCGGGATTGAGCCGACGAGCAGCGCGACAGGACCGACCTGCTTGAGCGGCGTATACAAGCACACGTAGCTGACGAGCGCGGTCGCTGCGAGAAGGCCGGTGGTCGGGTTCACGCCGAACGTCAGCACAGGCAGAGCGATGGTCGCGAGGGTCAGGCCGAAGTAAAGCGCCGTCACTGGGCGGAGACGTCCCGCGGGGAGCGGGCGGTCGCGCGTTCGCGACATGAGCTTGTCGGAGTCGCGCTCCAGGTAGCAGTTGAGCGCGTTCGCCGCTGCGACGACCACGATGGTGCCGAGGAGCGTCGCTGCCAACTGCGCGCCGGAGAGGGCGCCCGGCGCGAGCCACAGGCCGCCGGTCGTGGTGATGAGCACGAGCAGCGTAATGCTGGGCTTCGCGAGCGCGAGGAGGTCGCGCCACACGGGCGGTCGTTGGGGTATGACGGCCTCGCTCATCGCGGGCGCATTTAGCGACGTGCGGTGCCGCGCGTCAAGCCGCGGCGCGGCTCACCGATAGGCCTCGAACCGCGCGCGCCCATGCTCGTTCCACCACCGCGTCCAGCGCGCCCAGCCAGCCTTGCGCTCGGCGGGCGGGGCGTCGACGACGTAGCCGTAGTTCTGGTGGGTCGCACGCCGGAGCTCTGCGAGCGCACTCGCTCTGATCACGCGCTGCTCGTGCAGGAGCGCGTCGATGAGCCACTCCATGCGGGGGCGTGACTGGTTGTGTGCCCACCAGCGGGTCCACTTCCAAGCGACGAAGCCAAAGTCTGCGCGCGTCAGGTCGACCAGGGCGCGGTGCGCAGCCTCTTGGAGGCCAAGCGTGACGTCCTCGAGGAGCGGCACGATGTCGGGGAGCGCGTCGGAGGCTCGCAAGCGCGCGAGCGACTCGACCGCTGCGCGCCGCGCTCGAGGCGGGCCCGCTTTGGTCTGCGCGCGCAGTCGGTCGACCGCTTCTGCGAACTGCGGCGTCCCGCGGGCCGCATCGAGGACGAAGAGCGCGACGTCCCGCACGCCGGGGTCGGCGTCGCTCAGGCGCTCATAGGCAAGGTCAGTCGAGCCCGATGACCGGAGCGCGGTGAGCGCGTAGACCGCGTAGTAGCGAATCTCGGGCGAGAGGTGGCGACTCAACGCTTCGAGGCGGGGGACGGCCAGCGGCCCGAAGCGCGCGAAAGCGTGCAACACGCCAGAGTGGCGCTCGAAGGGGATCGTGCCCACCGGGTGCGCGAAGCGGTCGATGACCAGCTGGCCCGGGAACGCGGCGACGAGCGCGTCAAGCCCCGCCTCACCCGCGGTAAGGAGGTCAGCGGCCGCGCGCGCGACTGCGTCGGGATGGGCTTGGGAGAGCGCGCGAACGGCCAGCTGAAGCTGGGTCTCTGTGACCGCGATGGGCCCCGTCGCGCGCGGTCGCTGCGGAATCAGTCTCAGGGCGGGCGCGTCGACCTCGGTGGCCGTTGCGGGCTCAGCGGTTCGAGTCGCCCGAACCTGCGGCGTCTCTGGTTCATCCGCGACAACGACCGCGCGGACATGAGGCCGCGTCTTGAGCGCATCGAGCGGGTCGAGGGGGGGCGATGCTGCCCAGTCAGCCAGTGCGAGTGGGCGGAGCTCCAAAATCGTATCGTGCGGCGCCCGAAGCGGCTCGCCGAAGACGACACTCCGCTGCGCGCGGTCAATGAGCGCCGTGACCGGCATGCCCTGCAGCGTGTGCAGTGCCGGGCCCGGTGCCGCCTCGCGCTGCGGCTCAGCGACGGGGAGGGAAGCGATCGGGGCGGTGACTCGCCGCTGAGTTGGCCACGCGGCTCCGAGGCGCTCGACCCAGCGCCGCAGCGCGTTGAGCGTTCCGCCGTCGAAGGGCCCGCGGGAGCGCAGGCCGACCACGTGCGCGAGGGGCGTCGCGGCGTGCGGGCGCGTGACCGTCGAGATCAGGACGTCGTCTGGCAGCGGCCACTCAAGCTGAGCGCACAGCTGCGCGAGACCCTCGTCTCCCCGCGCTGGGCCCGCATGGGTCGCGCCGCGTGCGAAGGCGCGTGCGAGCGTGCTCTCAGCGGCGAGCCTGAGCGGCTGGTCCGGGTGAAGAGGTCGAGGCGACGCGGCGAACCTGCGAAACGTGTCGGTGTTTGCCTCGCGAGTCGGCTCAGACTCAAGCAGGAGCCAAGCGTCGAGCCCGGTCACTTCGCGGCCCATGAGCGCCTCAAGGAGCGTGGCCTCATCGACGGCGGCCTCCGCGAGTTGCGCCCACGCTTCGACCCACGTGGGCGTCGCGGGGGAGGCCGTGAGCGCCGCGCCGGTCGCGACGACGCTGTCGACGTCCAACCGCGCTCTCGTCGCCTCGACTTCATCACTCAGCGCGAGGCTCGCCGAGACACGCCGGCCGAGCGTGAACGCAAGCTCGGGCAGCAGTGACGCTGCCGATAGGTCGCATACGACCTCGAGGCTGATGGCGTCTGCCCCGACACAGACCAAGCCGCGCTGGTCTCGCCAGGCGGCTGGAACGTGCGCGGCGTCTGCGAGGGTCGCGCGGTCGAGTCGCTCAGGCGAGGTGGGTGGAAGGCCAGCTTGGGCAGCGACGAGGGCGCGCAGTCGTCCGCGAGCGGGGCCATCGAGGCGGCCGGCGCGCACGACGGCGGTGTCTGCCGGGAGGCCAGCCTCGACCAAGTCCAACGCCGACCTGAGGTCGCCGCCCATCAACAGGCCGTCGCGGGTCAGCGCTGTCCATAAGTCTTCGACCACAGCCCGACGATACCACCGCGCGGCGGGAACCGAAAAGGTCAGGTGCGTCAGCGCCGCGTCGGTGGGCCCAGGAGTAAACACGTCCCTGTGAGCCACTCTGCTGGACCTTGTCGGGTCTGCGTCATGATGGGGATGAGCCATCCCGCCAAGAGCGGGAGCGCGCATAGCCAGCCGCAGAGCGCATGCAAGCTGGCCCGGATGGGTCCGAGTGGCTGCCCCGTGCGCCGGATGACCAGCCATAAGCCGAGCGCGTGTTCCCCGAGGGTGCGGCCGAGGAGCGCGCGCAGAAGAACGACATAGAGCGTGCCGACTAGGGGCAGCGCGACGAGCGCCGGCGCGAGCAGCACGCTGTCGTGGATCAGGAGCGTCGCGAGCGCGTCGAGCGTGTCGGTACCGCGCCAGGGGAGGGGCTCCGAGACCAGCCCAGTGGACCAGAGGCCGGCCTCGAGCGCGAGGACCAGCAGCGTGTCGAGCGCGTCCGCGCCGGCGCGGTGTCGAAAGGGGGCAACGACCCCTCGTTGCTCGAGCGCCACGCGGGCCTAGAGAGCGCCGACGGCGGCGAGCGCGAGCGCCGATGCGACGACCGCCGCGGTCTCTGTGCGGAGGACGGGGCTGCGCAGCGTGGCGCGCGTCACGTCCGCGCGGGTGAGAGCCTCGAGCTCTCTCGGCGAGAACCCCCCCTCGGGACCGACCAGGACGTCGACTCCGGCGTCGCCCACGTTCGTCGGGAAGGGGGCGCCATCCACCGGATGAAGGACGAGGCGACGACGCGCAACGCTGTGGCTCAGGTAGTCTTCGAGTCGGATTGGCCCGTCGAGCGACGGCGTATCGGCGCGGCCTGACTGGCGCGCCGCCTCATCGAGAATGCGGGCCCAGCGCACGCGCTTTTTGTCGGCGCGGGCGTCGTCGTCGAGTCGAGAGACAGAGCGCTCAGTCGACAGCAGCACGATGCCCGCTACGCCCAGCTCGGCCACCTGGCGCAAGACGTCGTCGAGCTTTTCGCCGCGCGGGAGGCCGTAGACGAGGCGCACGTCTGCGCCGACTCGACCCGCCCGCACACCCCCGACCGTCACGAGGTGGAGGGACTCGGCGTCGCCCGCGAGCCGCGCTTCGACTTCGTTGCCCAAGCCGTCAAAGGCGACCACCGTATCTCCGGGGCCTAGGCGGCGGACGTCGCGGAGATAGTGCAGGGCGTGGGTGTCCAGCGAGAGCACGGGCTCGTTCAACGCGACGCCCCGCAACGGCAGGCGCGTCACGGTAGCGCCGCGCCCCGCACGCGGGACAAGTGCAGAATGCTCCAGTCGCCCTCCTTGAGGGTGCTGCGGCACTCAAAATCGGGAAACGCAGACGCGACCGCATCGGCGTCCGCGTGCAGCAACCCGGCGAGGATCAGTGTGTCGGCCGCGCGCGCTGCGAGCGGCGTCGCGAGCTCGATGAGCACCCGAGCGAGGATGTTCGCCACCACGACGGGATAGGACTGGTCAATCGCCTCGATGGTCCCGATGTGAACGCTGACGCGGCCCTCGCACGCATTGAGTCGCACGTTGTCGCGCGCGTTCTCGAGCGTGTCTGGGTCATTGTCGAACGCGACGGCATCACTCCCGAGAAGCGCTGCGCCGATCGCGAGGATCGCCGAGCCGCAGCCCACGTCGAGCACCCGCACGCCAGGCTGAGCTGCAAGGACGTCATCGAGCACCCGCATCACGCCGCGCGTCGTCTCGTGCTGTCCTGTGCCGAAGGCCATGCCGGGGTCGATGATGATCGTGGCTTCTGCGTTGGGCTCAGGCGCCTCCCAAGGGGGACGAACCCACACGCGCCGAGACATCTGACCGCCCTTCAAGAAGGCCTTCCAGCCGTCGCGCCACGTCTCGTCATCGCTGCTCTGGGTCTTTACCGCCTCAGCGCCCATGTCAAAGGGCTCCAGGACTTCGAGGATGGACTGCTGCAGCGCGTCGTCCGGGGCTGCTGAGAGGCCGATGACGAGGTGTGAGGTGTCCTCGAGTCCATCGGTCGGCCGCGAGAGCGTGGTCGCGTCGCGTGTCTCGACGATGTGGCCAGTCGCCTCGGCAAGCAGGTACGAGAGCGGCTCCGCGAGCGCACTCGGCACTTCGATCTCAATCTTCCACCAGGTCATGCGGGCTTTCTAAGGGGTGAGGGCGAGCGCTCGGGCGCTGGCTTGAACGTCGGCAGAGGTTGCCCGATCGAGCGCGTCGAGCCAACGGTCCGGTGCGTCTCGTGCGACGGAACAGTGAGGGCGCGCTGCCTGTGCTGCGAGCCAATCGAGTCGGTCGATGGGCTCGGACCAAGCGAGGTCGACGTCGGCCTTGCGCCGCGCGCGCAGGGCGTCGAAGGGCGTCGGCGGCAGCGGCTCCGCAGCGAGCACTCTCAGGCGTGCCCGCACTCGCTCGAGCGCCAAAGCGTCCGGTGATTCGAGCCCGGCGACCTCAAAGCAGAGCGCCTCGGGCGCGCAGCTTGGGCGCTGTGACCAGACGGCCTCGTCGCCCGCGATGGCCGTGAGGGCCAACTCAACCGCGGCGAGGGTGCGCGGTGACCGGTCATGCACCACGAATGTCAGTGCGCTTCCGCCGCGCCGCGCTGGGGATTCAGGGGGCGAGTCGATTCGCCCGACCGGCGATGGGCGCTTGGCGGGCCAGAGCGCGGCGGCTTCGAGGGCATGGTCGAAGGACACCTTGCCCGTGACGAAGGTCACCGCAGGCGCCTCGCTCACCCACGCCTCGAGAGCCGCTTGGCCACTGACAATCGACTGACCGAAGCAGGACGAGGCCGTCAGGTTGGCCGCGCGTGACTTGAGCCACGCGAGGGTGGGTGACAGGCGGTCCGCGGGTCCCATGACAGTCACGTCTACAAGGTCGTCGTGAACGACGGTTGCAACCTCGACCGATGCGATTTCGGTGACTGGTGGGCGGAGGCACGCGCGTAGGTCGGCCGGCATCGGCGAGCGCAATCGCCAGCGCCACCGTACAGCGAAAGTGGGGTCGGGCGTCGCCGCGTAGACGAGCGTCCGCCCGCCCCGCGTGACGAACTCGCCCGGGCGCCGCTCGACGACCTCGGCGGAGCGGGGCAGTGAGCGCGCGGCACGGTCGCGGAGGCTCTCGGCCCAGAGCGCCCAACCCGCGCCGGTCTCGGCGCTCCCGACGGCCTTGGAGGGAGCGGGCGGCGCAAGGACGAGCGCCGAAGCGCCGTCAGCGACGTGCGCCTGACCTGTGCGGAGCTCCGCCCAGAGGGCGTCCCAGGTCGTGTCCACCTCGGCGGGGTGAGCGCGCACGCCGACGAGGACATAGGTGTCATCGCCCCACTGGACGGTCTCGGTCTGCGCGCGCGCCGCCATGCGGACCGCGAGTGTCTCGGCCGCGCTTGCGGGCACTCGGAGCGCGAGCAGCACCCAAGCCTCGGCGGTGGGAGAGACGCCCACCTGCACCGCCGGCGCCTCCTGCGTCACTCGGGGCTGAGCGGGGGGGGCGCTCGCGAGGGGCAACAGGTCCTCTGCGAGCCGCGCGAGCGGCGTGGGTGGCTCCGGGCCCGAGTACTCCACCACCGCGGCGGCTCGTGTGAAGCCGCGCGTCGCGCCCGCCGCGGGTGCGACCAGCGCCTCGAGGAGACGCCTCGGTGTCCACGGGCTCGCTGGGTCGATGGCCGGCGCTGCGGCGCAGGTGCTGAGCGCGCGGAGCCATGCGGCCGGCCGCGCCTCCGTCCACCACGCCGCTGACGAGGCGACCGGTCCTCGAACGTCGACGGTGATGCGGTCGGGTGCCGGCATGACTTTGAGCCGTGCGAGCCCCGACTCAAGCGGCTTACGGCGCGCATCCTGCAGACACAGGGCCTCGGCGGCAGCAGTCGGCGCGTCGAGCCAAGCTGTCCTGCGAAGGGTCCATGTGAGCGTCGCGACCCGCTGCTCGGGCTCGAGGTGGGCGCGGACACTCGCGGGGCGCTCAGCGCGCCTGTCCGCGTGTGCCGAGCTACCCAGCGGGCCGAAGAGGCCGACGACGAGCGTGAAGAACTGCGCAGCGACGAGGCGGGGAACCGGATGGAGCATGGGGGTTCACCCTAGACTCGGGCTCCACTTGGCCGCAACGAGGTCCGCGCGCGCGGGCCGATGTGCGTCACGTTTGGATCGAGGCCGCCGCGCTGTTAGAAATACGCCCCTATGCAGACAACCGGGGACCATGGGCGCTGGCGTCAGGTGGCGAGCGTCCTGCTCGCAGAGGCGGAGCGGCTGACCGATCCGCGCGCCCGAGCTGTCCGGCTCGTCGAAGTCGGCGACCTGTGCCGAGACAAGATGGGGGACGCCGCGAGCGCCGCGAAGCACTACGCGGACGCCGTGCGGTGTCATGCGGAGTCCGCGCAGGTGCCGCTCGCGCGGCTCGCCCAGCTGGCGCGCGACAGCGGTGATCCGCAGGTGACCGCGCGCTTGGTTGACGGCCTTACCGCCGCTGAGCGGTGGGTCGATGTCATCACGGTGCTTGTGAAGCAAGCTGAGGTCGCCGAGAGCCCGGACGAGAGAGCGGCTCTGTATGCCCAGTCCGCTCGGTTGACGCGCGACCACCTCGACGACGCGGGCCTCGCGCGCGCTTATTTGGTGGCTGCTGCGGCCGAGGCGACCGAAGGCGTCACGGTTCAAACGGTCGCTGCGGCGCTCGCGCAAGCCTTGGCCGATGCGCCTTCGGACGATGAGCTCGCCGCTCACCTCGGACGCATCGAGACGCTCGCGGGGCGACCCATCGAGGCGATGCGCGTCCTCACAACGACCGCAGCCCACTCGAACGACTTGGAGGTCAAGGCGCGACTGTTGCTCGACGCAGCCGCCATCGCGTCGGAACATGCGGGTCTGCCGCTCGAGGCGGCCGTGCACGCGTACGAGGCGCTCGTCCTCGATCCGGCGTGCTCTGCGCAGGCCATCGAACGGATCGACGCTGTGCACAGCGTGTGGGCGGCGTCGCCCGAGGTCTCGGAGACACTCGCTCAGATTTGGGAGCGTCTACAGCGGCACGACAAGGTGCACGAGCTGCTTGGGCTGCGCCTCGCGGTCGCTGGACCCGAGGAGCGGCCGACGATGCTGCTGCGGCTCGCTGAGCACGCTGAGTACGCCCTCCTTGAGCCGACGAGGGCGTTTGATCTTTACCGGCGCGCCCTCGAGGACGGGCAAGGCGACCTGAGCGTCTTCGCGATGGGTTTGCGGCGCGTGGCCGCCGAGGGGGTCGAGGGCGCCTTCAGCGTGATGGCCCCCCTCTTTGAGGCCGCGCAGCTGTGGGCGCCGCTCCTCGCGACGCTCGAGGACGAGGCCGCGCTGGCCGTGGATGAGCTCGAGCGCGCCGAGCTCTTCTTCCGGGCAGGCGCGGTGGCTGAGCGCCACCTGCAAGACTACGAGCGCGCGATGGAGCACTTCCTCCAAGCCTTCAAGGTCGCGCCGAGGGACGTGCGGTACGTCGCGGCGGGCGAGCGTCTCTACCGACGCCGCGGTGACTGGGCCATGGTCGACCGCCTGCTCGATCTGCAAGTGCGGATCGTCGAGGCGCCACCAGAGCGCCGCCGGCTCCTCCTAGAGCAGGGGCGTCTGCGGCACGGCCCACTTCAGCAGCATTGGGCCGCCTTCAACGTCGCGCGAACCGCAGCGGCCGAGGGGGCGACCGAAGAAGCGTCCTCGCTGGTCGCCGAGATCGCGCGCGACGACGCGGGGTGGGCCGCCATCGATGAGGGCCTTCGACGCGAAGCGGAGGCCGAGGGCGCGACGGTCGCCGCGCGAATCCTGAGCGAGCTCGCGACGCTCGTCGAACAGCACCGGGACCGCCCGGAAGAGGCCCTGCGTGTTCTGCGCGAGGCCTACGAGCTTTCGCCCGAGGACCCCGCGCTGTTCGACCGTGTCGCCGCGCTCGTCGAGCGCATCGGCTCAAAGAGTGAGCTCGCGACGTGGCTCATGACCTGCGCTCAGCGGCCGTTGCCGGACGAGTTCGTTGTGGCCGCGCTGCGGCGCTCTGCGCAGGTCTGGGAGGGCGCGCTTGGTCGCCCAGATGAGGCGCGCGAGGCGCTACGGCTCGCAGCGAGTCGCTCGCCGCAGGACCCCATCTTGACGGCTGAGCTCTTGCAGCGTGCGCGCGCCAGCCAAGACCCGTTGCCGCTCGCCGAGGTGCTTGCGCGCATCGCCGCGGGCCAGCTCGCTCCCCCGCCCGACCTAGACCACGACGGCGCGCTGCTCGAGCTCTCGCGTGTCTACGAAGCGCGCCTCGGCGACCTTGAGGCCGCGGCCAACTGCCACGAGACGCTGCTCGTCGACGATCCGCGCGCGCCTGTCTCACTCGCATGGATGCGCCGCCGGGCGGAGGCAAGAGGCGACCACTCGGCGGTGGTCGGCCTCTTGGAACGCGCGCTCGCCGCCGAGCAGGCCGTGGGCGACACCGCGGGGATTGAGGCCCGACTGCGGTCTCTTGCCGAGGTCGCTGAGCACGCGATGGGCGATCTCGCTCGTGCCGCGGGCTACCTGCGCGCCCTGTGGGACGTGACGTCGGACGCGGCCGTGCGTGAGCGCTTGCACGGCCTGTATGTCTCGCTCGGTGACCGGGGGGGCGAGCTTCGACTCCTGGGCGCAGAGCTCGACCGGATGGCGGAGCGCGCCGAGACGATGTCGCAGGGGCGCGCGCTGGCTGAGAGGTTGGCTGAGCTGGCCGCGCAGGCGCCGCCTGACTGGGCGCTGCAGGCAAAGGCCTGGCGCTTCTTGGCGGACCTTGCGCCAACCGCCCCCGAGCCCCTCGAGCGCTTGGCTCGGGTTCTGCGGGCTCAGGGAGACTTCGAGGCGGTCTTGGCGGCGCTCGAGGCGCGCGCTGCGCTGAGCGACGGCCCAGGTGCGCTGCAGGCCAGTCGAGAGCGCGCTCAGGTGCTCACGGTCGAACTGTCGCGTCTCGACGAGGCGGTCCTCGCGTGGCGAGGTGTTCTCGAGTCTTCGCCGGATGACGACGAGGCCCTGCGGTATCTGCAGGGCATTCACAAAGCGCAGGGAGACTTCGAAGCCGAGGTCGCTGTCCTTGAGCAGCGCATCGCGGCCGCCGAGGACCCCGATGTGCGTGTGACGCTCCTTCACGAGGCCGCGGTTCAGGCGGAGCTGCGCTTGGGCGACGCGGGGCGCGCCGTCGCTGCGCTTGAGCGTGTGGCCGAGGCGGACCCGGACGACCTGGACGTTGCGGACGAGCGACTGAGGCTCTACGCCGACCTTGGCCGACACGCCGACTACATCGCGCTCGCGGAGGTGAGGCTCAAGACGCTCGACGACCCAGAGGAGCGGCTTGAATTGGCGCGTCGGGTCGCCCGGACGGCGACGATACGCGCGCGCGATGAGGCCGCGCTGTTGGCCTGGCAGCGCGTCGATGCGCTCCGGCCAGGCGACGACGAGACCTTGCAGGCCGTTGCGATGCTGTATGCAGCGCTCGGGCGGTCAGAGGACGAGGCAGCCACATGTGACTTGCTCGCGCGCCTCTCCGGCGACTCGGCGACCCGCCGCTCGTGGTGGACGCGAGAGGCGCAGGCTTGGGAGCGCGGCGAGCGTCTGGCCGAGGCGGTCGACGCATGGCGAAAGCTCAACGCGCTGGCGCCCGAGGACATCGAGGTGCTTGTCGAACTGCGACGGGTCGCCGGGCTCAACAAGGACCCGTGGACGGTCGCCCGCGCGCTCGAGGCGCAGCTCGGGCTGGTCGACGCTGATGCGCGGCGGGGGCTGGAGCGCATGCTGGCGCGAGTCCTGGATACACTGCCGGACGAGCGTTCAGCGGCGGTCGCGCTGTGGGCGCAGATCAGCGCTGATCTGCCCGATGACGAGGAGGCGCTCGAGGCACTCAAGGCGGGCTACGCAGCGCTCGGGCAAGTGCCGGAGCTCGTCGAGACGCTCAAGCGGTTGATCGAACGCGCCACAGACGACGATGAGCGCGCAGCCCGTTGGGTTGAGGCGGGTCGCTTCATCGAGGCGCACAAGGGCGATTACGCCGAGGCGTTCAAGTGCTGGCGCAAGGTGTTCAATCTGTCCGGCGACGCAGACGCCGAGATGCTGCGCGAGATGGGACGCTTGGCCGAGCTGGGCGGTCTTTGGGACGGCTACCTCAAGGTCCTTGAGGTCGCGCGAGGGCGGGCGACATCGCAAGACCAGCAGGTCGAGGTGCTGATCCAGCAGGCGCGGGTCGCTGAGGAACGCTTGCGGTCGCTCGACCGGGCCGCTGCTTTGCTCGCGCAGGCGTTCGATTTGGAGCCGAGCGAGGGACGCGCGCTCGACGAGCTCGCGCGGGTCGGCGCCCTGAGAGGCGACCACGAAGGGGTGCTTGAGGCTTACACGCGCGTGCTGTCGGGCGCTCTTGAGCGAGACGCCCGCGCGGGCCTGCTGATTCGCTGTGCCGCGCTCTTGGAGCGACACCTGAGTGACCCGGCGCGCGCCTTCGGCGCATACGCGCAGGCGCTCGGGCTCGGCGCCTCCGAGGCGGCCATTCTGCCCGAGGTCGCCCGTGTCGCCGAGGTCGGTGGTCTTTGGGACGAGCTGACGTCCCTCTACCGTGGACGATGGGAACGCCAGAGTCAGGCAAAAGCCCAAGTCGCCACGGTCCTGGAGCTGGCCCGTGTGCTCGAGGCGCGCTGCCCCGACTGGGAGCGCGCGTTCGAGCAGTACTTGGTCGCGCTTCAGATCGACCCTGAGGACGAGGTCGCGCGCGAGGCCGCGTGGCGCTTGGCCGAGGCGCACAGCGCGTGGCCCATCGTGGCGCGCGTCCTCGACTTGAAGGCTAAGGACACCGAGGAGACGTGGCTGTCGATCGTCCTGCTGCACGACGTCGCCCGGATTCAGGAGATCAAGCTCAGCCAGCCGGAGAAGGCCTTCGAGACGCTGCGCCGCGCTTTCGCGCTCGAGACTTGGAACGAGACGGTGCTGACGGCGCTGCGTCGGCTCGCGGAGCGATTGTCTCGATGGTCTGAGCTCGCTTCGATGTTCGAGGATGAGGCGGGCTGGGCGCAGGAACCGCACGCGCGTCTCCGCCTTTACCGAGAGGCGGCGACCTTGCACGGCGAGCACGGTCAGCCCGAAGCGGCAGCGCGCATTTTGCGGCACGTCGTTGAACTCGATCCGCAGGACGACTTTGCTGCATCAAGCCTCGCGCGCCTGCTCCGCGAGCTCGCTGATTGGGAGGGCCTCGCGACGTTCCTTGAGGCAAGGCAGACCCGCGGCGCTGACGAGGTCCGTGCGGCGATGACGCGCGAGCTCGCGCAGGTGCTCGCGGACCACTTGAACCAGCCACGCCGAGCCGAGCAGCTCCTCCGCACGGTCGTTACGCAGTGGCCGAGCGACGAAGTCGCGTTTAGCCAATGGGTGGCGCTGCTCACGCGGCGCGAAGAGTGGTCCGCGCTCGCTGAGGCCTACGAGACTCGGGCGCGTGTGACCTCGGGAGACGAACGTGTTGGCGCCCTGCGAGAGCGCGCGCGGCTCGTCGAGGCGCGACTCGAATCGCCTGTCGATGCCTTCAAGGCCTGGTCGCGGCTGGCCGTCGAGGCGCCGACGGACCCAGAACCGGTCCGCGCGATGGCGCGCTGGGTCGAGGCGGCGGCTGGATACGAGGAGCTGCTCGCAGCAGCGGAGAGGGTCCTGCCGCACGTCGAGCCCGACGCGCAGCCCGAGTTGCTTCGCCTCGCTGGGCGTCTCGCCCGCGACCGATTCGACAACAAGAAGAGGGCCTACGCCGCTCTCAGCCGTGCGCTCGAGCTCGACCGCAATGACCGGGCGCTCGCACGCGAGGTCGCGGACCTGGCGCTCACCGAGCGTCGCTGGTCCGACCGTGCCTCGCTCCTGGAGCGCTACGGCCCCCCCACGGTCAGCGTCGATGGAGACGACGAACAGGCATCGACGACCCGTTGGGCGCTCGAGCTCGCAGCGCTGCGCGCAGAGCGGATGGGCGAGGGCGAGGCCGCGTTGGCGGGGCTCCAGGAGGCTCTGCGCGCGTATCCCGAGTCGGTCGCGTTGCTCCGTGGAGCGCACGCGCTCGCAGAGCGGTCGGGGCGCTCAGACGCGCTCGTCTGGTCCGCGGCGAGCCTTGCGCGGGTCGTCCCGAGCGATGAGGCGGTCGAGTGTTTGAGCGCAAGCGCGGCGACACTCGAGCGTCAAGGCGCGGCCGACGACGCCCTGAAGCTTTGGCAGCGCGTCTTGCGACTCAGCCCGATGCACGAAGGGGCGACGCGCGCGATCCGGACGCATGCGGCGCGGACCCGCGACTGGGCGCTGCTGGCGACGGAGCTTCGGCTGCGTGTCGACGCGCTGCCCGCGGGCAGGGAGCGCGTGCCGCTTCTGCTTGAGTTGGCGCAGATTCACCGCACCCACCGTGGCGAACCCGAAGAGGCCGAAGCAGCCCTCCGAGAGGCTCTCCGGTGGGCGCCGGACAGCCGCGAGGTCCTGACGCCGCTCGTCGCGCGGGTCCTCGAGCGCGCAGATCCCGAGGACGTCGACGCGCTCGCGCACTTGCTGCTTGAACGCACAGCCGCACAGACCGAAGACGCTCGTGACCCCGCGGTGATGGGGCTGGTCGCGGACCTCCAG
>Ga0164294_10001717_pt1 | contig 20097 bp, 13 predicted proteins | sample GEODES005metaG_FD_111479 | JGI IMG/M metagenome (GOLD analysis project Ga0164294, IMG submission 111479) | Oligotrophic lake water microbial communities from Sparkling Lake, Wisconsin, USA - GEODES005 metaG | ecosystem: Environmental > Aquatic > Freshwater > Lake | place: USA: Sparkling Lake...
CCTGATATCATCTATATTGGAACTGGCGAAACCGAATTTCGTGGAAATATCATGCAAGGCGATGGGGTGTACAAATCCATCGACGGCGGAAAAACTTGGAAAAATGTAGGTCTGAAAAATACACAATCCATTTCACGGGTGCGCATTCATCCCACCAACCCCGATATCGTATATGTTTCGGCGTTGGGACATGCTTTTGGACCAAACGAAGAACGCGGTGTGTTTAAAACCATTGATGGCGGAAAAACATGGACAAAAGTCTTGTACATCAACGAAAAATCTGGTGCAGAAGACCTTGTTATAGATACTAAAAACCCCGAAAATGTGTATGCAAGCATTTGGGAAGTGTATCGTACACCCTACAAAATGTGGGCAGATACTGGACGTTCGGCGTTGTATAAATCTACAGATGGAGGAACCACTTGGAAAATGCTGTCAAAAAATCCCGGAATGCCTAAAACAGTAGGTAAAATTGGCGTCGCCGTTTCTCCGGTTGATGGCAACCGCGTTTGGGCAATTGTTGAATCCAATGACGGCGGATTGTATCGTTCTGATGATGGCGGCGCCACTTGGAAACTCGTCAACAACGAACGCAAATTGCGTCAACGTGCTTTTTATTATTCCAGAATTGTTGCCGATCCGAAAGATAAAAACACAGTGTATGGGTTGAATGTAAATTTTTACAAATCTATAGATGGCGGTGTAACCTTCAAAACCGAAATCAAAGTGCCACATGGCGATAACCACGATTTGTGGATAGATCCAACCGATCCCAATCGTATGGCTTCCTCAAATGATGGTGGCGGAACGGTTTCCATAAATGGTGGATTAACCTGGACGGACGAGGATTTTCCTACCGCCCAATTGTACCACATCACCGTAACCAAAGATTTTCCTTACCAGGTTGCCGGCGCTCAACAAGACAATTCTACCATCGTATTACCAAGTGAAGATTACAGGCATCGTGCCGTTCGTTCAAATTCTACCAAACCGGGTATTGGCTTTGCTTATGATGCCGGTGGCGGCGAAAGTGGGTATATCGCTCAAGATCCTAAAAATCCAGATATTTTTTATGCCGGTAGCCAAGGTGCCTTGCTTACACGCATCAACCGTATGACTGGTCAAGTGCGCGATGTACAAGTGTATCCAAGGTTTTTCTCCGGCGAAGAAGCCAAAACATTGCCCGAAAGATGGCAGTGGACTTATCCAATTGTTTTTTCACCTGTTGATCCAAATGTATTGTTTACCTGTTCTCAACACGTTTGGAAAACCACCAACCAAGGCCAAAGTTGGGAAAAAATCAGTCCAGATTTGACGTATAATGATTCTACCACTTTAGGCGTAAGTGGCGGTGTGATTACGAGAGATATGAATGGTCCGGAAATTTACGGAACCGTATTTGCTCTTGCTCCATCCTTTCAAGATGTAAATATTATTTGGGCCGGTTCTGATGATGGATTGGTCCATATTACAAAAGATGGCGGCAAGCATTGGGACAATATTACACCAAAAGATATGCCCAAAAACACGAGGGTAAGCATCATTGAGGCATCGCATTTTGCTGTTGGAACTGCATATATAGCTGCCAAACGTTACCAAATGGATGATCGTACGCCCTATATTTGGAAAACAACCGATTTTGGAAAAACTTGGAAAAAAATCATCTCTGGAATTAGAGCCGATGATTATGTGCATGCTGTGAGAGAAGATATTACCAGACCAGGTTTATTGTATGCCGGCACTGAACACGGCATTTGGGTTTCTTACAACGATGGCGAAATTTGGGAATCGCTAAGTTTAAAACTTCCTGATGTGCAGGTTTCCGATATTCAGGTAACAGAAAAAGATTTGGTTATTGGCACCCACGGAAGATCTATTTATGTATTAGATGATATATCACCGGTTAGAAACAAAGACAAGGGCATCAATCCGGGATTACATTTATTTAAACCCTATTACGCGGTAAGAGGTGTTCAAAATGCTGTTTTTCAATATGTTTTGGATAAAGATGTAAAAGATTTGAAAATTGAAATCTTAAATTATGAAGGAAAAACAATTCAGACCTTTGTAGGTGCTTTGCCCAAAGATAAAAAAGACAGTACAGCAGCGGTTGAAGATGAAGACGATAGAAAACCTGTACCGCCTTCCATCAAGCCAGGTTTAAACAGTTTTGAGTGGAATTTGAAATATCCGTCGGCTAGTTATTTTAAGGGGATGATATTTTGGAGTGCGCCGGTGTATGTTGGTCCAACCGCTGTACCGGGCAATTATCAAGTAAGAATTACGGCAGGTGATATTGTAAAAACCGAGCCTTTTGAAATCAGATTAGATCCGAGGGTAAATGATGTAACGGTGGCAGATATGCAGGAGAAGTTTAATTTATCCATTCAAATTAGAGACCAGGTAAGTAGGGCAAACGATGCGGTAATCAAGATAAGAGCCATTAAAGAAAAAGTTGCACCAAAAGATGCGGTTTTGTTGGCACAATTGTCTGTGGTAGAAGAAAATTTATACCAAGTTCGGAATCAGAGTTCACAAGATCCGTTGAATTTCCCCATCAAGCTCAACAACAAATTAGCGTCTTTAATGCGTGTTGTAGAATCAGGGGATTACAAACCAACGGCGGGATCTTATACAGTTTTTGAAGAATTAAAAGGTGAATTAGACGTTGAAATAACCCGTTTAGAGCAAATTTTACAATCAAAAGCGGCAAAGAAATATGTGATGGAAGACAAAAAATAAAGCTTTATACGGTATTTAAAATCTACTAGTGAAACATCATGTTGTCAAAAATTAACCCTTAACAAATTGGTTTTAAGCCATTTGTTAAGGGTTTTTTGATTATTAATGTTTGTCATTATGCTACAATAGGTATAAGAAAAATAGAAACACGTTCTTTTAATAGCCCTCAGGTTCAGTTGGGGCTATCGAGTGAACTTTTTGGTTCTTTTATATTTTAAAAATTAGTTCTACTCAATCGGAAATGTATTGAGGTTGAAGCACCAAATGTTGGGTAACTTCATGGTTACTAATCCGAGATTAAGTGTTTGTTTTAATAATTGAATTTACGTAATACAACAAGTAATTGTTAGTCTATTCGGCAACATACTATCTGTCATAAAAAATAGTAGCTGATTAAGATGTTTTCTTATTATTTTATCATATTATTTTTCGCTTAAAATACTTAAGTATATCTTAAAGTTTTATTCCTACTCCAAAATGCTGCATAAACTGATCTGTAAAAAGTGGTGTAAGGGGCTTATTAATACCATACTTTATTGTTAAAAAACCAAGCCTTACCTGCAATCCAATTTCGGGGTTGGCTACTATATAATCAAGATCTTTATTTTTTACATGCTCAATTTTACCAGTGTTATTATGCACAAATTCTTTTACCTGAGAGTTTACACTTACACCAGCACCTGTATAAAGCCAAAAAGGGTACACAATTTTTTTAGTAAATCCAATCGTACCCAAAAGTGTTCGATTAAAAGATTTTCCACTATATTTTTTATTCTTATCAGCAGACTCAGCTAAACTATTGCTATTGTTGGTTTCCCAATAAGCATCAATGTCTTGGAAAAAATCAACACTTAATCTTAAAGACATATACATACCCAGCTTTCTGTTTTTTAGTGAGCCAGACATTATACCTATTAAATTGATTTCATCGGCATGCCAACCGAAAAAATAGATATCATCTCTTGCCCATCTAACTTCTTTTCGCTTTAGTGATTTTAAATGTGCATTGGTAACTCGGTTTATACCACACTCTTTGGCCAACCCATACTGTTGTATTGCTAACGTCATATTGCTTGACTGTTTCACTTTTTCATTTCTTTGTGCTTCGGCAAAGTACAATTCGCAGAGTTCTTTGTTTACTGTATTTATTTGCGGGCCTTTTGGATAACTAAATTGGTATTTTTGGTAATAATTTACTGCTTCTGAAAATTTATTTTCTTTTACAAAATCCCTTGCAAATTTTAAATAAGACCGTTGGAGTATATCATCAGCATTAGTATTATATTTACCTAATGGATAATTTGCCAAATAATTTTTGTAAGATTCAATAGAGTTAATATTGCCTGCAACTACCCAAGCTAACTCATCTTGTGCTTTTCGCTTAAAAGATTCTGCCTTTGCATCTTTTGCATAGAAGGTCAAGGCTTCATCAAATTTATTTATTGCTGCTTGATAAGCTTGTTGTTTAAATTTATCTTCACCATCTTTCATGGCTTTATTGTATCCATTAAGCACAATCATTTTGGGTTTTTGATTAATTTTAGCTATCAATAATTTCGCCTGTGGATCGCTTTCTAGGAAAGTAGATTTTAATATTTCTAGTGCGGCAACGTAATTGTCCTTTTCTATATACAATTCCACAGCATTTAGAGCAAACTCTATTTTTGTTTTATCTATCTCCCATAATTTTTTGTAATCATCAGCTGCATCTTTAGTAATACCATTTTTTTTGATTGTTTCTATTATCTTTTTGGCTTTTGAAGCATTGGTAATATCAACATTCAATGCTGCAATTTTTGTTTTGAAAGACTCATCAGAAAATTGCTCGGCTATTGTTAAATATTCAAGCGCCTTCTCATTTTCTTGTAGTTTAGAAAATGCTAGGGCGGTGTAAAAATACCCATCAGGTTTTGTTGGTTCTGCAGTTATTAACTCAGGTGCAGTTACCAACAGTTCATCCCACTGTGAATTTGTAATACACTTATTTACCTTTACTTGAATGGCGTCAAATGTGTTGGTTTGACTAAATGAAAATAAAGAAAAAAGCATAACAACAGTGAATAAGCAATACTTCATTTGTATGATTTTAGTTAGATATTTTTTTTAATAGTAAATCGTACCTTATTTTGTCGGATTGTTTTTGCAAAGCCTGAATATCAGCATCTGATAACCCATTAATAAAAGATGTATAATGTTGTCTGTAAATGGAGGTTTCTTCCACACAACCATAAATTGGGTCTGTAGTAAAATGTGCCGATTCCATTTCGGCTACACAACCTTCTGCCTTATTCCAGTTACCAACTATTGTACCGTGGGTATCGATACCATAACAGCTACACCCCGCCTTTTGGCAAGCCCTTATTAATCTTACTCTTTCATTGTCTGCGAAGTTAGCATACTCCATAAATTTATTTCGAGCTGCTGTTTTTTTACTTAATAAAAGTTCTCCAGTATTCTGCAGATTTGTTTGACGGGCAGTTTTTGCTTCTTCCAATATTTTTCTTCTTAACGAAAAGGCTCTCTTTAATGACTCCGAAGCCTCTAGTTGCCTTTTGGAAAGATTGATGGTGAGGTTCCATTTTTTATCTTCCAACAGCTTGTTTTCGTTTTCAATTTGTTGCTTGCTAATTGTATAATCACTTTCATAAGACGCAATACTCTTTTTGATTAGTGCTATTCTATCTTCAATAGTCGTTTTTTCTACCTCTAGTTTTTTTACTTCATCTGCGGTTAATTTGGACCCATTCTGCAACTGCTTATTAATATTAAAAAGTTGTTGCTCCAAATTATCATCTTCCAATTTTAAAGGATCCACCCTGGAAAGTTGTTTTTGCAAAAGCTGCTGTAGTTTTAACTTGTTACCCTCAATTTGGTTGCTAAATTTTTGCTTATCTTCTTCATTTTGCTTTTGTACTTTTTCGGCATTCTCATTTAATGCTTTTGTTTCTTCTGTATTTAGGTCTGAGATTTTTACAGTTATAATATTTAAACGGTCTTCTATAAAATGCTTCTCTGCCACAATACGCATCAATTCTGCTAAAAAAACGGCTTGCAAACTTTTGGCAGATTTAACCACTACTTCTTTATATTCTTTGCTTAATTGAACAATTTCTTCCCGCAATTTTTCAGAAATCTCCTTCAAAGAATTTATCATCTTATCAATATCAGCCCTTTTTCTTGTAAACTCATTTTCATTAAACTCAAATTGTTTAAGTTCTTCTTGCTTTCTTGAAATTTTGTCATCATACTGCTTTTCTTTTGCAGCAATTTCTTGCGGAGTTGCTGGCCTAACACTTTGCCCTGGATGTGGAAATGATTCACTAGATTTAAATTGAGAACGTGGTGTATTACAACCAGTACAAAACTGCCCCAAACGATATTCAGCTATAACGTCGTCCTTTTCTTTAATCAAAGCACTTAAATCAGCTTTCAGTTGCGCCAACTTTTGAGATTCTAAATTATACGTTTCAAGATGTTGTCTATTCAATTCACCTATTTTGTTGTCGTTTTGATCTGCTTGTTTCGCTTTAGCTTCTATGGTAGAAATATAACCTGCACCTGAAGTTTGGCAATATCCTTTAAAAGATGATACGAGTATGAATAATATAGTTAGATATCTCATAAGCGTGTAATGATTATTTATGCGTTTATTGTTTTTAAACCAACGTAAAAGTTGCTTACATTCAGGGATTTCATACAATTGGTGTTACTGTGTTTCAACACGCCTAAAATAAAGCAGCATATGGATGATGTATTGATTGATATTACAAACGATTGGGTTCTGGCGACCCCTAACAAAAGGAAAATAGTATGGTGAACCATCTTAAAATTAGTTGAGATGTTATTAATAAAAATCCAACATTTTCTATCATTAAATGTCCTAAATAATATTGATTGATACGTTTTATAAAATGTTGGTAATAAACTGTTGCTTTTTATTGTCAATCTTCACATGTTTGTTGCGATTAATTTCTGCATTTTCAAATCCAATAAACATACTTATGATGGATTTTACAAAAGTTTTCAACGGATCGATTTTGTTCATATCAGTCAAAGCAATTGTTCCACCTGCAGTTACAGTTAACCTATTAAAGGACTCACCTGATTTAAAATCAGAAACTTTACCTAAAATGATTTGATTCTGTGCAAAATCTGCAAATTGCAAATCAAAATGCACTATAAAAGGATGAAAAAAAATCTTTCATATTTTTTAGTTTATTGTATCTTTTGTAAATTTAATTAATTTCACTAAAAATTAACAAGAAAAGAGATTTTTTTTATTTCACAACCTTTGGGTGCATTTTTAATACCTTTTATATTTCCATATTTGTTATAAACATTACTCACTCAACAAGTGAGAGGTATTACAGCATTTGCGTTTTAGATCGTTAATTAAAAAATAGCAGTAAAAAATAATTGGAGCTATTTTTAAAGAGTGCCCCCATAATATTGATTCAAATGGTTTTTTTCTAATTTCTTTTAATGAGAAATCTCAAATTTACTTTAGGTTGACCACAAAGTGGTCAAATATTTATAGACCAATTATTAAATAAAAACGACTCCGTAGGAGTCGAACAAATTGTAATTGATCTTTAATAATAGATCACGAAGAAGTCAATAATAAATGTTATTTATCCTTTTGTCTAATTTGGGATAAAATATACAACATCAAAATGCATCAACCCATCTAAATCATAATTTAAACAAGTTATTCAAGATAACTTCATCTTAGCTCAATAAAAACTATTGGCTTATATATTATTCAAATTCTAAAATCTATCCTTATGAATACTAAGCATCGTTTTCTAGTAACAAATTTGTTTTGTTTGTGTGTTTTATTTTTAATTAATATAGATACATTTTCGCAAAATAGTAGGAAAGATAAAAGGATCATCGCAGATTGTCAGGAGGCTAGGGAAGAGTTTGTTAATGTAGATGGTTTGATGAAAAACCTTTTTGAGAATGCTTATGCGTATGTTATATTCCCGAATGTAGGGAAAGGAGGTTTTTTTATAGGAGGGGCTAGTGGAAATGGAATGGTTTTTCTAAAGGGAAAAATTATCGGTTCGGCAAAATTGTCGCAGCTTTCCGTTGGGTTTCAGGCTGGTGGACAAGCGTACAGGGAGGTTATTTTCTTTGAAGGCGAGCAAGAGTTGGAAAGATTTAAGCGAAACAATATTGAGTTGTCTGCCCAAGCATCAGCGGTGGCAGTAACGGCAGGTGCATCTGGAAATGCGAAATATGAAAACGGGGTAATGATATTTACCCAAACCAAAGGCGGATTAATGTATGAAGCGTCTATTGGTGGACAAAAATTTAAGTTTGAAGCGTTTTGATGTGTAGAAAAAATATGATTTTCATTTTTTGGATTAACAATTATGGAAGGGCAACATAAAAAAGATAAACACGTTAATAGTGTTTATCTTTTTTATGTTGTATGAAAATTGAAACATCCAATTAAATAGTATAATGGGTTACATTTTTTCCATATTTCATTAATCAAATCAATAAAATGTTTAACTCACTATTTACTTGGCTTAAAAAAGAGAAAAACATTGACAATTACAGTGGAATTTTCACTGATATTCCTAGACGATATTTTCAGGGAAATATGTTTAATGTAGGCTTCTGGGATAAGGAAACAGTCAACCAATTAGAAGCAAGTTTTGCACTCATTGAAAAAACCATAGGGAATATTGAAAATCCTCCAAAAAAAATAGCAGATATTGGTTGTGGATTAGGAGGACCTACCAATATTATATCCAAAAAATTCAATGAAGCTACAGTAACTGGGATTAATTTTTATCCTTCACAGGTTAAATATTGCCAAAGTACATATCCAAACTGCGATTTCAAAGTTATGGATGCAACAAAACTCAACATTAAGGCAAATGCATTGGATTTGATTGTGAGTTTTGAAGCTGCATTTCATTTCAATTCACGTCAAAAATTTTTAAAAGAATGTTACAGAACTTTAAAAGTAGGCGGCAATTTGAGAATTTGTGATGATATGTTAACGAAAGATACAGCGTCTAATTATCTCTACAATAGTCCTTTAAATGAGATTAATTATGTAGAAAATATTGGTGAATATGAAAAAATGTTAGCCAAAATTGGATTTAAGAATATTGAAATTACAGATGTAACAGAAAGTACAATTGTACCATGGGCAATACATTTTGCCAATTGGTTAAAGGAGCAATATTTGGAAAAATTAATTGAGGAAAATCATTTTCATCAATGGATTCAAATTATAGAGCTGACTACGAAAAATACCATTTCTTACGTTTTGGTAAAGGCAGAAAAATAAATACTATTTTTTTTCGTAATAGTAAGTGTATATGGTATAGGCTCTAATTATCTCTACAATAGTCCTTTAAATGAGATTAATTATGTAGAAAATATTAGTGAATATCAAAAAAGTTTTTAAATATTGGATTTAAAAAATATTGAAATAAATAAAGTTATTGCCACTTCGTAACTAGCCTAATTTTGCAAAAAATTATTGAAGGAGATGATTTTTATAAAATGAACTTTTATTCCATTAAAATGTATTTATGCGCTAGTTTTTTTGCTTAATTTGTTTCATTATCAATTAGATTTGAGTAAATATGTAGAAATTAAACTTACTTTTAAAACTATAGATAATTTTTAATTAAATCAAATTTAGTTAACAATTATACTTTTTAAAATACCTTCTGTATAAATTATTCTTTTAAATGATAAGAAAAATCAATTTTAATCTTATTAGATTTTTACTAGCCTCATTTGTAATTATTTTTCATAATAATATTTTTTTACAGAGAAATTTTAAGAAAGATATCTTTTATCTTTTATTTAATTCATCAATTCATTTGGGTACTTTTTCGGTAATTTTATTTTTTTTAATTAGTGGCTATTTAATAGTAAAAAGTTGGGATAATAATAACAATATAAGGGCTTTTTTATTAAATAGAATTTTACGAATTTACCCTGGTTTTATTGTTGCGTCAATTATATCATGCTTCCTAATTGGACCATTTGTTGGTTATGAAAATTATTTTAAGCAATTTAATTACAGACATTTTATTGAAGGCTTATTCCTTTTAATTATGCCAAGAACACCACATGTATTTCCAGGTAGCTTTATCGAGTTGATAAATGCTTCTATGTGGACAATCAATAATGAATTTGTTTGCTATCTTTTGGTACTAATTTTAGGTGTAGTTTCTTTTGTTAAGAAAAAATTTGGTTGGTTATTATTTTTTACAACCTTTTTTTCAATCATTATTCTAGGACAAATTTTTAATATAAAAAACATTACCAATTTTTTTTCAAATTACATAGTAAAAGAATTTGTAGATATTTATTGGATTTTTTCTTTTTTTATTGGAGGTACCTATTATTTATTTGGGAGACCATATTTAAACAGAAAACCTATCATTATTATATCAGCTATTTTAATGTTAATTTGCTTTTATAATAAAGATATAGTTGAGTATGCATTACCAATATTTGGAGGATATATTGTATTGTCATTTGCGGAAAAAACTATTCCATTTTTGTCGAATTTTAACAAATTACCAGACATATCGTATGGCATTTATTTATATGGGTGGCCAATATCTAAATTTTTAATTTTTTGTCAACCCAATATAGGTCACAGGTTATTAAATTTGGAATCTTTTTTATTAGCAATTTTATTTGGTTTATTCAGTTGGTATTTAATTGAAGAACCTTTTATGATGTTAAAGCCAAAGATTGTTACAATCAAAGAATAGATAGCAAATGGTTTACAATTATTAGCGGAAACATTCAGCTGCCGACTATAATAGCGCTTTCAAAAATTTGCTCAACTAATGTATTGTTAGAAATCAGTTATTTTTTAAAAGAACGAAAACAAAACAATATCTCTATAGGGTTAAGCAAAACGGAGACAGGCTTTGTTGATAAGCAACTTGTCAGGGATAGTTTAGTCGAATAAAAATTGGTCCCGAACAAAATCGTCTCGAATGAAATTATTTTTAGTTGTTTATGCCTAAAAACATTATTTAGTTGATTAAACAGAAACGGAAAATGTTTCAATTAATAATGGGTTAAGCTAGATGTAACTGAAAGCACAATCGTACCTTGGGCAATATATTTTGCCAATTGGTTATAAGAACAATATCTTGAGAATGATATTGATTGGCATCAATATCATTTATGCATTTAAATTATTGAACTCACAAAGAAAAACACAATTCAATTCGTATTAGTTAAAGCAGAAAAAATAAATTCCTTTTTCCTTCGTATTAGTAATTATATCAAATTAATTTCTCAATTATTACAAGATTGAACATGAAACCCATCATCAAGCGTTTTCAAAGTATTTTCTTAAAACAATATTATAAAAATAAAAAGGATTTACTCCTTTCAAAATCATCAATCAATGATCTTGATAATATTTCAGATTACTCATTTTTGAACCATTTTGGGAATATCCATTATTTTGAAAAAGATAAAGTATGGTTGGCAACTGGAAATGACGAAATCAATTATATTTTAAAAAACGAACAGCTATTTACCACTTCTGAACTGTATAAATATATAGATCACTTAGATATTTTAATGGGTGAACTAAATGAAAGGAACCAAATGATTAGAAAAATGATTAAAGAAATCATTTCTGTAAAATTGTTTGCTGAATTGGAAATATTTATAAAAAGTGAATCTGAACAACTTTTAAATAATTTACTAGAAAAGAATCAAATACATTTTCAAAAAGAATTTTCAGAGAAAATCACATTGGAAGTGATGTGCTTTGTTTTCGGATTTAGGAATGAATTGACAAAAGATATTTTAAAAAAATATGAACCTCAAATTCAAGATTTTGAAAATATCATGCAGTTTTTTGATTTGATTTACACCAATAACATCGAATTTCAAGAAAACAGGTTGGCAGATCGATTAAAAAAACTAATTGTTGAAAAAACCATTTCAGCAGAAGAAGCAAGTATAATTTCAAGAATTGTTTGGTTTGGCGGTATTGATACAACTAGTAAATTAATATCTAATCTATTGATAGGTTTGTACCAAGATAAATACGTTACAGCAAAACTAGAAAATGACCCCAAATTACATTCAAAATATATTGAAGAAAATCTTAGACTTTCGCCACCCGTAGAGTTTGTGCAGCGGTATATTAAATCTGATACCAACATTGGCAAAACCAAGTTGACAAAAGGTTCAATTGTTTTTTTAGACATCCGATTGGGAAATAGAGATCCTAAAATATTTGAAAGTGCAGAGCAGCTGTCTTTTGAGCAAAACAAAAACAGACATTTGTCTTTTGGTAATGGTGTTCATCAATGTTTAGGAATGGGTTTGGCCAGATTTGAGGCAAAATTATTATTGACAGACCTATTTAAAGTTTACAACAAATTTGAAATAGAAGATATCAAATATAGAAGAGACATTGGGGTTGTAATCATCAATAGATTTTCAACTTTCAAACTGAGAAAAAATAAAAATAAATAATAATGAATACAGCTGAATCTATACAAATTTATGATACAACAATATTTCAACATTTTAGCAAACGTTATTTTGGAGATTTTTATAATGTAGGTTATTGGGAAGAAAATATTGAAGACCAACAAGTTGCGAGTAAAAATTTAGTGAATCATATTTTGTCTGATGTAAAATATGAACCAAAGAATGTTTTAGAAGTAGGTTGTGGCTTGGGAGCGGTTTCAAATGAAATAAAAGGGATTTGGGAAAATGCCAAGGTAACAGGGATAAATATATCAGAGAATCAAATCAATTATGCCAAAAGTAAATTTCCTGAATGTGATTATAAAGTAATGGATGCTACAAATTTGATTTTTGAATCAAATTCGATTGATTTGTTGGTAAGCATTGAGGCTGCAAATCATTTTAATACCAGAATCGATTTTCTTAAAGAAGCATATAGGGTAATGAAACCTCAAAGTAAGCTTTGTATGAGCGATTTATGCCTCAAAAATGAAGAAAAATATGCTCCATTATACATTTTCAACGTTGCCAGTTTTAATTACATAGAAGGAATTGAAGCATATAAAGACATACTTTCAACCATTGGTTTCAAAAATATTGTGGTGAAAGATATGAAAAGCAAAACTTGGGATGTATGGATAAAAAAATTGGTACATTTTGATACTCAAGCGTATGAAAACAATGAGTTAGACTATGAAACCTATATGGGATGGGTTAATAGTAAAGAATTTTTGGAGAATGCAGCAGAATATTATTTGTATGTGAATGCGGAGAAATAGTGGTTAGTGGTTAATGGTTAGTGGTTAATGGTTAGTTGTTAATGGTTAATGGTTAATGGTTAGTTGTTAATGGTTAGTGGTTAATGGTTAATGGTTAATGGTTTTTAGGATTTGAATGTTCACCTTTATTGAAGTTTAAATAATATAAAACATTTTAACCTTGGGGTTAAAAACAAATTACGTATTATAAAAAACAGAAAAGGTATTCTTTCAATAGCCCCAAGCTTTAGTTAGATGTATATGAATATTTTAAAATGGCTTTAGCCACATCATTTACTTTTTACTTCTATTGCGTATTTTGGGATTGTTTGGGTTGCTAAAGCTAAAAGAGCATAAACTATTAGCCTTAGGCGAATCCTGTGGTTCCTATTAATGATTGTTGGTATATAGTTAAGAGTTGATAATCGCTATATCCTTAGAAGTATAATTATCATCATTTAGGATTGTAATCCCAAATTATTATATTATATTTGGATTACAATCCTAAATAATGATAAAAAGGCAAATTCAAAACCAAATTGAAGAAAAACTTTTCAAAGGCAAAGCCATTTTGGTATTTGGACCAAGGCAAGTAGGAAAGTCTACGTTAATTAAAACAATCTTGGCGGGGAAAGATCATATTTATTTTACTGGAGATGATTCAAACGACCGTCAAATGCTAACTGATACTTCATTATCAAGTTTAAAATCAATCATCGGAAATAAAAATATTGTGTTTATTGATGAAGCACAAAGAATAACCACTATTGGGTTAACCATTAAATTGATTATAGACCATTTAAAAGATGTGCAAGTTATAGCAACAGGTTCTTCCGCATTTGAATTGGCCAATAAATTAAACGAGCCACTTACAGGCAGAAAATACGAATTCAAATTATATCCCATAAGTTTTCAGGAAATGGTAAACCACCATGGATTATTAGCAGAAAAAAGATTGGTTTTTCAACGAATGGTTTATGGATATTATCCCGAAATAATAACAAAACCGGGAGAAGAGAAAGAATTATTATCTCTCTTGGCAAATAGTTATCTCTACAAAGATTTATTGATGTTGGAACAAATTAAGAAGCCACAATTATTTGAAAAACTGCTTAAAGCTTTAGCATTTCAAATTGGGAGTGAAGTAAATTTTAATGAGCTTGGAAGAATGTTACAAACGGATAACAAAACAATCGAAAAATACATAGATCTTCTAGAAAAGGCATTTGTAATTTTTAGATTACCGGCATTGAATAGAAATGTCCGAAACGAAATTGTTAAAGGAAAAAAAATATATTTCTTAGATTGTGGAATAAGAAACGCCATTATCAATGATTATACTCCCATTGAAATCAGACAAGATAAAGGTGCTTTGTGGGAAAATTTTATCATTGCAGAACGTGTAAAATTTCTTCTTTACAACAAAATGGAGGTAAATCAATATTTCTGGCGCACAACCCAACAACAAGAAATTGATTTAATTGAGGAAGAAGGAAATAATTTAAGAGCCTTTGAAATCAAAATGAATAAGAACCAAAGGGTTAAGTTTCCAGTTACATTCACATCAAATTATCCTTTTGCCGAACTTTTCAACATAAGTCAAGACAATTTTGAATCAATGTTAACCAATACAATCATTTAGTTACAACCATTTCCGCTTTCTAAAAACAAAATATATAACAACAGATATCAATAACATTATTACCAGTAATATAGGATATCCCCACTTTTGCGAAAGCTCCGGCATAAATTCGAAATTCATGCCATACACTCCCACCAAAAAAGTTAAAGGCATGAAAAATACTGAAAATATGGTGAGTACTTTCATTACTTCGTTCGTTTTTTGTGCTGAAAGCGATAAATATATATTCAATAAATTATTGGAATCTTGGTGTATTTGATCGTAAATGGTTAAAAGTTTGATTCTCAATTCTTTTATATCTTGCAAAGCCACCGAAGCATTTTTTGTTGCTTTTATTGATTGAATAACCTCACCAGTTAGGGTTAATAACGTTGATCGAACCGAGGCTTTTCGTTTAATTAAATACAAACCTTCCAATAAATCGCTATTGCCTGTTTTTTTAAAGACGTGTGTTTCAAAATCGTCAAACTCTTTTACCAATTGAATGGCAGGTTGATCATAAGAATGCAATACCTGCCAGATGATTTTAATTACCAATTCTTGCGAAAATTTCAATTTTTGGTTATCGTAAAATTTAGTTTTTAGCTCCTCCAAAAACGGAAAAGGCTTTCTATGAATGGTAATAATAGTTGAATCATTGTAGAAAATAGCAATTTTGTTGCTCATCCCCTGGATGGTATTTTCCGCTAAGCCAGTTTCATGATTTAAAATTCTGGTGATGATGAACTGAAAATCGGTTAAATCTTCATGCTTGGGCAAATGGTCGGGTTCAAGACAATCTTTTAATACAAAATTATGTAAATTGTAGGTTTCACTTATGGTTTGCAATTCTGCGGCATCCGGATTCGAAATATCAATCCACGAAAAAGGTTCAGATGTAATTGTCCAGTTTACCATTGGTTTTTTTATCGTTAAAAGTGTATTAATCTATTGGGGTATTTTAAAAATGGCAAAATTCATCTCTTTTCTTACTACAAAGCCCACTTTTTCATATACCCGAATGGCGCCAACATTATCTTTTCGAACGTGTAAAAAAGGTGTTTGACCATTATCTATAATCTTTTTTGCCAAATAAGCTACCAACAAAGAGCCAAATCCTTTTCCAGTTTGTGTTGGATGGGTACATACCGCACTAATTTCAGTATAATCATTCAAATGTAACCTTTCCCCTGCCATGGCAACCAATTGATTGTCTTGAAAGATGCCTACATAATTTCCAAAAGCATTGGTTTTTTCATAAAATGGTCCGGGTTTAGTAAGTGCAGTTAATTCCAACATCTCTGGAATGTATTCATCACCAAGGGGTTGAATGTTTTCAAACATTTCAGTAGAATATTTGGATTTGAGGTTTTCAAAAACCAATTGATTCAATGTAGTAGTGAAAACAGTTTCTAACGCATCATTTAACTTAAACGATTCTGCTACCATCACTGCAAAAGACCTATCCGCTGGTAAATAGTGCAATAATTCTTGCTGATGTTTTTCATCCCAATTTGCTATACCCACAAACGGTGAAATATCGGCAGAAAAATATTTTACTACATCATTTCCTATATTTAAATGGTTGTCGGCAGAACTTAATGCCGACCAAACCGGATTGTCTAAAAGCGGTTGTTTCATCAAAGTAATTAAAACGCAAAGCTAAACTTTTGCGGCGTCTACCGGCATCATTTAATTTGATGAACGCAAGAGTTTAATTTTGGGATCTCTTTTTTTTAATTGTTGTAAAATAACTTCCTTTTGGCTGTAGACAACCATTTCCGTGATCAGATTTTCGGGCAAAGGTTCATCTATGGGAAATTGAATGGCGCCTTTTGATGTGCTATAGTTGATTAATTTCTCCTTAAATTTTTCAATAGTTTTTGGGTAAGGATATACACCGTAGTGGTATCTATATGAGGCAAACCAAACGACAACTTTCTCCGTTTTAAATGCGGGCATTTGGTAGCTGATGGTTTCGGTAGCTGTTGGAAGAGCGTTTTTGATGATTTCCCTTAATCTTTTTAATCCTTCTTGTTTTACCATTGGCTGAAGGGAGATGTATTCATCGATGGTTTGGTAGGTTGTTTTTTTATTTTCTGGCATAGGAAATCATTTTTGTTATCAAAAAATAATTTGTTTAAGCTAAGGTACTACGCATTAGGATAATAAAAAATCCCCTAATCATTTGAAAGACTTCATCAAGCATTCCAAACCATTAAGGGATTTTTTAAACCGCTAATTTCGTCCAATTTTAATCTTTATCGGTTTTACTTTCAATTGATTTAAAAAATGCTGCTCTCACAGGTGCAGGCATTGTTGCATTTTCGCCTTTGATGCTTTTCCACAACATTTCATTCATTTTTTCATCAGGAACGAGATCGATTTCAGAAAAGTTCAATCCCTTTGCCAAAGCCGCAAGTTTTGTTCCTCCAGGGTTTACATCTTTTAAATTGATATTTGAAGCGAAACTCTTAAACGGTGCATTGTTTGGCGTTTTGCTGAAACAACGCCACATTGGAGTAGCAGCTGCATCGTATTGCGTTAATGGTGGCATTCCAAGTATTAATTCTAGCGTACGCAACATTGATGAACCTGAATACATCGTATGGTCTACATAATTTCTTTTCACATATCCTCCAGCAAGATAAGCTGTTGTGCGGTGTGCATCAACGTGATCTGGACCGTTTTGTGCATCATCTTCAGTAATTAATATTACTGTATTCTCCCAAATTGGACTTTGACTAATATGCTCTACCAATTTACCAATCGCAAGATCATTGTCTGCTACGTGCGCAAATGGTGTCGGTCTTCCAGGAGATGTTCCTTCTGTATGATCGCACACCATTCTGAAAGTATTCAATTGCGGAACGGCATTGATTTTCATTAAAGAATCAAAATCTCTTTCCCAAATGCGGTACCTCATCGTATCTGTATCTCTTAAATCTCCTGTAGGATAGGCGGATGCAAAATGATCTTTCAACACAGGAATTCTTGGTGTATTGTTGGCATTTACAAACTCACCATAAGTACGGTAAGACACATTGTATTTATTGGCTTGATCCCAAATATACCATTTGTTTAAACCTGTCTGACCAACTGCTCCCTTTCCTCTACTGCCATAACTTGTAGGCCAGTTTTTTTCATTGTAATCGGTTGCATAAGCACCCATACACCAATTGTGTCCATCCGCACTTACTTCTCCATCTACATAAAAATTATCCAACAACACAAATTGTTCTGCCAATGCGTGGTGGTTTGGAGTAACATGTTTTCCAAACAACAACAAACTGGTATCTCCATTTCCTTGTGGAATGTCGGATAAAACTTGGTCGTAAGTACGGTTTTCTTTTATAATATAGAATACATATTTAATGGGAGATTTATCGCCAATTTTACGTGGAATTGGATTATTGATTTCTCCTTCTGCTTCGCTTTCTTGTTGTTTGTGGTACGGCGTATTGTGATAAACAGCCTGAGAATATATCGCTAATTCGCTGGTTGTAGGTAAATTAATGATACTCATCGTTCCTAAAAACAATCCACCAATGTATTGCACTTGTTGGGGTTTTGTAGTATCACCAGCATGTAAAAGTACAGATTGCTTAATCCCCAAAGGGCTTGGTCCATAAGGATTTGCCAATGATGAAAAACCTTTACCGTTTGCCACGTATAATTTTTTATCAATAACCCTCACCACACTTGGATACCAACCTGTTGGTACAAATCCTAAAGAATGGCTTGCACCTGGTTTACTCACATCAAACACCGCTAAACAGTTGTTATCGGCATTGGCAACATACAATGTTTTATCGTCGTTGGTTAATGCAACTGAATTGCTGGTTGTTCCGCTTAATGTTGTTGGAATTACAGAAGTATTAAAGGTTTCTATCACTTTCTTCTTGTTCAAATCAATCACAGAAACCGTATTGTCGTTGGCATTGGCAACATACAAATGGGTTCCTTTATGAGATAAACAAAGTTCATTTGGATTATCGCCTACCGGAATTGAATCTACCAATTGATTTTTCTTTGTATCTACCACCACCACTTGGTCTTTTCCCCAAAGACTGATATACAATTTTGATTGATCTTTAGACAATAAACAAGTATATGCCTCAGAACCTAATGCAATTTTTTGGGTAGTAAGTTTTGTTATCAAATCGATGATATACAAACTGTTGTCTTGCTTGGTAACCACATAAAGTGTATTGTTTTTATCGTTTATTGCAATTCCTGTCGGAGAAATGGAAGGAGCGTCTGGTCTTCTTGTCCAAATGCCACCCAATTTAATCGTATCATTTGCTATCAATTTATTGTTGACAATTGCATATTTCAAAATCCAGTTGTTATCACCACCGGAAGCATATAAAAATTTCTCATCAGCACTAAATACCAATCCACCCCATGATTTGCTGATGATTATATTGTCTAATTCTTTATCTGTTTTAGCATCAATCAATTGAATGGTTTGCTTGCTTTGTCCGTTGTTGGTAACAGCAGCGTATTTATGAGTGGCACTAACTGCAATGTTTAAGGGCAAATCGCCCAATTGCAGACTTTTTCCAACAGGAGTTAAAGACCAACCGTTAGGAAGTTTTATTCTTTTTTGTTCGATAGATTTTAAATCTTGTGCTTGAAAGATAGTACTCGTTAAAACAAAAAAGAGTAGCGGAATGAATTGTTTGTAATACATGGACATAAATAATTTATATTGATAGAATGCTTAAATGTATTTTAAAAACACTTCTTAAAAGGCTATTCAACATTATCTTTAATTGAAATTATTTGTATTGCTTAATTTTTATTATTGTGCATAGAGTCATAGGACTTTATTCATAAGGTTTAAATTTCACAATTTCATTTATATTTCCCCCCAAAGCTTAACCATTTACCCAAATGGAAGAGGAAAATAAAATTGCTATTTGTGTTTTATGATGTTGGTTTCCAAAAAGGAATGGTAAAGTGGTAAAATATAGAAAAATACATAATTCCTGATTACGCATTAGGAAAATAGAAAGGCTTTTTATAATAGCCCCTAGCTTTAGCTAGGGTTTTATAGGTATTTTTAAATGGCTTTAGCCACAAAATTTTCTTTTTACTTCTAATGCGCAATTCCATCTAACTAAATCATAACACCTTGAATAACAATTATTTTCTTTCCATTGTTTTAGGCTTTTATTTTTGCTCGTGAACGCTCAAGTTAGCAAATCAAATGCTGCAGCCTACCCTATAAATTGAAATTTGGGATTAACATAAACATATTCAGAATCTATTACTTTTCTGCAATCTGTTCTAGAATGCCGTAGGCATGAAATCTCGGTAGGAATGTATAAGCTAAGTAAATAAGTGCCGTAGGCACGACACAAAAAGAACAGGTTGCATAGAAGCAATACATTCAGCATTTGTTAATGGATCTAGGGTGTCGTGCCTACGGCACTTATTTATTTAGTAATACCTTTTCTACCGAGGTGTCATGCC
>Ga0164294_10001719_pt1 | contig 20093 bp, 17 predicted proteins | sample GEODES005metaG_FD_111479 | JGI IMG/M metagenome (GOLD analysis project Ga0164294, IMG submission 111479) | Oligotrophic lake water microbial communities from Sparkling Lake, Wisconsin, USA - GEODES005 metaG | ecosystem: Environmental > Aquatic > Freshwater > Lake | place: USA: Sparkling Lake...
GCCCGAGGCTGCCGTGGATCGGTGCCTCGAATCCCTCGATGTGATGGCCGGCGGGCGTCGACATCAGACCAGCGCTCCGCCGCCAAAGCTGAAGAAGCTCAGGAAGAAGGAGGATGCCGCGAACGCGATCGACAGGCCGAACACGATCTGGATGAGCCGGCGGAAACCGCCGGAGGTCTCGCCGAAGGCGAGCGTCAGGCCCGTGGTGATGATCACCATCACCGCGATGATCTTGGCGACCGGCCCCTGGACCGATTCGAGCACCTGCTGGAGCGGCTGCTCCCAGGGCATGCCCGAGCCGCTCGCGAAGGCCGGTGCGGAAACGGCGATCGCCAGCCCGAAAGCGAGCGCGGCCAAGGGAAGCGGAGGACGGCAAGGTACGGACAGGCGCATGATCAATCTCCTTGAGGCGCGCGGGTGAAATCGAGCGGGAGGTCGAGGACGGCGTAGTTGCCGTCGGGATCGAGGCCGGCGACCCGCGCGAGCGTGTCCACCCGGCGCGCCGAACCCCGCCCGGCGATGAACACGACCAGGTCGATCGCATCGGCGATCAGCCGACGTGGCACGGTGACCACGGCTTCCTGGATCAGCTGCTCGATGCGCAGCAGCGCGGAGGCCGCGCTGTTGGCATGCACGGTGGCGATGCCGCCGGGGTGGCCGGTGTTCCAGGCCTTGAGCATATCGAGGGCTTCGCCGCCCCGTACTTCGCCGACGATGATGCGGTCGGGCCGGAGACGCAGTGTCGAGCGGACGAGATCGGCCATAGTGACGTGGCCGGCGCGGGTGCGCAGCGCGACGGTATCGGGCGCCGGGGACTGCAGCTCGCGTGTGTCCTCAATCAGGATCACCCGCTCATCGAGATGCGCCATCTCGGCGAGCAGCGCGTTCGCCAGCGTCGTCTTGCCTGAACTGGTCCCGCCGGCGACCAGAATGTTGCGACGCTCGACCACCGCGAGCGACAGCAGGCGCGCGATGTCGGCCGACATGATCCCGTCCTCGACATAGTCGAGCAGCGTGTAGATGCGGGTCGCGGGCTTGCGGATCGAGAAGCAGGGGGCGAGGCTGACCGGCGGCAGCACGCCTTCGAACCGCTCCCCTGCCCCTCCGCCATGCGGCGGCAGTTCGGCCGAGACGATCGGCGACGCAGCATGGACTTCGGTGCGGGCGTGACTGGCGACGAGCCGGATGATCCGCTCGACCTGGTCCGGATCGAAACGGGCGCCGGTATCGGTCCTCCCCTCGCCCAGCCGGTCGAGCCGCAGCGCGCCGTCCGGATTGATCATCACCTCGAGCACGAGCGGGTCGGCCAGCGCAGCGGCGATCATCGGCCCCATCGCAGTGCGCAGCATCGCGCGGCGCCGGCTTTCCGATACGGTATCGGCACCGGCACTCACGACCGTTCCCCCGCGGGTTCGATCGGACCGAGGGTGCGTTTGCCGCTGGCGAGCTGGCGTCCAACCTGGCCGACGAACTTCTCGAACCGGTCGAGCCCGACCGCGAGCGCGGCGCTGTCGGCCTCGGGCAAGGGCGCCGTCACCAGCAGCTGGTAGCGAACGAACAGGGCCAGACTCTCCAGCACCACGTCGATGTCGCGGCGGACCAGCCCGATCTCGCGAGACATGCGGTCGAGCCGGACCTTGAGCAGGTCATCGACCTCCTTCGAACCGCGCCGCGCGAGCCAGGCGGCCACGGCATCGTTGACCAGCCGCGACTTGTTCGCGCCAGGACCGGCGGCAAGCGCTTCGAGCGCGTCGCTCAGCTCGCGGTCGATATAGAGGTTCTGGCGGACCTTCATCGCTCACAGCCCCGGAATGAGGTCGCCGTGTCCGGCGCCTTCGTTGATGCCGAAGCCGCGGACCGCCGGGGTCAGGTTGCGCGCCTGATCCATCGCGCGCTGATCCGCTGCGACATTGTCGTCGTCTTCGAGGGTCGCCTGCAGAGCCGGATCGACCTCAGTCGGCCGCACCGCTGTCTCTTCGGCGAGACCGGGATGACGCTGCTGCTGCATCCCGCCATCGTCCTCGCCACCGTCCAGATCGGCGGCGCGCACGAGCCTGGCATCAGGCAACCGCGCGAAGCGGCCCCAGTCGTTGGACCGCTGGCGCGGACGGTCGCCATAGACGCCCTCGGCGAGAACCGGCGCCGACATCACCCGCCCGCTGAAATTGCGGTCCTCGAAATAGCGCAGCTTCGTCGCGCGGATCGGCGCAAGCCCCGAGACCAGCACCAGCTCGTCGGTCGCCGGCAGCTGCATCACCTCACCAGGGGTCAGCAGCGCGCGAGCGGTCTCCTGGCGGCTGACCATGACATGGGCGAGCCAGGGCGCGAGCCGATGCCCGGCATAGTTGCGCATCGCCCGCTGTTCGGTGGCGGTGCCGAGCGCATCGGAAATGCGCTTGGCGGTGCGCTCGTCATTTGTCGCGAAGGCGACGCGGACATGGCAGTTGTCGAGGATCGAATTGTGCTCGCCATAGGCCTTCTCGATCTGGTTGAGGCTCTGGGCGATCAGGAAGGCTCGGATGCCGTAGCCGGCCATGAAGGCGAGACTGGTCTCGAAGAAGTCGAGCCGCCCGAGCGCCGGGAACTCGTCGAGCATCATCAGCAACTGGTGCCGCCGCACCGTGGTGCCGGCCTGCTCGAGCCGCTCGGTCAGGCGGCGGCCGATCTGGTTGAGCACCAGGCGGACCAACGGCTTGGTCCGACTGATGTCCGATGGCGGGATGACGAGGTAGAGGGAGACCGGCCGCTCGCCCTCGATCAGGTCGGCGATCCGCCAGTCGCAGCGCGAGGTGACCTCCGCGACGGTCGGATCGCGGTAGAGACCGAGGAACGACATCGCAGTCGAGAGCACGCCTGAGCGCTCGTTCTCGCTCTTATTGAGCAGCTCGCGCGCAGCCGAGGCCACGACAGGGTGAACCAATGGCGCGTCTTTGGTGCCGAGGTGGTTGGTCGACATCATCCGCCGCAGCGTCGCGACGAAGCTGCGCTGCGGATCGGACAGGAAGGTCGCGACGCGGGCAAGCGTCTTCTCCTCCTCGGCATAGAGGATGTGGAGGATTGCTCCGACCAGCAGCGAATGGCTGGTCTTCTCCCAGTGATTGCGGCGTTCGAGCGCGCCTTCGGGATCGACCAGGATGTCGGCGATGTTCTGGACGTCGCGCACTTCGTCGGCGCCGCGGCGGACCTCGAGCAGCGGATTGTAGCGCGCCGAGCGCACGTCGGTCGGGTTGAACAACAGGCAATGCGAGAAGCGCGCCCGCCAACCGGCGGTCAGCGTCCAATTCTCGCCCTTGATGTCGTGAACGACCGTCGAGCCGGTCCACGAAAGCAAGGTCGGCACGACCAGGCCGACGCCCTTGCCCGAGCGGGTCGGCGCGAAGGCCATGACATGCTCGGGTCCGTCATGGCGGAGGTATTGGCCACCGAGGCGGCCGAGCAACACGCCCCGATCGCGATGCAGCCCTGCCCGTTCGATCTCCTGGGGCTTCGCCCAGCGCGCTGAGCCATAGGTCGTGACGTTGCTGCGCTGGCGCGCGCGCCACAGCGAACCGAAGATTGCCGCGCCGCAGCCGAGGAAACCCGACGCCCCGGCCAGCATCCCCGCCTTGTCGAAGACGTGGGGCGCATAGGCATCGTAGTAATACCACCAGGAGAACAGCGCCCAGGGCCGATAGACCGGCACCCCGCGCAGCGTCAGCCAAGGCGCGCCGAGCTCGGGCTGATAGGCGAGCATCGCCGCCGCCCACTGTGTCGCAGCCCATAGACCCGCGATCACAATCGCGAAGACGATGAGGATCTGTCCGATCAGCAGCTTGGTGGGGGTCACGAGCTGGCTCCCGCCGGGCCAATTCCCGACGGGCAATGACTCTTCCACCCGAGCCGGAAATCACATGGCGCCAAGCGGCGCTGTAGAGCCTGTTGCGGCCATCCCTTCACTCGGAAGCGGTTCTATCCCGGCCTTGTCGAGGTGCTACGCCCCTTCGCAGACGCGATCAGCCTCGATGCTACCGATGGAACGCGCTGGAGATAGGCTTGGATGATCGCGGCGACTTGTATTTACCGGCCGTTTCGCCCAAATTATGAGCATGGCAACGAACCCCGAAACCGTAGCGCCCAAGAAGCCCAAGGCCGTCGTGCTTGGCCGCAGCGCCGCGACCGGACGAGTCGTGCTCGCGCCGGCCGTCACCAAGAAGGGGACGGTATCCGTGCAGCGCATCGAGGCTGCGGTCAAATCCGCGCTGTCCAAGAAGAAGTAAGCTTCGATGGCGGTTGAGGCGTCGTTGGACGACGTCTTCATCAATTGTCCGTTCGACGATGAATTTGCGCCAAGCTTTCGCGCTCTCTTGTTCGCGATCATGTCGTGCGGCTTCCGTCCGCGCTCAGCACGCGAGCTCGACGACGGCGGCCAGACCCGTATCGACAAGATCTACAGCCTGATCGAAGCGTGCCGCTATGGCATCCACGACCTTTCCAGAACCGAGCTGGATGCAATCAACAACCTGCCCCGCTTCAATATGCCGCTCGAACTCGGCCTGTTCCTCGGGGCGAAGCGCTTCGGCAACAAGACGCAGAAGCTGAAACGGGTGCTGATCCTCGACGTGGAACAGCACCGCTATCAGCGCTTCATCTCGGATCTAGCCGGAATGGACATCCACGGGCATGGCGGCGATCCCCTACGCGCCCTCCGCGAGACCCGGGACTGGCTCGCCAACGTGTCCCGCCGTGAACTGCCGAGCGCAGATCGGGTGCAGAGAATCTATCAGGCCTTCCTTGAATCTCTGCCGGACATCGCCGCCACATTGGAATTCGACCCCGATCGCATTCCTTACATCGATTTCGAGCGGATCGCCGGGCAATGGCTGATCACGGCGCCAGAAGCGGTCGCGGACTGACGCGATGCGCCGTCCCCGGACCTATGATGCCTGGTTCCGCACCAAAGTCCGTGAAGCGTTGATGGACGATCGACCCGATATCGCAAGCGAGGTTGTGGAAGCGGAGTTCGCAGCGCGGCGAGCGACTGCGACGATGCGGAGGCGGAATCGGACCCGAGGGGAAGGGTTCGACTGAATCACCTAAGCTTATTGTGCCGCCATGCGTAGTTGCTCAAGGCGCTCGCGTCCGACCTGCTCGACGATGTCACGGAGCGCCCGCACGCACGTCAGGATTGCATTCAACTCTTCGATGCTGATCTCATAGGCCGTGGAATATCGGGCCTCGACATAGGCGCGTTTCAGCAACTGGAAGCGCCGTCGATCGATCCTGCGCTCCCGCGGCCATGCCTCGATCAGCCGCGGCTCGCTGTCCTCGGCGAGCGAGCGCAAGAACTTGATGTTGTGCGACTTCGGAAAATACAGCGTCCGCACGAGCAGGAAGCAAACGTATGCGCGCTCGGTAGCCTGATGCAACGAGAAGGCCGCATCTTTGCGCCAGCCAAGATCCGCAGCACCCTTCTGGACTTGGCCCTCGGCGGTTGCCAGCGCCCGATCAATGCTGGGTAGCCACTCATCGAAATAGGCCTGAGCCATCTGGTAAGCATCGGCCTGGGTGAGCGGCATCGGCGTTGCCAGCGGATGGCATGGCAGTTCGTAAAGCATGACGCCATCGCGAGCGATATCGACCCAGAAATATTCCCCACGCTTGAGCGACTGGTTCACCTCGTCGAGCGAGTGAACGATGATATTGACCAGCCGCGCGATCTTGGCGTCGCGCATGATCTTATCTTCGGCGATATACCAATAGTGCGCGATATCGGTCAGGTCGTCGTGATCGACCACAACGAGCAGGTCGAAATCCGATTGATACCCTCCCACCGGATCGTCGACCCAATCCTCACGCGCATAGGATCCGAACAGGATGATCTTGAGAATCTTGCCGTTCTTGCGGCTCGGTGTGGTCGCCCTGGAGATCGCCTCGGCAAACTCTTCCATCAGGACGCGCTGGACCCGTTCCAGCTCGCCCCGTTGCACCTCAGGCAGATGATCCACATCGTTCTTCATCAAGGGAATCTTCGGCGAGCGCGGGCCGAATGGCAAGCGGGTTGGCGCTACAATCGTTTGAGCGATAGGAATAGCATGTTCGGCGGCGTCGGATGGCCCTCACGGGCGCGCGTCTCAAGCGCGATTCTCAACTTCCGGGGCCGCCGGACACCTCTGCCCTCCTTCAGACTAGCGCCTCTCCCGGTCGCCAGTTAGGATTTCTCCGATTGCCGGCGGGCCTGGCCGCCGGGCGAGTAAACAAGGGGGCGGCTGATCATGGGTTTCGAGACGGCGGAGTCCGCATGAGCCTCACCGCGCTACCCACCCAACCGCATATCGCGACCTCGACCAGCGACGTGCTCGCAAGCTTCTACATTCCGGCACTCAAGCAGTCTTCAGCCTATGACCGCGGCGTCGGTTTCTTCACCTCGCAATGGCTCCGCCTCGCCGCATCCGGTCTGGCGGGGCTCGCGGCGAATGGCGGTCATGCCAGGATCATCGCCAGCCCCATGCTCGATCCAGCGGACTGCGCGGCACTAGCGCAAGGAAGCGACGCCCGAGAGGATCCGATCCTCAAGAACGCGCTGGATCGCACCATCTCCGACCTTGAACGGGATCTCGCATCGGATACGCTCGCAGCGCTGGCGTGGATGATCGCGGACGGCCTTCTCGATTTTCGCATCGCGATCCCGACCGCTGACCTAGATGGCGACTTCCATGACAAGTTCGGAATCTTTCGCGACGGTGACGGCAATGCGGTCGCGTTTCACGGCTCCCCCAACGACAGCGCGAAAGCCTTTCGGAACTACGAGTCGATCAGCATCTACTACTCCTGGATCGATGCTCGGGAGGCGGCACGCGTTACGGCGCAGGCCGCGCGCTTTGATCTCCTGTGGGCCAATGGCGACATCAACCTGCGCGTTTACCCGCTACCGGACGCCGTCAAGCGTAACCTGATCGCGTTCACGACCCGCCTGCCACGCCCCTACTCGCCACCGTCAGCGACCGGAAGCGGGGACCGGTGGGTTCACCAGAGAAAGGCTGCGGCGGCTTTCCTGGAAGCACGGCACGGCATCCTCGAGATGGCGACCGGCACGGGCAAGACCCGAACGGCACTGTCCATTCTCAACGAACTACGCGAGCGCGACCTCGTCGAGACCGCGATTGTCACGGCCTATGGCACGGACCTGCTGGACCAGTGGTACAAGGAGCTGGTGCAACATGGCGGAGTCCCAGTTTATCGCGCCTATGACCAGCATCATGAGGCTCAAGCCTATCTGAATAGCCCGAGGAGAGCCGTGCTGCTAACCGCCCGTGCCAATCTTAGCGCGGCCCTTCCCCGTCTCGACCCGCGTCTTTTCGATAAGGCTCTGCTGATCTGCGACGAGGTTCACGGAATGGGTTCCCAGGCGCTCGTAACGGCGCTCAAGGGAAAACTGCAGCGTTTCGCATATCGGCTTGGCCTCAGCGCTACACCGGAACGGGCCTATGACGCCGAAGGTAATCGGTTTATCGATGAGGAGATTGGCCCTGTCCTGTTCCGCTTCGGCCTCACCGAGGCGATAGAACGCGGGATCCTATGCGAATTCGATTATGTGCCCCTGCCCTATGCCCTCTCGGATGGCGATAAGGCAGCGGTACGCCAGGCAATAAAGCGCTATCACGCCAAAGCGCGATCCGGGCAGCCCGCACCGATCGAAACGCTTTATCGCGATATCGCTCGGGTCCGGAAACTCAGCCAGGAAAAGATCGCACCTTTCGAGGAATATGTCGCGGCCAACCCTTCGGTGGTCGAACGGTGCATCATCTTCGTCGAGACCGCCGAATATGGCGCCCTGATCCAGCCGCTCCTGATGCGCATGCGCATCGACTTCCACACCTATTATCAAGACGATGATCGCGAGAAGCTGCGTCGCTTCGCCAGGGGCGAGCTCGACTGCCTACTGACCTGCCATCGAATTTCGGAAGGCATCGACATCCAGTCGGTCAACAACATCGTCCTGTTCGCATCGTCGCGGGCTCGCTTGGAGACCGTCCAACGTCTGGGTCGCTGCCTGCGGATCGACCCGACAAATCCAGATAAACGTGCTCGAGTGGTTGACTTCGTCGAACCAAGCCCCGCCGACATCGATGATCCAACCGGAGAAATGAGCGCGGACGAAGACCGCGCCGCTTGGTTTACCGAGCTAGCCGCCGTTCGTTACGCTGGCGGTTGAAAGTTTCGTTGCTCCGATCAGGATATGGAATAGAAGTTCGGCATGAACATCGATCCCGCTATCACGGAAGCGCTTGACGCTACACTGGCTGCGGCCAGCGATCAGAGCGGCGATTTCAAGAAGCGCTTCCGCACCCTGGTAAGTCTGATTCTCACCTCGAACTATCAGGATTCCGACCTGCGCCGCGTGATGGAATCGCTGTCCGTACAGATTGGGTCGGAAGACTGATGGACGTCTGCATCACCGGGTGGCGCACCGAGAATCTTCGGGGCGGCCTTCGGGACCTCGACATCGACCTTGGCGAAAAGCCTGCACGCTGGACACTGATCCAGATGCCCAATGGCATGGGCAAGACGACCACGATGGATCTCATGCGCTGGACGCTCAGCGGCAAGGAACTGCCAGCAGCGACGGTTCGGGGTCTCCGTGCCGACGAGCATGTGACCAGAGGGCTGTTTGAGTTGCGGCTGTTGGTCGATGAGACGCCGATCCGACTGCAACTGGACCTCGACTTTCGAGACGGAAGCGCCTCCTACTGGACGGTCAGTGCCGACACGCGCGGTGGCGGCCGGCGCGAGGGCCGCAAACTTCCCGGGGAGCTACGCGAACTTCTCAAGGAAGGCCTCACCGAACTTTTCGTCTTCAATGGCGAGCTTGCCACACAGATTCTCGATATCAACCGGACGAAGGCCTCAGAGGCGATCCGGTCGCTATACGGCCTCGATATCCTTGAAGCCGTCACGGAGCGGGTCGATGCACTGATCGCCCAGGAGCGAACCCGTGCTTCCTCGGTGACGCGCGCCGTGGAGCAAAAAGGTATTACCCAGCTCCAGAATGCTCTGGACGAGGTGAAAGACGCGAAGAGCGCGCTCGAGAAGCAGCAGCGTGCCGCCCAATCGCGTCGCGCCAAGATCGAGGCCGAGCGCGAACGCATCGAAGCTGAAATGCACGCGCGCCTGTCGGAAGATGCAGGCATTCGTGCCCAGATCGAAACAATCGATCGTAGTCAGGGCGAGGTAGAGACGACCGCAGCCGAATATAGCACGCAGGCCCTAGAGATTCTGCGACGCCCTCCGCATGTTCATCCGGTATTGCTGACGCGCCTTCAGGGCCTTGGCGGGAAGCTCTATGAGCTGAAGCTGCCCGAGACGATCTCACGCGAATTCTTCCGGGAGCTTTCACAGCAGAAGCTGTGCGTCTGCGGGCGTCCCCTGGGTCACGCGGAGCGGACGGCGATCCAGGAGGGTGCTGATCGCTTCCTCGCCCAGGATCAGATTTCGGTAATCAATCAGATGAAGCTCGCCCTGCGGGAGAGCAAGGCGGATCCAAAGGAACTCGAACGCCTCATCGCCGGATTGCAGGAACAACTTACGGAGCGCCAACGCCTAAAATCCGAACGCGATCGCCTAACTTCCGAACGCATCGCGGAGGGTGACCAGATTCTTGCGCGCCTCGGCCTGGAAAAGGAAGCGCTCGTACGCGACCTGAATTCGCTGGATGACACGATCGAGCGGCTGACGAGCCGCGACCCGGCACGCCAGCGCGCGCTGCGGCTGACATGGGAAACCAATCTGCCCCAATGCGAGGCAGAGTTGAAGACGCGCACGGCACGGCTGGACACGGCGACCAAGACGCGCCGCTTCTCGCTTCAAGGCGAGGCGCTGAAGAGAATGATCCGGGCGACGAGCACCCAGTCGCTCGACATCCTGCGCGCGCGGGTCATGGCCTCCACGAACGACAAGCTCGCTCAGATCATGAGGACCGAGGATATCCGCATCGCCCGGATCGGTGGCAGCCTCGAGCTTCGATCTGATCAACTGGCAACCAAGGAAGGCGCGAGCGAGGGCCAGAAGCTCGCCATCGCCTATGCGTTCCTAACTTCACTTCTGGCCGAGGCCCCATACCGTCTGCCTTTCGTCGTCGACAGCCCGGCGGTGTCGATCGATGTCGCAGCACGACGCGAGATCGCCCGGCTGATTCCCGACTTTTTCGGGCAGATGATCATGTTCGTGATTTCCAGCGAGCGGGCGGGCTTTGCCGAGAGTTTCTACAACCGGGCAGGCGCTGTGAACTATCTGACCATCATGCCGCTTGGCGGTGGAACCGCGGATATCAAATACGGCCTGCAGGCTTTCCAGGAGTTCCACGGGCCGGAGAGCGTTGCGTGAGCTTCAACCTTCCAAAAGGCGCGCGGGACTTCTTCGGTTTTGACGGCCCCCGCGCTTTTGCCAAGCGGGGAGGCAAGCGTGACGGGAGCAGTCGGTTCCTACTGTTCGACGCCTATTATTGCTGCCTGCTGCTTGGACTGGACGATGCTCGGCTCGGCGAGGAATCGGGCATGGAAACCGACCCGTTCTTGAGCTCCGGTTATCCCGAAGCCTATAAAGGTCAGGCCGAGCTCATTGCGGGCCTCCTTGTCGATGCCGAGCTTCGCCGCCTGATGATCGACGTGGATGATCGGGAAGATGTCGAGCGCAAGATGGTCGAACTGCTCGATCTCACCTCGCCTACGCGCCTAAGCGTCATCGGCGACAACCTGCTCAATCAGTATGCAGTCACCGGGTTCGATCGGCTGCACGAGGGCATGTACGAACCTGACAACCTCGAGGACTTCATGGTCGGCTATTACCGGCTCTGGTCTGGCCAGGCTGCAGGACAGTAATCCGCTGTAGGTTCCAGCCGGGGGGCGCTACCGACTATGCAGATATTTCCATCGCAGGTGACGATAGGGGCCCTGCTCGAGACGACAGGCACTTTCGAGGTTCCGAAGTACCAGCGGAACTATGCCTGGCACGAAGAGGAGGTCGCCTCCTTCCTCAACGACCTGGATCTGAGCCTGGCCGCGCGGCGCGGCACGAAACCCCGCCACCATTTCTTCGGCGGCGTTGTGACCGCCCATGCGGTCATTGCGGGAAGCACCCGACAACATCATGAGCTGGTCGATGGGCAGCAGCGTCTCGCGACCTTTCTCATGCTCGTCGTCCAGCTGAAGCAGATGATGCGACGCCTTGTCGGAACGATCGATCCGGCGGAGACCGACATCATCACGTTTCTCAACGAAACTGCGGATCTTCTGGAGAACCGCTTCGAACGCCAGCGTGACCGCATAAACCTTCAATGGATGACGGTGCCGCGCCTCCAGCTATCGCTGCCGGATCACGGCTTCTTCGAAGCGCTGCTTACCGGCGCCAATCCCCCTGCAGAGCGGGCCTCGCATGAATTGCTGCGAGCCGCCTTCGACATGATCGGGCTCCATCTCCAGACGCTGGAGGGCCAGGCACCGGACGCCACCGCGAAAGCGAACTTGCTGGAGAACATTCTCAAGGTTCTCGAGGAGGATTGGACTGTTATCCACATGGCCGCCCAGGACCGGGACGACGCCTATATGTTATTCCAGGTACTAAATGACCGCGGAAAGAGCCTGACCGAAGGCGAGTTGCTGCGCGCGACCACCCTCGAGGCGATCGCGCCGATCGGCATCGCAGCCGAGAATGCAGCGATGGAACGCCAATGGGACGAGATCCTCAGCGGTAAGGAACTCGATATTCGCCAGGGCCTCATGTGGGTCTATGCGTCCCAGATCGGCGCTTGGCCTGGAAAGTCCACCCTTCTCAGCGACCTTCAGACTGGCCTCTTTCCGATGACTGTGCCGGGCGAGCCCCTGACGCGCGGCCAGGCGGATGCCCTCATCCAGGCCGTTCAATCGCTCTCAACCGACTTCGCCACCCTAAGTTCGATCAAGCGTGGCGATTGGCCGATGCCGGCCCATGCCGCCACCACCGCTTGGGACCGTGACCGGCTTCGGCTTCTCGTGGTCCATCTGAAACAGTCCGATTGCCTTCCATTGCTCGTGGCAGCCACGCTTCTCACGCCCCAGAAGTTCGCCGAGGTCGCGCAAGCGCTTGAACGCTTCACCTTTCGCTATAGCGTGATGGTCGAGGGTCCCAAGATCGAGGCCGCAGAGGTCATGAACGCCCAGGCCGTCGAAATCCGCCGGGACCCGGGCGCGTACCGTGTCGGAACGCTCACCGCCGAGCTGCGCCGATTGATTGGCCTTCACGCGCCTGACGACGTTTTCGGCAGTCAGGTGGCAGCGCTTCGCTATCTTCGAGCGGAGAGCAACAAGCCACTCAAATATCTACTCATGACGCTCGAACACTATGTGCGGTGGTTCGATGAAGGAGCACAAGGTCGTCCCGCATGCCGCGACCGTATGCGCGTGCTCGATTTCGAGAACGCGACAATCGAGCATATCTATCCGGAGAACGCCGAGAACCAGGACCCTCTGCTGCTCCCGCTGCTGGATACTCTTGGAAACCTCACGATCCTGAGCCCCGAGGAGAATGACAAAGCAGGCGCCAAAGGCTTCGCGGCCAAGCGCCCCTATCTCAAGGGTTCAACCAGCACGCTCAACAATCAGATTGCCGATGTTGATGACTGGAATGCGGCGGCCATCGAGAACCGACAGAACCGCCTCGTTGAGATGGCGAAAAAGGTCTTCGCCGTCTGAAACCATGATCGCGTCAGGCGGGTTCAGGCCGCGGCGATTGCCTGCGATCCCATAAGCCGCAGGCTTTCCGCGACGATTCTGCGTGTCGCTTCCGCCAGTTCATCCTCCGTCGTGAAACGACCGGGCGACACGCGAAAAGCGCCGCGTGCGCGCGAGGTATCTCCGAACATCGCGAGCAGAACCGACGAGGTTTCGATCTTCTCCGTGGCGCAAGCGGAAGAGGCCGAGAAACTGATTTCCTCCCGGAGGCGGCGGATCAGAGCCAGAGGTTCGACACCGGGGATCGAAATCGAGAGGTTATTGGGAATGCGGCGAACCGGATCGCCGTTGAATAGAATTCCGGGTATCTCTGCAGCGAGCTGGCCACGCATCTTGCCAACCATCGCGCCGATGCGCACAGCATCAGCGGGCCCTTGTTGCGCCGCAAGCGCCAAAGCCTCGCCCATGCCGACGATCGCGGGCGTGTTCAGTGTCCCCGGTCTTAGCCCGCGTTCCTGGCCTCCGCCGAACAGGATCGGCGCAAGGCGCACGCGCGGCCGACGTGAACGGACATAAAGCGCGCCCACCCCTTTTGGACCATAGGCCTTGTGGCCCGACAGGCTTGCCAGATGCACATTGTCGCGGTCGACATCGAGCAAGCCATAAGCGCCGACCTGCGCGGCGTCGCAGTGGAACAGGATATCCCGCTCCGCGCAAAGCGCCCCGATTTCGGAGATCGGCTGCAGCGTGCCGACCTCGTTATTCGCCGCCATGATCGATACCAGGGCGGTATCCTCGCTCAGCGCACCCCGCATCATGTCGAGATCCACGCGACCATTCTCGTCGACCCGGAGAATGGTGATGCGCCAACCTTCTCGCTCGAGCGCGCGACAGGGTTCGAGAATTGCCGGATGCTCTATCGCACTGGTGATGATGTGCCGCTTCTCGGGAAGCGCACGCGCCACCCCAAGGATAGCGAGATTGTTGGATTCCGTGCAGCCACCGGTAAACAGGATCTCGTTGGACCGAGCGCCGATCGCGTCGGCCACCTGCTGCCGCGCCTTGTCCACTGCCTGTCCGGCGGCATGGCCATGCGCATGTTCGACGCTCGCCGGATTGCCGAACAATTCCCCCAGATAAGGCAGCATAGCCGCGCGCACGCGGGGATCGATTGGAGTCGTGGCGTTGTGGTCGAGATAGAGGCTCTGGATCATGCTCTCAGGTCGCTGGCACCAGGCGCAGGACGTCGGCCGGTGATTTTGCACGCACGGACAGGGTCCCCACACCGCGATGGATATGTCCACGCAGTCGCGCGAGCAGGGTTTCATTGTCGAGGGGCTCAGCAGGGCTCGCCCCCTCCTCTACCCAGCGGAGCAATGCAGCGAACATCGCGCCATATTCGCCGGTCAGTGTATAGGCGTTGAACTCAGACCCCTCTTCGTCCGGCGCCTGCGCACTGCCGAGGGGCCCTTCCTCCAGGGAAGTCATCACCGCGATACGGCAGAGCAGATTCGGCGTAAGACCCGTCCGCTGGCGCAGCGCGCGCAGCTTGCTCGTCGCGTCGCTAGAAATCTTAAGCTTGCTGTAGTGCACGATACCCCTCCGCGGCGTTGTTCTCCGTGCCGAAATATCCAGGAGAGACATCGGTCCTGCCATCCAGCTGATCGAAATCGAGCCGGAAACTGTGCGACACGCTGGGCGCCAAAGTCGCCAGCAAATTCTCGTCGATCTCCGTATCAGTGGAAAGCAGGATGACTTGGTGCGAGGCGTTCGGAAAATAGCGCTCAACCAACTTCGCCCGATGCATGGAATCAAGTCGCGCCAGAGGCGTATCGATAATCATTGGCAAGGGACGGCCGCTGGTCCGCGCCAGCGCCCAAAGCATCGCGATCGCGTAAATCTGCTTCTCGCCGGCGGAAAGCAGGCCCTTCGCCATGCCGGCGCCAGAGCGGTCGATCAACGTCGTGGCAAAGCTGACCGGGTCGATGGTGATGTCCACAACCAAATCTTCCTTGCGCGCGAGGCGATTGAAGCAGCGGACGAACTCGCTCCGAAGCTGGCCGAGCTTATGCGCGAGCAGCCGCTCTTCATAATCGGCCAGTGCCTGGGCGGCACGCGCAGCCAGAGCCGAGCGTTGCTGTGCCTTTTCGGAGCCGGCTTGTTCGCTGAGCAATCGCTTCTGCTCGCGCTCGAGCGTGATCAGCTGTCCCTTGGCCACCTTCCACTCTTCCTGGCGGGCATTCAACAGCGCCTCGGTAGTACCCAGGCGACGGTCCGCTCGTTGCAGTTCGTCCAGCAGCAAGCCGGCCGAAGCGTTGTCCGCGCGATCGAGGGCAGCTTGCAGCGCATTGCCCCGCGCGGTGAGTCGGTCCATCTCCGCCAGCAGATCGGCCGACCGAGGTCGCACCACGGATTCCACTTCATCGAGACGCGCGATGGCGGTCGTTCCATCGCCCACCTCGCGAATGGCTGGACAGGCCGTCGAGATTCCGTCCGCCCGAGTACGGTTTCGCAAAAAGGCTTCCAGATCCGCCCAATGCGCGCTCACCCAATTCGCCTCACGCACCGCCGAACCTTCCGCGCGCCATATATCGATCGCGGCGATGAGCGACCCCGTCACGTCCGCATCATAACCACCGCCGGCGCTGGCCAACGCCTCCCGAAAGGCAGCGGTCAATTTCGGCGCCATGGCAAAGGGCAACAGCTTGTTGGCGATGTCGCGCAACTCGTGCTCCGCTTGAGCTATCGCGCGCCGCACCTCGCCGCGCTCGAACTCGATCTGATCACGCTGGGCGGCGGCATCGCCGCCCTCCGCGACGAACTGGCGGCGCATTTGCTCGGCAGCGCGCGCCTGGGACTCGCGCTGCGCAACCAATTCGGCAACTTCGTCTCCCAAGGTCGCCGCACGACGCTCGGCAACCTGGATGTCACGATTAACCGCTTCCATCCGTCCGGTCACGGCGCTGTCGTCATCCTTCTGGTGACGCGCGATGTAGAGGCCAAGATCGACACGCAGCCGACCGACCAGATCGATTCCGAGCAAGCTGCGGATCGCTTCTCCCAGCTGTTCGTCGTCTCCACTGCCTTCGGCGATTTCACTGATCTTCTCGCCGTCGAAGAAGAAGAGTTGCGATACACCCGGCGGGATCAGTTCCTGCAGAAAGCTGTGCCACTCCTCACGCGGTACCGAGCTGATCGTCGCACCGTCCTTGAGAAGGTCCAGCGATTCAACGACGCTTCGCCCCCGCACCACCCATTCCCGCCGGATCTTGTAGCGATGGATTGTGCCAGCTTCGGCATAGTCGAATTCAAGCGTGACCGCGGCGCCGTCGCTCCCCGACGTCCGATTTACCCGGTTTCGTAGATAGTTGTCATAGTCGGTTTGGGCCACCCGCGCGCCCAAGGCGCGGCGGCCGTATAGCGCAAGCCGGACAGCTTCGAGCAGCGTGGTCTTACCAACCCCATTTCGGCCGCCGATCAATATGACTGGAGCACTGCCGCCTTCTCGCCGCCTCGGAACGAGGTCGAGAGTGGTGGTGCCCGCATAGACACCAAAATCCTGAAGGGTCACGCTTCGGAGAATCACGCCGTTACATCCTTGTCGAAATCCTGGCTCGCCTGCATCGCCAGCGCTTCGAGCTCGTCATCGCCTTCAACCTCATCGGCCTGACGGCCCGCGAGCCTTTCTTCGAGAACCGCGTCGAGTCCGCGCCATTCCTGACGGAAGAGATCCTCAATCCGTGTGTGCACGGCGTGCCGGCGCTTGAGGCCATGGGCCGCGCGCTCGACATCCAGTAGCTTGACGACCAGTTCGGTCGGGACGTCGCGCGCCTGGCAGACTTCGTCGAGCAGCTGACCATCGTCCGCAGTAAACGCGATGCTGTCCTCGATCACCCAATCAAGGTCCCGGCCCAGCACCTCGCGCACGATCTGCGGGACGGTGTCGGGCCAGTCGCCGCGCTCGGCCCTCCAGATGCGACGAATCTCGTGCAGTTCCGCATCATGCACAAGCAACGTTTCGTCGCCTGGCGGTGCTTCGCGCTGAACCTCGATCTGCGTCTCCAGCAGCCGCCGGAGAAGGGTCTTGCAGAAGTCGAGCGTATAGGGGCCGGGCACCGGCGTATCGGTACCCTTGATGAAGGCGACCTGACCGCTGCGCCGGCGATACTCGCGATAGAGCTTCTTCTTCTCTGGCGCCTGGGTCTCGGCGAGCAGGTCTCGGAAATCGAGCAAAGGCTCTAGCCAATCCTCTCCCGAATCGATCATCGCCTCCATCGACCGGTCGCGCTCGACCACGGTGCATACCCAGCAACCAAAACGCGAGTTCCCGCAGCTCGGGGTGGTCGTGTCCACGACGAGCGGACATTCGCCCGCCTGCGCATTGCGATACATCGCGACGAGATCACGATTGTCATTGCCCCAGGGCGACGGGTGTTGGAGCAAATAGGTCCACACATCGTCCGTCGAGAAGGGCTCGATCGGGGCATAAACAAACGCGTTGAGGAGCGAGGAGTGGCGCGACAGCGTCGAGCCCTTGATCTTGTGGAAGGACATGACCTGGGCACGCGTCGCGCTTTCCGAGGTCCGCACGCCAAGCACCATCACCACTTCGCCGAACTCAGCAACGCGGCCGCGGATGAAGTCGTTGGCGGGCTCGATCTTCAGCCGCTCGGTGCACCAGCGGAACCGCCGCGACGGTGCCGGATAGCCGCGTCCGATCAGATTGACCCAAAAGCTGCGATCGACATTGGGTGTGACCTTCTCGGTCTTGATCGGCAAGCCCTGCTCGAGTGCAGCCTTGGCGATGCGCTCCAGGGTTATGTCGATATACCGGACGATCACCGGGGTCTCGACCAGCGTATCCGAGCTGATCACGTAGATCGGCTTTTGCCGTTGCTCGACCGGTAGCTCCAAGAGCGCCGTCCACACCATCTGCAGCGCACAAGTCGAGTCCTTGCCGCCCGAATAGCCGACCACCCAAGGCCGGTTGTCAGACAGGTAGACATCGCGAATTTCCTGGTACCGGTCCGCGAGGCCGGTCCCGTCGAGGGCTGACACCTTCGCCATCAGCCGGCCGCCCGCAGCTTGGGAGCAGCGACGGGCGCATAGAGATCCTCGATGCGCTGCGCCTCCGGCGTAAGCGTCATTTCGAGGGTGCGAACGATTACATTGGTAACGAGCATAACATTGTTCTTCGAGATGTTGACCTTGCCGGCGACGAGCGCACGGTTATCCCACAGCGCGCGATTGGCGCGCGACCAGTCGATATCCTTCAAGCGTTCGAGGCGCCTCGCCCAGTCCTTCGGATAGGACGCAATGAGTTGCGCACCGGCCTTGCCGATTGCCTGTACGGCGACGCCATGTGCATGGATGCAATCCCGGCGGAGTTCATAGCTCGAAACTTCGCGCGTGCCGACACGCTGCCAGTCGGGCATGTTGGCGATCACGGCAGTCCAAAATTCGATCGCGAGTGGCTTGTCCGTATCGTCGACCTTACCCGCCTTGGTCTTGCCGATCAGTTCGAGCGTCGCCTGATGGATGCTGCTGAGGGTAAAGAACTTAGTTGAGCGGTTGGAAATGCTGGTGCTGTCGTAGCAGGTAAAATCGCGGAAAAGCGGGATCGCTGCCACCACTTCCCGCGAGAGCGCGGCGGTCGCGTCCCGATGGTTGTAGAGCAGCTTGATCGAGCGCGTCGGCTTGACCGCATGGATATTCAGGTCCGCGAACATCTGCTGCGAGCGCTTGAGGCCCCGATCTGCGAACACCACCACCGAGATCGTCTCGTTGCCAAGCGATGGCCGCTCACGGATCGCTTCCTCGATCGCCGCCCGGCGATGTTGACCGTCATTGATGAGGATCGTCGCACCGAGATCGATACGGAGCTGCCCAACCTTGCGCAGCGGACCCTCGGCCGCCGCCGGGACAAACTCGATCTCCCCGTCGATGGATGCGCACAGCGAGGACAAGATATATTCGTGTGCGTTATTCGCGATGTAGCTGGCGATCGCTGGCACCCGAGCCTTGTTCAGAATCCGCTGCGCGCGCAGGTCGGCCGGCATGGCCTCATCCTCGAACTTGAACAGGCGCGGCACGATCTTCAGCGGCACCATAATCACGTAATAAGCGCTGCCTGCCTGCACGCCGCGAATGGCCGTGAATTCCAGACTATCCCCGTCCATCGACACGCTCCCATATGGAAGGTCGACACTGGCGCCGCACCACAGGGAAGTCAATTAGGAAAGAATGGAAGTCAGTTTTCTGCCGTAAAGTGACTTCCACATTATCGAACAAAACCGGTGGGCACGCAAGCGCCGCGCCGCTGATACAGAGGCCGGCGACCGACTTTCGCGCGAGCCAGGCGCTTCACGTGATTCCGGGGCCCTGCCGTCCGCGCCCGAGCGACCAGCTGATGCCGTCGCCGCGCACAATCCCCGAAACCGGCTTGCCGATCTGGCGTTCAAGCACCGGCCGCCACGGAACCAGCGTGAACTCGCGGGACTTTTCGACCAGCGCGAACCGTCCGCTGACCAGATCGACCGAACGCCGGACGACACCCTCAATCCGCATGCCCGGCACGATCTCGGCAAACGGTAGCCCCAACTCTTCAGACAGCTGGCCGGCAACCCGCAAAAGCTCGCGCCGCCGCAAAGTCGCAAGCAGGTCTGAACGATAGGTCGTCGTGGCGCCCGCCTCTTCCGCCAGCCCCTGCGCGACCAGCCATTGACGACGGCGAGCCTGCGCGTCGCACACCTCAGCACCGAACCCAGCCTCGCGCGGCACCACCGAGTCGGCGGCAATCAGATTGCGATCGAGCCAGGTCGCGGCATCTGCTCCGACGAGCTGGGACAGCGGCTTTGCCGACAGAATCTCGACTGCCACAGGTCGATCACGCAGCAGCTTCGTTTCATGTGCCACCGCGCGCTCGAGATGATCCGCAGCGATGATCCATTGTCCTGCGGACTCGCGGATCACATTCCCGCTCAACCGGCGCATCGCCTCGAGCCGGCGGACATGCGTCTCCGCGAACGCCTCGGTCGCGCTAGGATCGTGACGGAGATGCGCGTCGATATCGTAGCGCCCACCATTGGCCGTCGCCACAGCAGCGACGGTACGATCCGCCTCGCGCACCTCTGCGCGGAGCGGGTTGATCCGGACCACCGCGCCCTCGGGGACAGTATCGAGGCTCGCCCCCTTGCCGATCGCCACATAATGGCTGCGACCATCCACGCCATCGACGATCAGATAATGGCGATCCGCATGCTCATCGGCGAGACCCCGTCCGATCACCCGCCCGACCAGCCGGCACGCGTCGGGCGACGACGGATCGTAGATGACCTGGTCGGCCCTTGCCCGTTCCAGCCCGCGGCGCGAGACTTCACGCTGCATCGTTCGGATGATGTCGCCACGCTCGCC
>Ga0164294_10001720_pt1 | contig 20088 bp, 20 predicted proteins | sample GEODES005metaG_FD_111479 | JGI IMG/M metagenome (GOLD analysis project Ga0164294, IMG submission 111479) | Oligotrophic lake water microbial communities from Sparkling Lake, Wisconsin, USA - GEODES005 metaG | ecosystem: Environmental > Aquatic > Freshwater > Lake | place: USA: Sparkling Lake...
ATCCAGCTCAATGAGGTCACCGTTTTGAACTAGAGCTAGTGGGCCACCGATGGCTGATTCTGGCGCAATGTGCAGCGCGCAGGCTCCGTAGCTGGTGCCGCTCATGCGGCAGTCACTCAGACGCACCATGTCGCGGATGCCTTGTAAGATGAGCTTTTTCGGGATGGGCAGCTGGCCCCACTCTGGCATGCCGGGTGCGCCGACTGGTCCTGCGTTGCGGAGGATGAGGACGGTGTCCTTGGTGACATCCAGCTCGAGGTCGTCGATCTTAGCCTTCATCTCGGGGTAGCTATCAAAGACGAGCGCTGGGCCGGTATGCTGACAGAGTTCTGGGGTGGCTGCTGCGTGCTTGATCACGGCTCCATCGGGACAGAGATTACCGCGAAGAATGGCGGTGCCGCCGTCCGGTTGGATGGCGTTTTCCGGGGCGCGAATGACATCCTGATTGTAGGTCTCACAGCCGGCTACATTTTCTGCCAAGGTCTTGCCAGTGATGGTGAGAGTCTGCATGTCTAGTAAGGAGCTCATGCCATGGAGCAGAGCTTTGATACCACCAGCCAAGTAGAACTCTTCCATGAGATACTTGCCAGCAGGTCGCAGATTGGCCAGTAGAGGAATGCGGCGGCTGATTTCATCAAATTTTTCCAGGGGCAGTTTGATCCCGAGTCGGCCTGCCATGGCCACTAAATGAACGATCGCATTGGTGCTGCCGCCGAGAGCCATATCGACGGCGATGGCGTTATCAAAGGAGCTTTCGGTGACGATTTTTGAAGGCTTTAAATCCAACCAGACATTTTCGATGATTTGTCGGCCGGCAGCTGATGCTGCTCGCAGATGAGCGCTGTCCACGGCGGGGATGGAGGAGGCACCAGGCATGCAAAGGCCAAGAGTCTCTGCCAGTGCTGTCAAGGTGGAGGCCGTGCCCATGGTCATGCAATGGCCAGGGCCACGGGCAATGCCGTCTTCGATTTCGCACCATTGGTCCCAGGTCAGGTTGCCTGCGCGTTTTTCGTCCCAATATTTCCAGACATCGCTGCCACTGCCTAGGGTCTCGCCGCGCCAGTTGCCTTTCATCATCGGCCCGCAGGGCATGTAAATGACGGGGATGTCCATGCTGAAGGCGCCCATCAGCAGGCCAGGGGTAGATTTGTCACAACCACCGAGCAGCACCGCGCCATCGAGAGGATTGGCACGCAGCACTTCTTCAGTTTCCATGGCCAGCAGGTTGCGGTGAAACATCGCTGTGGGTTTGGTCAGCATCTCGCCAGCTGAGAGCACAGGGATTTCCATCGGATGACCGCCTGCTTGCAGAATGCCACGACGCACGGCGTCCGCGGTGAGCTTCAGATGCATGTGACAGGAGTTTTGTTCTGACCAAGTGTTCAGAATGCCGATGACTGGTTTCCCGACGTAGTCTTCAGCGCCCCAGCCAGCCTGTTTGGCTCGGGAGCGATGGCCAAAGGAGCGGAGTTCATCGCGGCCATACCAGCGCCAAGAGCGGAGTTCTTCAGGAGTTTTGCGTGTCATACGGGCCGCTATTGTCAGCAGATGTGGCGGACTTGCCAGAGGAGAATCATCGGAAAGTGATGTCGTGACCTTCCGATTTACAAGAGCCTGCGTTTCTGTCAGTCTGGCAGGGTTATGAAAAAATCATTCTTCCTGAGCGCCTCGGTCAGCCTTTTTCTCTCTGGCCTCAGTCTTGCCCAGACGACAGGGCCGACGCCGACGAAGCCGCCTGCGGAGGAGTTTCTTCAGGACGGTGTCTGGACGGGATCTCTCAAGGGGGGGCGCTACATGGTGAAGGCGGGGCAAATCATCGCTCTCTCCAAGCATGAATACGTGACCGATGGCGTGGCGCGGGTGGTGGAGGTGAATTTGACGTTGAACACGAATTCGCATGTGCGTTTCTATTTCCTTGAGCCTGTGAGGCTGGAGGGCACTGGGGCTGTCGCTGTTGGCCAGCAGGCTATCGACAAAGCACGCGCCTTGGTGCAGGACGCTGCGGCGAGGGTCTCGCCAACGCTTACTGAACCCAAAGTGGTGAAGAATTATCCGGTAACGACTCATACGCATACCATTGAGTATGTTCTGAAAGAAGAGACGCGCCTGAACTCACTCTTTGAAAGTCTGGAAAACGCTTTCCGTGATCCCGGCAAAAAGCATTTTTGGAGGGAATAAGGGAGCTGGTATTTCAGGTTGAACAAGTTCATTCGGAAAACCATATTGGCAGCCTCATTAATCGTTCTTAGCCTCTTTCTATTCCACATGCATCTGATCTCGTCTGCTCGTCTTCTGACCTTGGGTTGTCTCTCTCTGGGATTGGTCTCCTGTGAGAATGGCCAGAATCCCTTCACCAAAGCTAATTCTGGAGGTGCCGATCCTTACGTGGCCAATTACGCCAATGATGGAGGCTACAATCCCTATCCAGGTCAGCCCGGGACGATTGCCCGTGGACCTGTTGCGCCGACTTATGAGGCCCCCGTCGCCCCTATTGAGGCTGACCCTTACGCCTTCAATGCGCCAAGCGCTAAGCCGAAGCAAGTAGTCGCTAGTGCAAGTAAGCCGCGGACAAGCTCTTCGAAATCAAAAAGTACAGCCAAGAAATCTGGCGGTAGTCATAAGGTCGTTTCAGGCGATTCCCTTTACGCTATCGCTCTCAAACGCAAAACCACCGTCGCTAAGCTGAAGGCTGCTAATGGGCTGAAGTCAGATCTGATCCGCCCAGGACAGACACTCAAAATCCCGTGATCAGGGATTGCTGGCTAGCCAAAGCGGCATCATTAAAACCCACACCGCTTGTGCTCTTTCCCGCACATGGCAGGCTGGAACCAGCGCATGAAGGACACTCTCGAAGACCTGGAACAATACATGATGGATGTCATCATCCACAATCGACGTGGATTGAGGGCCTCCCTATTGCGCGCAGTTTTTTGGTTTCTATCCTGGATTTATAAGGGAGCCGTCAAACTGCGACTTTTCCTCTATCGTGAGCGCTACATCCACGACCATCATCTGGGTGTGCCAGTCATCAGTGTAGGAAACATTACCGTTGGGGGCACTGGGAAGACGCCTGTCGTGGAGCTTTTGGCAAAAGCGCTCAGAGATAAAGGGCGCCGTGTCGCCATTCTAAGTCGTGGCTATAAGAGCAAGCGTCAGCGTAAGCCACCTCTCAGCTGGCGGATCGCCGCAAAGCTAGGCATGGCTAGAAAGCCCAAAGAACTGCCCGCTCGCGTCGTCTCCGACGGTGTCAATGTTTTGTTGGATTCGCACATCGCAGGAGATGAACCCTTCATGCTCGCCCATAATTGTCCGGGTGTGCCCGTCGTGGTGGATCGGAATCGTGTGAAGGCTGGTGCCCATGCCATTCGTAAATTTGGGGCCGATGTGTTGATCTTGGATGATGGCCTACAGTATCTCAAATTGAAGCATCGCCATGACATCGTGCTCGTGGACAAAACGGCTCCTTTTGGCACCGGCTACATGTTGCCGCGCGGCACGCTTCGTGAACCGCCCAAAAGCCTTCGCCGTGCCAGCTATATCTTCCTGACTAAATCGGATGGTGATAGCGAGGACGTCATCGCTCAAATTCGCCGCTACAATCCAATCGCCGAGATCATCGAGTGTCGGCATCGCCCCGTGCATTTTCAAAACATCCACACGGGCGAGCGTTTACCTTTAGATGCTTTCAAAGGCAAGTACGTCGGCGCTTTGTCAGGCATCGCCGTACCCGAAAGTTTTGAGAAAGGTGCCCGCAAGCTCGGGGCCAAAGTTCAGTGGACAGCTCGATTCAGCGATCACCATCGTTTTCAGGAAAAAGATGTCACTAAATTCATTGATCGCTGCATCAAAGCAGACGCCCATGCCATTCTCACCACAGAGAAAGACTACGTGCGCTTTCCAAAGTTAGAGCCTGGGGAAATCCCCATCTACTTCCTTCGGGTCGAGATCGAAATCACCCGAGGTAAAGATATCTTTGATAGACTTATCAGCATCATTGCTGAGCCGCGTCACGTCACGCAGGGAATGGTCAGTTCCGAGCTTGTCGAGGTCACCGAGTAAATCCTGATTTTGACATGCAGCTGATTCGACGATCGATACGCACCGCAGTCCTTATCGAAAGGGGTGCAAGTTAATCCCCATGAGTGAGCCTCTGACCAGACTCGTTATCAGCCAGGAGACCTATCAGGCCGTCGTCCATGAAATTGTTCCATCGGCAAGGCAGCTGCTCTGGATTGTCACCGCGGACTTAAAGGATCTGCATGTTGCCCAAGGGAAACGCTTTGTTCCCTTTCTCGATATTCTTGCTGGGAAAATACGTGAAGGAGTAGAAGTCAGGCTCGTTCATGCCAAAGAACCTGGTCCACGCTTCCGCAAAGACTTCGATCGCTTCCCAGAGCTTATCGGCAGTGATCTTTTTAGCCGCATCCTGTGCCCGCGAATGCATATGAAGTGCGTCATTGCTGATGGTCGCTATGCTTACATCGGATCTGCCAACCTGACCGGTGCTGGCCTTGGTGCCAAGAGTGATCATCGGCGTAATTTTGAAGCTGGTATCGTCACTCGAGATCGCCAGATCATTGCTCCCCTCATGGAGTTTTTAGATGCCTATTTTCTTGGTGATCATTGCCTGAAATGTCAGCGGCGAGATGTCTGTCCTGACCCGATTGTTTAATCTAAAATCGCCCTCAGCTTTTGAGCCGTTTCGTTCCAGACTTTGTCCGTAAGGGCAGGAGTTGCGTTAGCTAGCAGATGCAGACCATCTTCAGGTAAGTTCACCCAGGAGCGACAGCCTCCGTAACTCTTGGTGTAGGGAAAGCTCCAGCTTTGAGGCAGCTTATAAGCACGAACGAGCGCAATGTGCAGACAGCTCTCTTCATCGTAGGCGAAGCGTTCACGCACAACGTCCTCATTCCACAAATGCAGGGGCGCTATAGCCTCCATCTTTTCCCAGTCAGTGACTTTCCAGACATGCTCTAAAGTGGTATAACCTCTGATATTGACATGAGTACGCTCTTCCTCTGGCGGGAACGAGGTCTCTGCATTCTCTGGGACCCAGCGAAGTTTTTCACCCTGAGTATGAAACCAAGTGGGGAAAAGAAAGAAGCCCTGATGCTTCCATTCAAAGCCGCCACGCCCTTCATGAATACCACCTTTGCGGAGAATGATCGTCTGGATTCCTTGGGCTAGGGAATCACAGACAAAGGACCATTCTTTAAATCCAACAGAACTAGGAGGTACGTGCAGGGACATTGTTACAAAAGAAAAACCAACTCAATAGCGAGTCATCTCAGGTTCAACGATATCGGCCCAGGCATCAATTCCACCGCGCATCGATTGCGCATGAGCAAACCCATGCTGCCGCAGCCAAAGGGCGGCGCGTTGGCTGCGCATGCCATGGTGACAATAAACGATGATAGGCTCAGCAGTGTCTGAAAATCGCTGAGGTGCTAGTTCGCCAAATTGAGATAAAGGAACAAGCTCGGCACCTTCAATTTTACAGATCTGCCACTCATCTTCTTCTCGGCAATCCACGAGCCGCGGCTTAACTCCCGGTGCGCCCTGGAGGTTGCGGACGTCATCCACGCTGACTTCTAAAGGCAATTCATTCATCATTTACGGGCGAACAGTAACGGGTGTATTGACAGACACATTGTTAAAGAAAATCGCAGCCATATGAGCAGGCATACGAACGCAGCCGTGGCTGGCGGGGTAACCTGGCAGGAAGCCTTCATGCATACCGATACCGCCAGTAAATCGCATGAAATGATGCATTTTAGATCCCTCAAAAAGGGCGCCTGCGGGTGGCTTATCCTTGGTGATGTCGATATTGGTCACGATCACATTGCCGTTAGTGTCCACAAAGTCGCCATATAGGTTGGATTTATGCCACTGGTCTTTTTGGATCACTTTGAAATTACCTGTTTTGGTTGGGTGCTTTTGATCGCCAGTAGAAAGAGCTGAAACACCGACCAAAGTGCCACCTTTATAAAAGTAGGCTTTCTGATCACTGAGATCGATCAACACACTCGGAGATCCTGTAGCGCCATCGCCATCCCAATAAGAATCCATATCCTGATTATACAGGGCCGAGTGCGGAACGGCACTGGGTGCGAAGGCTTCAAGATATTGAGTCGCACCACGATTTGACGAGGTCGTATTGCAGGACACCACAAGAGCAATCAGTGCAAGGACAGAAAAACGGAGGAGGAATGCAGTCATGATGCGCTAAAAGACGGGGGAGAGTTTCCAAGAAAACCGCCCAGAGAATGCCGCAATCAGTCCGTGCTGTCCAATGGTTCCTCGACGTTGCACAACTACTGCATATCCCTTTCAGCCTCTAGGATACGCTGAAGTGCATCCAGAAACTCTTCAGCAGCTTCCAGGGGTACCATGATCGTATCTCGGCGACCACGCACATCCTCGGTGATTTTGATCACGCGACCACGATCATTCTCCTTCAAGTCTAAGAAGAAGATCTTCCGATCTGTCATGATCTTTTCCGAATGCAACGGCGGGCTGCCGCGCTTTGGCTCTTCCATTTCATCATTCCTCATTGGCATAGTGCTCCTTGTTCCCGTGGCTATTGATTGTGAAAAACTTGTTCGATAGTAGAAACTGCCACTTCATTGTCAATACTAGTATCTGCGGACTTGTGGTTCGAAGGCACTTCTGGCCTCTGGCCTTGATGGTGATCTTGGCCAAATCATGAGAGACTCCAGTTTCATGACTTTAATGCCTTATTAAAATTTCTTTACAACCATGCTGTCTTGATTGGGTTTCTCCGATCTCATGAGAACGTCCACCCTACTCACTGCCTGTATCGTGCTAGCCGCTAACGTCCATGCCGATTGGCCAAGGCTCCGCGGAGCCAATGGAGACGCTAAAGCAGATGGCAAGCTGCCCACGACTTGGAGCGACACTGAAAACCTCCAATGGAAGGTCTCTTTGCCGGGTCCCGGTTCCTCAAGTCCAATCATCATCGGGGACAAAGTTTTTATCACTTGTTGGTCAGGCTATGCCGATGGCACCAGCGACGACATGACCCAAATGGTCCGCCATCTTATCTGCCTCAGTAAGGCCGACGGCAAAATCCTCTGGGATAAAGCGGTGCCAGCCGTCCAGCCTGAAGATTTCGCTAATGGTATGTTGATGGAGCATGGGTATGCCAGCAGCACCCCCGTCAGCGATGGCACTAGCGTCTTCGTTTTCTTTGGTAAATCAGGGGCACTAGCCTTTGACATGCAGGGAAAGCAACTCTGGCAAACTTCTGTCGGCACCCATTCCAATCGCAAAGGTTGGGGCAGTGCGTCTAGTCCCATCCTCCATAAAGATACCCTCATCGTCACTGCCTATGATGAGGGCGGTGCTATGGTGGCTCTCGATAAAAAGACCGGTGCACAGGTCTGGCGTGCTCCCGCAGAGGGATTAAATACAGTATATAGCACCCCACTCATCTCAGGCGATGATTTGATCTTGCCTGTGGCTAGTGAGGTCTGGGGGCTTAACCCCGATAGCGGCAAGCTCCGCTGGCACGCGACTTACAGTATGGGGGGTAACGTATCCCCAGGAGTCACAGTCGCCGATGGCACACTCTTTGTCACTGGCGGCTATCCTACAGCAGGCACTGCCGCCATAAAGCTGGGCGGTAAAGGTGATCTCACGGTCAGTGGCACTCTCTGGAGTATCAACAGCGCTTCTTACATTCCCACACCGATCTATCACGAGGGCCACCTCTATGTCATTAACGATGCCGGTTTTGCCATGTGCATTGAAGCCAAAACGGGCAAAGAAATCTACCGTGAGCGCGTGATGGAAAACAGTGCTTCAGGCAGCGGTCGTCGTGGAGGTGGCAAGCCCTTTTATGCCTCGCCCGTGCTCGTCGGCGGCAATCTGTATGCGCCTAGTCGTAAAAACGGCGTCTTCGTCATCGCCGCTAAACCGATCTACCAACAGATCGCCAAAAACGTTTTCGCCAGTGATCGTTCTCAAATGAACGGCACACCAGCCGTCGATGCCAATCGACTCTACCTTCGTAGCGATAAAGCGCTTTATTGTATCGGCCAGTGATGTTTCAAAACTTTCCGTATCATTGCTGCGAAAGGATGCTATGCCTTCAAATGGCGACCCCCAATTATAGTTTCGAAAAACGGAAGCGTGAACTGGCCAAGAAGGCAGCAAAAGAAGCCAAGCGCCTGCGTAAGGATAACAAGCCCGTCGTAACGGACACGCCTGAGACTATTGAAGAGTCTAATTCTGAACCAGTCGAAGAAACGGCACCCTAAGCAAAGGTGTCAATCACTACAGCTACGCACTGGTTCTGACAGTACCGCAATGGTTTGGATGGAAGGAAAGAGTGGGTGCTACGGCCATTGTTCAAGGAGTCGATGCGCCTCACTAAACCGTGGAGCCAGGGCCAGAGAATCAAGCAGATGCTGCTTGGCGGTCACGGCATCTGAGGATTGTAGAAGTTGCGCTAGCCTGAAATGAGTCATGGCTGCATCGACAGGATCAAGGATCAAGACGCGCCGATAGGCCGCAATGGCTTCTATTCGTTGCCCCAGAGACGCGGTCGACTGGGCTAGTGCTTTTTGGGGGAATTGCACAAATGGATTCAGAGCTATCGCTCTCTGGGCATTGACCTGCACCTTTTGCCAATCCTTGGCTGTTAGATCAAGGTCCATTAACCGGAGGTAGGTGGACATTGCGCTGGAATCATGTTCAGCTAGGTAGCGTAGTACCACAGCCTCCTCCTCAGGATGTTTAAGTCGGCGAAGTGCCATGGCCTTCACGTGATATCCACCTTCTTCACTTAGGTCCTCAGGGACTAGTTGAATGAGCTTTTCTGAGAATTGCAGTACGCCAGCCCAGTCTTCCTGTCCTTTCAAAGCTTCGATCAACTGATGAATAACCCAGAGATTACGCGGTTGCTTTTGATGATAGGCAGCCAAAGCCGCAGGCTCCAGCGGGTTAAGATCCTCAGGTTTTGGCCTTTCCCAATCCCCTTTTTGACCATAGGCTTTTGCCTTGGTTTTTAGATAACGATCAAAATCTTTCTCTAAAATTCCCAAATTGGTTGTATTGGCCTGTAGCGCATCATTGATACGCTCACCTGCGGCTAAATCACGCAGGATGCCCTGAAGCCGCGCTAGGCCAAAAGTTTCTATCAAGTAACTGACAACTTGGCTGGATTGATAGTAGGCGAACATGGTGTGCTCATGATCCTTCGCATTAATAAATGCGCTGCTCAGCTGACCAACAGGGGTGGTTTCATTCTCCTCCAAGATCATCCGCCGGAAATCCGTTTTCATTTCCATGCCCCAGACTGGGTTGTGCTGTCGTTCCTCATAGACACTGATGCCTTCACTAAGCCAGCGTGGCATTTTGTTTTTTGTCAGCGTGAGTGTGATGACGTGACAAAACTCATGCCATAGTGTGGCCTCCCAATTACTGCCGCTATGAGCCAAACCGCCCGGACTATTCATGGTGATCACCGTGCCAAAACAAACACCCAGTAATCCTTGCCCACCCAGACTGCCAAAGGTGCGGATGGCAAAGTCTTGCTGTGCACCAAAGAACTCAACCATCACGGGTCGGTTTAAATTAAGCCCATACTTGGCTGTCAGCATCGCCTTTGCCTCGCGTAACAAGGCCAAAGCGCGCTCACCATAAATGGGCCAATCCTGTTTCGGCATTTTTAGAATAAAATCCTCAAAGGTCTGCGTCGTGTAGCCATTCATCTCCTGCTCCAGAAGTCCGATGTTATGCGCCTGCACATTGTAGCTGTCTTTTTCGCGGATTACGGCTGCTAACTTCCATGCCTCCGTTTCCTCTCCGAGACGAAGGAGATCGTGGCAGAGTTGTACTTTGGCAGGAAAAAATTCAGCGTCCAAGATCAGCGCTTGCCGCTGATAAGCTGCACCTTCAGCAAAGCGATACGCGCGCGATAAAACTCGGCCTAACGTATGGTCCACTACTGGATTCTGGTCCCAGAGTTTTAGCGCATTTGCTCGAGCTGATGTTACTTTATCCGCGTTCGCTCCGCTGAGTTGTGCCACGGCTGCCCGCAACGCCCAAGCTTTTGGATTGGTCTCACAGGTATCTAGCACTTTTTGAATCGCTGCTTCGGCCTCCAAAAACTTCTCTGCCCTGATAAGACTCTCAGCCTGTGTTAGCAGTGCTTCTGCATGATTTGGATTAAGCTCAAGTGCACGGATCAAGTTTTCCTGCTGCTTTTCACCGTCACTATTGACATAAGCTAAAGCTAAACTGGCACGCAGATCAGCCGTTTCTCCATGCGCCTTCAATCCTGCACGAATCACATCTGCCGCGCGTGCAGCGTCATCCTTGTCTAAAGCCAAACGTGCCTCAGCCAGATAAGCCGTCTCAAGTCGAGGATCTCTTTTTTGGGCCACTTGGAAATACTGCTGAATCACTTTTTGGGCATCAGCGCCTAAAGCCAAAGCAGCTTGGCCTAATGAGACCCACTCAGCGGCATTACGATCCTTTGCTGGCTTGGCTTGCGCCGCCGCATTGATGGCTTTCAGTGCAGCCTTAGCCATGTCTTGACGCCCTAGACTGCGCGCATTGTCGAACTGAAGCATCAGCAATTCCAGATGATCCGGAAACGCATTCACCGCCAACTGCGCCTCATTCCACACTTCTAACTCTCGTCCCTGAAGACGGAGTGCTCGCAGTCTTAGAATTCGCCACTCGGGAGCTTTCATGCCACGCTTGATCGCGGCCTCGCAGATTCGCCCCACCAGATCATAGTCTCCTTTCCCGAGCAATTCTGTTACCGGGCCCAGATTGCGATCTTCAAACAAACGATCCAAATCCAAATCTTGTGCATGAATAGGAGCTAGCTCCAAGAGAAACAAACAAAAGAGTAGTCGGTGCATGTTAAGCACAGAACGCATATCCCAAGCCCATTTCGCAGGAACTCCATAGATCTTTTGAATTTTTTTCAATCTTCCAAGAATCATTTTCACCGTTACTCTAATACGCCGGTCTCCCGAAGAATGACCAGGATAAGGGAACGTTCACTGGCACTCAGATAGTCAAACTGACCACTCTGATCTGCGCCGGCCAAAATTTGCTGCATTCGTAAAAGCACGGTCTTTTTCAAGGGCGGGGTTAAGTGTTTAAAGGTGAGGCCGTGCACCATGTAACTGCAGCGATATTTGAAGAGCCTTGTCAGTAATTGAAAATCTTTCAATGAACGCCCATCGACTGAGTTTAGGGCTTCAGCTGCAAAGGTGGTTTGGAATGCTTCATCCCCTTCAATGCCGTCATCGGGTAAAACGGCTTCATCTTTAAAGAACAAGGCTTGCACTACATCTTCGGCTGAATGGTCGATGATCCGGCGTGCGGTTCCCATCTGTTCGTTCATGACGGGCTCGCCCAATTCCTTTTGAAGACTGGTCTGCATATAGATGGCACGTAAAGAGGCGTGATTGGCTTTAGTGAGCACATTTTGCACAAAGCTCTGATGCGCCAGTACCATAAGCGCGACGATGTCACTCTTTTTTCTGGGGTAGGGCGCCGTATCAAAAAGGGCGTTCAACTCCAATAGATTTGCTCCTTTCTCGATAGGCATATGACAGGTGCTGTCCGCTTTTTCTGTGGCAATTACATTGCCACGATGCAGTAGCCCACCATGTTTTCCAGTCACATACCAGCCACCCCAACGCTCATGGAAAGGCGTGGTCGTATCCACCAAGGTGCTGCCTTGACTCATAATCGGGTGACCATCCGCACTGGGAAAAACTGAGCGAACGATGAGTCCTGGAACTTCAGGCGAAAAAGGTCCCCCATGGCAATTGAGGCAACTTTGATCACGCACAAATTGTAGCGGCTTTGACACGACTACATCTGGATCGAGAACATAAAAAATGGGCCCTAACAAAGGATCAATCGTCGATACTTCAATCGCACCACCCAACGCGTATCCCACATAGGCATCATCACCAAAATAGATCACGCGTGGGGTTTGTGGACTGATCCGATCATTCTGCTTGCTGGTCTTGGAGAAGACCATGACCTGAGATTCCTCTGGAATATGAAATTGCTTTAATAAATCTTTGAGAATGGACCAAGCGCTGCTGCGATCAAGTTTAGCCTCACCCCGTATCCAGAGCTTTTCCAGATCATGCGCGGCATCGTTGGGTTTCGTCTCAGAATAGTAGATCGGCGCACGCTCATACTCATCCTCAGCCTTTAAAAATAAAGGAGTCCAAGCAAGAAGTAGAAGCCATTTGAAACACAACATGGAGAGGAAGGAGATAACGCGATTCAACCTGCGATCCTTTGTTCTGCAATTGCGGCAGGGCGTGCACACATTGTGAAGTTGGAGATTAAAAAAAATTCAATAGGCGTGAATAGTCCTCAAAGCTCTGCGTCGAAAGATCCTGAACAGCAAGTTCAATACAATGAAAAAAATCATCCTCCTCATCGCGGCAGCTTTCACTTTCGGCATTGCCGCTCCCTCCGTCAGCCAAGCTTGGGACCACTGTAATCACGGATTTCAGCCTCGAGTCGTCAGCCATCTTCCCTGCGGGAGGCCAGTCTTAGCGATCTACCAGATCTATAGCTATGACCGCTGTGGCAATCCACTTGGCCGCTGGGTGACTCAGCGTGAGTCTTGCGGCTGTAGCACCTGCAATCCGCGCTCCTACTGCCCGCAGCCTTCCTACGGTCACAATTCTCATCATCACAACAGTGGCAGTCATCGCGGCGTGAGTTGGTCATTCTCTTTCGGCCGTTAAAAAAGGCTGAAAATCGAGCGATCTCTCTCTTGCATCGGCGCGGCAGTTCCCCAGACTGCCGCGTTATGCTTTCAGACTCCCTTGATCTCCTCCGCAACGCTATTCGTGACGTGCCCGACTTCCCCAAGCCGGGCATTCTATTTAAAGACATCACGCCAGTCTTGGCAGATGCCAAACTGCTCAATCTGGCCATTGAAGGCATGTGTGAGGCCTTTGCTGATCAAAAGGTCGATAAAGTTGTTGGAATTGATGCCCGTGGCTTTATCTTTGGTGCTATGATCGCCCAGCGCCTGGGTGCGGGCTTTATCCCGGTTAGGAAAAAAGGCAAACTGCCTTGGAAAACCCGAGGTGTGGACTACAGCCTGGAATACGGCACCAACAGTGTGGAGATGCATTTAGACGCCATCGCTCCTGGCGAACGAGTCGTCCTGGCTGATGATCTGCTCGCTACAGGTGGCACTGCGGCCGCTGCCATACAACTCATTCATGAATCAGGTGCCGTCATTCTCGGCTCTGCATTCTTCATTGAACTGAGCTTTTTGGAAGGACGTGAGAAGCTTGCCAATGCAGGTTCAATTCACTCACTGCTTACCTTTTGATCCTGAGCACACATGACTGAAAGTGAGTATCAAAAACATCTTCAAGTTATTGTTCTCAAAATCTTTGGTGATGAGAGTAAACTTCCCCGTGGACGCACTGAGACCCTAAAGCTCTGCAAGGGCTTTCTTAAACTCAAAGAACAACGTATTAAGCAACGTCATCGTGCTGGCTGTAGTGGCGTCGAAATATGCCGCATGAGATCTGATGTGATCGATTGCATCGTGCGTATTCTTTGGGCAGAAAGTTTAGCTGCGCTGAAGCCTGAATTCCGCGTCCAGATGAATGTCAGTGTGATAGCGCATGGCGGCTATGGTCGTCGAGTCATGAGCCCTGGCAGCGATGTAGATCTGACTTTCATGCTACCAGGAAAAAGCCCCGAGGTCTCACCAGCTTTGGCGCGTTTTATCGGTGATTTTTTGCTCTACTTCTATGATCTGAAATTCAAAGTCGGCCAAGGCACACGCTCTGTGACGGAATGCATCTCTCTTGCCAATGAAGATATGCAGACGAAAACAGCCCTCATGGAGGCACGCTTCCTCTGTGGCGACAATCAAGCCTTCAAGGAATTTCGTGCACGTTTTGATAAAGAATGCATGATTGGCAAGGAAGATGCCTTTTTGAAATTACGTGAAGCTGATCTCACCTCACGTCATGCCAAACATGGCGGCACCCACTGTGTTCAGGAGCCTCATGTGAAAACCGGCTGTGGGGGTCTTCGCGACTATCAAAATCTAATCTGGATGTCCTATGCCAAACACGGCACGCTTAATCCAGAACACCTTGTCGATAGGGGCTTCATGACTGCTGCTGGATGGCGTGAGGTTTCTGAAGCTTATGACCTTATTCTGCGAACTCGCAATGAGATGCACTACACTGAGCGCCGTGCCAGCGACGTTCTTACGCTTCGGCTCCAGGGCTTTGTGGCCACCCATTTGGGTTATCGACATAAGCGCATCCTCCGACGAATCGAGGCCTTCATGCGTGATTACTACACAGCTACGCGAGACATCCTCCAGCGCAGCAGTGAAGTGATGGACCGCTTTCACCTGCAGTCTTTGGACGATGAAAGTACCCGAAGAGGTCTTCTTAGCTTCATGGTTCGGAGGAAAACGGCGCAAAAGCGTGTGGAAAAATTTGACCGATTCATCTCCAAAAACGAGCGCATTTATGCCGAAGACGATGATCTTTTCACAGAGGAACCAGCGCGACTCATGCGCACCTTTTTGCATACGCAGCAGCGTCATTTGCGGTTGAGTCCCGAGCTGTTTCTCCTGATTCAAGCAAGCTTCCGTCTCGTCAATGTCAGTTACCGCTACAACACCAGTGTTCGCGAGACATTCATGGGCCTGCTGTCTCAAAAGGGTGATGTAGCCCGTGTTATGCGGCAGATGCACCGTGTCGGTTTTTTAGGGCGCTACATGCCTGAATTCGGCGCGTTAACTTGCCTAGTTCAGCATGAATTTTTCCATCGCTATACAGCCGATGAGCACACGTTGCGCACTCTGGATAAGCTCGATGAACTCAGTGGTCCACCAAGCCCTGCGGTGGCCCTTTATCAGAAGCTTTTTCATGAATTGCATCAGCCTGCGATCCTCTATCTTGCCCTGCTGCTTCATGATGCGGGCCGCGCGGCCAATGCTAAGGCGCATGATGCAGAAAGCACAGTGATGGCAGATGCAGTTTGCCGCCGGCTGCAAATTAAAGGTGAGCGACGCAAAATGCTACTCTTTCTGGTGGACAATCACCTCCTCATGTATCGCACAGCCACGACGACCAACCTTGAAGACCCCAAGGTCATTGGCGAGTTTGCCGCAGTCATTAAATCCAAGGAGTATCTGGATACGCTCCTGGTCATGACTTATGCCGATTCCAAAGGCACAAGCGAGGCAAGTTGGTCTGGCTATAAAGAAGCCTCTATCCGCCAGCTCTATTATAATACTCTGGAGTATCTCGACACGCCTGCAGACTTCATGCGTCGTGCTGCTGTGCCATTGGATGATGTGCGTTCAGCGGTTACCAAAGCTCTCGGAAGTGGTTATGAACTTGAAATCAGTGCCCATTTTCAGCACATGCCAAGGAGTTATTTCAACTTCCGTGAGCCGGCACAAATCGCCGCACATATCCGGCAGTTTCGCCAATTTTTCATTCAGTTGACTCAGGCTGATGCTGAGTCAGGCCTGTTGCCTGTATTGACCTGGGAAGACCACGTCGAGCAAGGTTACAGCGAACTCACCGTCACTTGTTGGGATCGGCATTTATTGTTAGCCCGCATCTCCGGTGCTCTTTCTGCTCAGGGTATCAATATTCTCAGCGCCGACCTTTATCAACGTGGGGATCATCTGGTGCTGGACATGTTCCGTGTCTGCAACACCAACTTTGCAGCAGTTACCAACAAGAGCGCACGGCTTCGTGTGGAGCAGGCGGTGAAAGACGCCTTCCTGAAACAGACCTTTGATTTCACTCCCGATATCGCTTCCACCCGCAAAGCCATCCCTGGCTATGATGAGGTCATGACCGAGATCCCACAGCGTGTCTTTTTAAACAACGATCTCTCACTTGATCAAACCATCGCTGAACTGCAAGTGGTGGATCGGCTCGGCCTGCTCTATGACCTCTTCATGGCCATCGGCAAGCTGAACCTGAATGTCACCCATGCCCGCATCAATACGGAAAAAGGAGTGGCTATTGATGCCATCTACATTCAGACCCAAAACGATCAGAAAATACGCGACAAAGAAGCCCTCGCGGCGCTTCAAGAAGCATTGACTCAAGCCGTCTTTGGCGGTGCGTCGGCGTGATTTAGTCATTAGCCCTCTACCTTATGTCTTCCCCTCAACCCAAGTTCCAATTGGCCGTCATCTCGCCAGGAGGAAAGGATAAGCAGCAGTCCTTTGACAGTGGCGCAGGATCTTTGAACTCAGGAGGCCACCTGCCATTGAACTTTCACGCCTATGCAGCCTGCACACTCGGAACGTATGGGTGTAATCATAGTGTCAGCTTAGAGCCATCGAATGTCCTGCTACTGATCGGAGGTAAAATGGAGCGTGCGCTACACACTTTGCGCGCTTTGAAAAAAGCAGGGCACACTGTGGTCATCACGCTAAAGGAAACAGGGCTTGCCCAAATTGGGGGTCATTTCCAAACATTTGAGAATTGGACTGCTTTTAGAAAAATTTGCCTCGAAGCCGATGCCGCACTGGCCACCACCTTCGATACCCTACCTCTCTACCAGTCGGCTAATCGTCAACTGCCCACCGCTTTCATTCCGCCTCCCTATCCCGTAGAAGAATCTGAGTGGAATATTTCCCGCCTTGTGACACAAGAAAGTAAAGGCGTGTTTGTCGGCACTCGTCAGCTCTTCGTGACCTCACGTAATCATGCGCTGGCACTCAGTTTGATTGCGCCTCTCACGGCCGAATTGAATGAACCCCTCACCGTCATCAGTGGCCGTGCCAGTGATCTGTCAGGCATGAAGCGGCTGCTGAATAAAGCCCGCGATTTCAGCCATGCTTGGCATCAGCAGTTCAGTCAAACGGCAGCGCATGTGCAGGTTGTGGCCAAGCAGATGCCTGCCTTGGATTACCTGAAACTCATGGCTACGCACAAGTTCGTCTTTCAACTCGATACCAGTGCCGTCCCCGGTCAGGTAGCAGGTGATGCTTTGCTTTGCCGCATCCCCTGCGTCGGTGGTAATGGCACGGCGGAGCGACTGGTTTATCCCGATCTCTGCGGGCATGGGCGCAGCACTGGAGAGATCATGGATCTGACCCGGCGACTGCTGACCGATAGTTCTTTCAGACAAGCGCAGATGGAACAAGCGCTAGCTTTGGCCAAAGAAAAAATGTGCTTCTCCGTCATCCGTGATCAGCTTCAGGATTTCTACCAGTCCTTAGACTAGCGTGCATTAGATTCTCAATAGCGGTGGGAAAGGTCTTATCGTATGCAGTAGGTGCATACTGCTGCGCAAGTTCTGCAGGATGGTTTCTCTGGTGATAATGCTCAGCGCGGTAAAGAAGAGTTCAATCCTGCGAGTGGTTCTGTCGTTCGTTCTTTGCAGCCATTCATCTTCAATATAATCACCAATCATATTTTCAAGGTGATCATCCAGACTGACATCGCAATCATGAATACTCCCATGGCCAAGTAAAAGTAGGAAGTAGCGAAATTTATTTTTCCTGGATTACCCTGGAAATACTCCGCCATTCCTTCGGCGATTTGCTTCACCACGGTCTCGGATTCTTTGCCTGTAGATTTAATTTGGGCGGTTCCGATCCAGTCCTGAATGGCTACTTGGATTTCTTGGCCGGTCTCTTTGATCTTTAGCCGTGACATCGTCTCCTCGATTGAGAATCCAAGAGCACTTGCTGAAGCCAATAATGCATCTCGAAAATATGAATCCGAAATGGCGAATACCATGTATCCCTTCATCTGTTTCCAGAAAAAAATCAGCAGTACTGCGAACATCAACGGATTCGCCCACGTAATCATGTTGAGCACCTTGGCTGATGAGAATCCTAAACTCACAGAATTGGCGATACTGGGAAGAATACCCAAACACGTAAAAGCGAACATCCATCGGGAGGAAAGAACTAAGGGGCGGCGTCCAATAAGCGTTTTTAGAGCGATCAAAACGAAAAATGCTGCCATCAAAAGGAAGACGATCGGCATTGCCACTTTTAACATGATAGTCGAATTCATGATCATAGGTAAATTTTTCCCAAGCATCAATGCGCTGGCCTAGTGAGCGCAATGATGATGAAAGAAGCGGGTGATTTTGAAAGCACAAGGCATCATTGATACGACCATAATCTTGCCCCCACATCGTTAGAGCCTCTGTTTTTGTCCTGAACATTTCGTGCGAAAAGCAGTCATCCTTGTAAAGAACATAGCCATTTATTTTCTATCTCAGCCCTTAGCGCGCTGAAACAGTCGCTGCTTCCACCTCATAAATCAGGCCCATCAGTGGCTCGTCACGCGCCCAGTCTAGCGTTGTCGTGGTGATGATCTTTTGGCTGCCTGCTGGTAGTAGTCGCAGGAGGGAGCGGCGACGCATGGAATCTAGCTCGCCGAAAACGTCATCCAACAGCAGGAGCGGCGGTTTACCAAAGGCCGATTCAAGCGCACAGGCTTGGGCGATTTTGAGTGATAAGGCGACACTGCGCTGCTGACCTTCTGAGGCAAAGGTCATGGCATCCAGGCCATTGAGCGTGAGTCTTAGATCATCGCGGTGAGGACCTGCGCCGGTGACTCGGGTGCGGGCTTCCTCCTCACGCAGACTGAACAACGTATCCGACAAATGGCCCTGATGAAAACCTGGTTCATAGGCTAAAACAAGGGTCTCGGCAGCCGCGCTAAGATCGGCATGAACGCGCGCTACCTCAGGCTGCAAGGCTGTGATTAACTCAAAGCGACGAGCTTTCAAAACTTCAGCAAAATCGTCCATTACTTTGGCAAAGGCATCTGCCTGTCGCCACTGGATCACGGCGTCCCGCTTCAGCACATGATTGCGTCCGCGCACGGCTCGCTCATAACCGCGCAGGGCTTTTAAATAATCAGGGAACATCTGACTGGCCGCAAAGTCCAGGTAACGCCGACGGTGCTCACCTCCGCCACGCAGCAGATTCATGTCTCGATGATCCATCCACACGACGAGGCCGCTGGACTCTAGATACTCTGCAGAGCGCGAGCAAACGCGGCCATCCAGGGCCAAGCGGCGCGCTGTGGCAGATTGGGCACAGCGCAGGCGTTTTTCACTTAAACTGCCTTCGATCATTAAAGTGCTGCCACCTAGCCGGATCATCTCTGCACGGTTCGACGTGCGCGGGGATTGCAGGCGCAAAAGCACACAGGCTGCCTCCATCAAAGAGGTCTTTCCCTGGGCATTCCGACCAATGAGAATCGTCGTCTCAGGGTGCAGCGCGATGCGGCATTCCTGAAAGCAGCGGAAGTCTCTGAGCAGCAAATCGGTGAGCATTGGGGCGACATGCAGCGGCAGCATGTCTGTTTTCAGTTGAATTCAGAAGCCTGGGCGGCATGAGTCGTTCCTACTAATGGCCTCACTCCGTACCGTCAAAGGCTTTCGCGACTTCTTCCCCGAGGAGTGCGCGATGCGCAATTATATCTTCGACACTTGGCGCTCTATCGCGCGCCGTTATGGCTTCGTGGAATACGAAGCTCCCGTCGTGGAAACCACCGATCTTTACCGCAAAAAAAGTGGCGACGAAATCACCAGCCAGCTCTTCTGTTTTAAAGATAAAGCGGATCGTGAAATCTCTCTTCGCCCCGAGGTCACACCTTCACTGGCCCGCATGGCCACAACTCGGCATCGCGACTTCAAAAAGCCCATGAAGTGGTTCCAAATCGGTTCCTGCTTCCGCTATGAGGAGCCGCAGGAAGGCCGCACGCGTGAGTTCATCCAGTTCAATGCTGACATCCTCGGAGATGCTAGCTCTGGCACCGATGCAGAGCTCATCGCACTATCCATCGACGTCATGCTGGCCTTTGGAATCCAAGGTGAAGATTTTGTCATCCGACTCAGCAATCGCCAACTCTGGACGCAGTATTTAGAGGATCAAAAAGTTCCTGCTGAGCACACGGCGATCTTTTTGCAGATCGTCGATAAGATCGAGCGCGCGAAGCCTGAAGAAACTGCAACCAAGCTCGCCGCTATCGGACTCACTCTGGAAAACGTGCGAGCTTTCATGGTTGCTGCCGATGAAAATCA
>Ga0164294_10001721_pt1 | contig 20085 bp, 18 predicted proteins | sample GEODES005metaG_FD_111479 | JGI IMG/M metagenome (GOLD analysis project Ga0164294, IMG submission 111479) | Oligotrophic lake water microbial communities from Sparkling Lake, Wisconsin, USA - GEODES005 metaG | ecosystem: Environmental > Aquatic > Freshwater > Lake | place: USA: Sparkling Lake...
AAAAGATATTACATATTTTAGAAGAAGAAGGTAAAAAATACTTTTCAGATGAAATAAAGATTGGAAATATGAATATATATGAAGCAATATTTTCTGAACATTATTTTATAACATTATTTGATATTTGGTTATTAGTAGAGAAATATAAAATTCCAATCATTGTATTATCTCAAAAATTATTATTTAATAAAAAACATGTAGTTACCTTATATGGTGAAGAAAGTGATTTATTTGTTTTTTTAATTACATCGCCAAGTAGAAATGATCATGTAATAAATTTTCAAATATTATATCGTGATTCTAATGATATAAAATTACCATTGGATATTATTTCTTGTCCTAATAAAAAAAGTGAATTGTTATTTACAATTGAAAATAAACAATCTATTACCGAATATTTAGATGAGTATACACCTAGAAATAAAACTAAATATATTAAAAAAATCACAGAACATATTGAGTTGAGAGATGATAAAGAAGAAATAAAGGTATTAAAACCACCAAGAAAACCAAGAACAAAAAAGAATAAATTAGGAGATGATGTGATAATTATAAATGAAATGTAATTGAATTCATAATAATATATAATTGTTATGAATTATATTTTTTCTCTAGAACCCATCAGGCATATAATCGTCATCTGTATCTTCATCAAGATTATTTAAATTTTCATAATTATTATCTATTTTGATTTGACTAATACTACATTCTTGATTTGGATTATCAATATTATTCAAGTATTTATTCATAATATCTTGTTCAAAATCATCTTTTTTGTATTCAGTTCCAGTAAGTTTTTTCATTTCTTCCATATTCAACAAAACTTGAAATGAATTGGTTCCAAATATACCTTCTTGACCTACCATAAGATTTGCAGATATACCTCTCATAATATCCAATTCTCCATGTTTAGCTGCTTTTAAAAACATTTCTGGAGTTTCTTCAAAGGATGCTTTGGCAATAGGTCCAATATTATCATTATTAATTCCGTGTCTAAATATACTAATTAATTTGCTTGAATATGTCATTCTATCACATAATAATGCCATATGATGATAATTAATATAATTTCCATCAAATTCTAAAACTTCTGCTAGTTCATTATAAATAGTTTGTCGTGCAGCTTCAATACCAAGAACATTATATATTTCCATAATATCATTACTAAATGTTCTAACATTATCAATATAATCTAATGCCAATACATCAAGAAGATTTGTACCAATTGTATCAACAACCCAAATATCTTTTTTCTTAAAAGTTCCAGATTGTTCAACAACATTATCTTTTAATTTTCTTAAAATAACTTTATTAATTTTTTTAATACCACGAATAATGGTATTATTTAATAATTGTTCTTGGAAATTTTTTAATTTATATATTTGATCATATTGGTCTAATGGGTCAATGTTTGTTTTAAACTTGGATTGTGGTGATGTTATATTTGCCATTCTAATTCTAAATACCAAATTATCTGAATTATAATCTGAAAATATACAATAAATATCATTTCCATAACCATTTTTTAGTGTAAAGTTTATATCATCCATTGTAATATTTTTCTCCAACATTGTTTCGGCATTCAATTCCATTCTTAATAACCATTTAGAATATTCTTTACTTGCAGTTGAATTACCTGAACATTCATCAATCATTTCTTCAAATAAATGAAATTGTTTTAATAAATCATTATCATCAAATATAGAAGAAGTCCCAATATCATCCTTAGGTTCAAAACAAATTTCAATTGAATCAACAATATCAACCAACTTGGTATATTCTAATGAATACATGATTGTTTGTGCTTTTTGTCTGTCTTCTTCATCATCAGGTTTTAAATAAATAGTAAGTGATGGATTTTTAGGTTCAGATGAAAGAGATAATATTTCTTCAATTCTTGGAACACCTCTAGTAACATTAGATTTACTAGAAACACCCGCAAAATGAAATGTATTGAGTGTCAGTTGTGTAGTAGGTTCACCAATACTTTGAGCAGCAATAATTCCAACCATTTCACCTGGTGCAACAATTGCTTGTTTATATACTAAAGAGATTGTTTCTAATAAAATGGTTAGAGCATTTTTATTGAATCTTTTAATAAATAATAATTCTTTTGGTGACAAATAATAATAATATAATGTTTTGAAAAGGTCTGTTGGTTTTACATAATATATTTTTTCTAGATTCATTAAGGTTTCATTAATCATATTAAATGCATCAAGAAATGTTAAATCTATTAAAGAATTGGAATTAATAAACATTTGATTTTGTATATTTCCAATGATATAATTAAAGGCAACAGGACAATAAACATCACTATCATCTTTATATTTAAATATAGTTTTAATTATTTCATTTCTATTTTGAATCATCAAATCAGTGTAAAATTTGCATTTTTTATTTGTTTCAGTATATTCTTTTTTATATCTATTATATACATCTGTTTTCATTATTTTCTTTAATGATTTTATACTTGTTGTATCATTTGGAATATTAAAATGTGAATAAATATCTTGAATGCTCATTTTTACCAATGGAATAGATTGTTTCTCTACTTTAACAGTATCAATTCCATCTTCACCATAAGCAAATTGAACAATTTTATTCTTACTACTACGAATTGTCATATCATAAGAAACCATTAAATCTTCCAATCCTTTAATAAGTCTTCTTTGAATATATCCAGTGGTGGATGTTTTGACAGCAGTATCAATTAAACCAACACGACCACCCATAGCATGAAAGAATAATTCATGAGGTGATAAACCATTAATATATGAACTCTCTACAAACCCACGAGCAACTGGACTATCGTCAAATTTAGTGAAATGAGGTAATGTTCTTCTGTCAAAACCATAAGGGATACGCTTACCATCTACATTTTGTTGTCCCAAACAAGAAATCATTTGTGATATATTCAAATCACTACCTTTTGATCCTGCATTTACCATAATAACAAATCTATTATTTTTATTCAAACTTTTTAATCCAATATTTCCTGCATCTTTAGCAGCAGTATTTAATATATTATTAACTTGTGTTTCAAATTCTTCTTCATTTGACTTGCCTGTTTTATTTTCAAAAATGCCAATTTGTATTTGATCAATTAAATTCTTTACTTCTACTTTTTTCTTAGTGATAACATCAATAATATTATGTTGTGTATCTGAATTAGAAATCAAATCATCAATTCCAACACTATATGAACTTGATTTCATATATTCAGTAATAATATTTTGTAAATCATCAATGAAATTAGAAGCAGCAAAGTTTCCAAAATCATTACAAACTCTTTGAATAATACTTTTTGAACCACCTCCCAATACTCCTTTTTCTAATTGTCCACGAATATAATCACCATTTTTTATTTCCAAAATATTATTAGATGTGTTTTTATTTTCATCTTTTTCTTTAAACAATTTAGTTGGATATTTCAAAGATAGAGGAGGAAGAATTTGAGATAATAAATGAAAATTACTAATTGAACCTTTTTGTAAAAGTTCTTCATGAAGTTTATGTTCATTAATTCTCGGAAACATTACAATTAAATTCATTGCTTCTCTTGCATTAAAATGAATACCTTCTCTAGTAAAACGATTACAACCCAACATTGAATCTTGATAAATACCAATAATAGGTGAATTATTTGCAGGACTAATAATTTGATAAGGAACTGCCGCCAAATTCCTCAATTCTGTTTCTGCCTCTACATCCTGAGGCATATGTAAATTCATTTCATCGCCATCAAACGATAACTCCGTAAGGTTTCCCAAACGGTCGGACTGTATCTTAAGCTCATTCGAGTTGATTAGACTGTCATTATGAACCAACACCCGTTCAGTCTCTGAGTGCCTTTCGTATCCTTATCATAACGGACTTAGAAAGTGACACTGCGGATTGCCCAATCTTTTACGTTATTACCATTGGGTTCGTCAATTAAACGAGTTCCTCACAAATGTTTCCAGATGTGAGTGGTAGTAAAAGCTCTAAGGGGTTTCCCGCATCAAGGTGTTTTGCAAATAAATGAATATATACTTGAGGCAAATCAAGATTTTTATTAGTATTATATTTTATTAATTTATGAAAATGTTCCAAAACTTGTTCTTTTATAATTTTATTATTTTTAGACAAATTTTCTCTACTAGATAAAGGCATAGTATTTCTCCAATTAAAAGCAACTAGTTGTTCTTCTTGATTATTCAAATCAAACTTGGAAATGGGTATTACGTGGTCAATATGCCACATCTTTCCATAATTATCCAAGTTATAATTTTCATTATAACTAAATATATAATCTGAATATTCTAATGTAGTACAACCTAAATATTCAATAGAATGTTTTGTCTTATTATGGTTCTTTAAACAATTATATATTCGAGTTCTAATGTAACGTTTAAATTTTTCATTAGGATCGTCTCTTTCACAATCTCTACATTTTAATCGATTATGACGAAACCTATCTTTATGTTTAATAACATTACAATATCTACAAACTTTATTGTCAATACCAATAATAAGTCGTTGTTCTTCTAATTGTTTACTTCTTAATACAACTTTTTTGTGTTTACATTCACTAGATTCTTTAATTACTTTTATTCTAAATGCCTCATCTGTTTGATATTTTTGTCTACGAGTTAAATTATTACAATCTTTACAAATATTACGTTCTTTAATAAAATATTCTATACTTTTATTTTCAGAACATTTGAAACAAGTTTTGGTTGTCATTAGATAATTTATTACGATGATTAGATAATTTTATAATCAATTTTATATTGTAAATTGCCTCAAGTATATATTCATTTATTTACTAGGAGGTAACACGCTTTTCACGCCTCCTGTTGCGAACATTGATGGCTAACAACCTATTCCATTTGGAAATAGGTTGTTGTGAATCTATCCGCATTGTATGGTTTCGTGTCAGCAACATTCATTCGAAATGTGTCGCCTTGCTTCATAATTCGAGCAATATGAGCCATCATAGACATTCTATGAAGGGTTGGTTGACGGTTAAATAAGACGACATCGCCATCCATCATATGTCTGTGAATAACATCACCTTCTTCCAAGACAATTGAATTTCGATCCAAATATCGCAGGGTGATGGAATCGCCATTTTTTTTCTCAAGAATTTTTGCTCCCGGATATACTTCGGGACCATTTTTTACGAGTTTAGTGAGAAATGCTTTATTTCTTAGATTGACTACAACTGGTTTGGTTATATTCTTTGCAATTTTCATTGGAACACCCAATTCGCGAATAGAAATATTTGGGTCAGCTGTAATGACTGAACGAGCACTAAAATCCACACGTTTCGCCATAAGATTTCCTCTCATTCTTCCACCTTTTCCACTCAATCGATCCTTGATTGATTTCAGTGGTCTTCCAGAACGCTGTGCAACCGCAGCAACACCAGGAAGTTTATTATCTACTTGTGTAGCAACATAATATTGTAATAGAGTTGTCCAATCTTCAATCACAGACTCAGCTGAATTGCTTTGTATTTTTTCTTGAAGTGAATTATTTGTTTTAATAATACTAACCAAAATATGACTCAAATCATCTTCGCTTCTTTGTGAAGAATCGTGTTTGACAGAAGGTCTTACTGCTGGTGGTGGAACAGCCATTACCTGACAAATCATCCAGTCAGGTCTACTCCAAATAGGATTAAATCCCATAAAATTCACATCTTCATCTGATATACGTTTAAATATTTTAAGGATCATTTCAGCAGTTAGTTTTATTCCAATAGTTTCAGAATTAGAACTTTGTTTCCATTCTGCTAAAATAGTAGCCAGACCTTCTTTGGCTATTTTTTTGGGTTGTAAACATCCACATCCATCTTCATTATCTTCACCACAATAATGTTTTTTACTAGCAATATTGAATACATATTTCCATCGATGTTCACCGATTAAATTAAGTGCTTGTTTATATTTTTCTTTATTAATTAATAATTTACTACACTTAAAACATACACATCTTAAAATTTTTATAATTGTATTTAAATATTGAATATAAAATACAGGTCTTGCTAATTCAATATGACCGAAATATCCAGGTGTATTCATATAATCTAAACCATCTGTAGGACAAATAATTCCGGGTTCTAAAACCCCCATCCTTGGATCAAACAATCCACCTATAACTGGTTTATTATTAATATATGTATCTCTCGATGTAATTTCAGCTACAGAACCATTCCGAATTTCTTCGGGAGAAAGAATACTAAACTGAATACCAATAATTTTACTTGGATTTTGTTTGTTCAAAGACATTCTCTCTTGTTATAGTGAAAAGATAATTTTTAGATTGTTTTGATTCAATTTTATAAATATTTAAAAATAAACATAAATACTAATATTTATACCGAATTGTTAATAATAGATCGAAATTTATATTAATAAATAAATATATGCAAGTTATTCTCTATTATAAGAGATAATACTTTCATATTTTATTTAAGATTATAATATCATCTACATTAAAATAGATTTAAAAATATACAATAATATAAATAAATCATGTCAAAAAAAGATAATAAAAATAATAAAAATAAAAAAAATAATCCACCAAATAATGACGATAGTTCTACAGATGAAGAAGAAATGTATGATAGTAAAGAATATACTAAATTTTTGAGTCAATTATTTCCATCGAAATATATGGAAGAAAAAGTAAAAAAAGAAGAATCTAAAAAAAATAAATTGGAAGAAATGAAAAAATTTAATATTATTTTTAGTGTAAACGAAAAAGGTTATTCAGATGATGAGGATGATGAATCATTTGATAGTGAAGATGAAGATTATGAAACAGAAAATGAAGATGATGATATAAGTGATTCAGATGATAGTGACTCTTCTGAGGAAGAAGAAGAAGAGGAAGAAGAAGAAGAGGAGGAGGAAGAAATAAAAAATAATTGTGGAGAAGAAAATAAGATGGTTGTTAAAAATATTATAGATAAAGTTAAAACATTAAAAAAATCAGGTGTGGATGATACAGAAATAACAGATGAACAGATTTTAAAACAATTAAATAACATAAAAAGCAAAATGAAAAATCCATTAATTATTAAATGTATTAAAGAATGTAAACAAGAAATAAAAAATCAAATTGCAAAAAAAGAGAGAAAAATAGAAAAAGAAAAAGAGAGAAATGAGAGAATTTTTAGAAAAATAATTAAGAATAAAAATATGTTAAATGATTATAATTATTTTATTAAATTGGATTCAGAAGAACAAAAATGTATTATTAAAAAAATAAAAGAAATAAATAATATTACAAAAATAGACAAGCCTTATAGATTATCTTTGATAGAATCATCTATTCCAGCTATTTTCAAAGTAACAGCGATGAAAAAGATGGCTATATTGCGTAATATGGAACCTGGATCAGGAGAATATTGCAAGATAAAAAATTGGGTAGATACTTTTATGCAAATACCGTTTAATAAAACGGATAAATTGCCCATTTGTATTGGTGATGGTATTGATAAATGTCATGAATTTATGGAGAATGCGCAAAAAACTCTAGATAGTGCTGTTTATGGTCTAAATGATGCTAAGATGCAGATTATGCAAATTCTTGGTCAATTAATAATGAATCCATCATCGACTGGAACGGCTATTGCGATTCATGGACCTCCGGGAAGTGGAAAGACGTCTCTTGTAAAAGAAGGGATTAGTAAAATATTAAATCGTCCATTTGCTTTTATAGCGTTGGGTGGTGCAACTGATAGTAGTTTTTTAGAAGGTCATTCGTATACATACGAAGGTAGTACTTGGGGAAAAATTGTTCAAATATTGATTGATAGTAAGAGTATGAATCCAGTAATTTATTTTGATGAATTAGATAAAATAAGTGATACACCTAAAGGTGAAGAGATTGCTAGTATATTGACACATTTAACAGATACATCACAAAATTCACAATTCCACGATAAATATTTTTCTGAGATTGATTTTGACTTGAGTAAATGTATATTTATATTTAGTTATAATGATGAAAGTAAGGTTAATCCTATTTTAAAAGATAGAATGTATAGAATTAGTACAAAAGGATATGATATTCAACAAAAAACAATTATTTGTAATCAATATCTACTTCCAAATATAAGAAAACAGGTAGCATTTGATAATGGAATGGTTACGATTCCGGACAATACAATTAAACATATTATTGAAAATTATTGTTTAAATGAGAGTGGTGTTAGAAATTTAAAAAGATGTATGGAAATTATTCATACAAAATTAAATTTATTTCGATTAATGAAACCTGATAATAATTTATTTGGAAAAGATTTAGCGTTAAAAGTAAGTTTTCCATTTACAGTTTCAATTGATATAGTAGATAAATTACTAAAAAGAGATGAAAATACAAATATTTATAAAAATATGTACATTTAAAGTTAAAGTTAAAATTTAAATAATTAATATATTAATTATTTAAATGGAATCTTCTCAAGAGGAAAATGAAGAGAAATATAATAAAGAAATAAATGTAACAAATTGGTTAGAATTATATAATGTCTTAAATCAAAAAAAGAATGAAATTAATAATAATATAATTTTGAGTTCTCAAAATTATACCATTTGTAAAAAAATAAATGAGTTAATTAAATTAGTAGAAGAGAAAGTAAAAGAAAATTGTGTTCATAAATTAGAATATGATTATATCGAACTAGATATAGATCGTTATGAAAAAATATGTTATTGTAGCAAATGTATGTTGACATTTTAATATTGACTAAATGGAACATTATTTCCTCCTCTTTCTATTAAATATTTGTATTGAGACATAGTCATACAAGCGCATCCCATACTGTTCGAATAAGAGGTAGAACAGCATTTAGGACTAAAAGGTGTATTATCAAAAATCAATGGGATTTCTGATTTCCATAATTTATGTTTTGACTGTTTTTTTTTAAGATTAGTAAATCCTTCATTTGTTGAAGGAGTAGAATCATCCGTTACATCAGCTGGAACATCAATGCTTGGTATTTTTTTCTTGGGTTTATCGGTGTTATTATCAGTTTCATTCAATGTTTTTGCAACACCTTCAACGAAGCCTTCAACAAAACCTTCTAATAGTTTATACGGCGAATGATTTGTGCAAGATAATATCATTGGTGCTACTAACATGAGAATTAATATTATAACTAATAATATTATTTCTACTCTAAAGTTGAATTTCAAAATCATTATACATAATTTATAGATAATAATTAAAAATGTTATAAATATCGATCAATGCAATAATTATAATCGTTATATTTTAAATCATTTATATAAAAATAGCTCTTATCAGTTAATAAATTATAAAATTTTCCTAAATCTTTCTCGCAATTACTATTTATTAAATTTCCATTTATTAAATCATCCGATTTAATATGAACGATTCCATAAACTTTTATAAAATTATCTAAAAATTCTCCAACTTTTATTTCGGAAATCTTTTTAAAAGAGCCATCGGCCATTTTTATCAAAGTAGATTTACTGAATCCTTTATCGTAGTATTTATGTATATTATTCAAGTCTTTATTTTGAATATTTTTTAATAAAATTTCATATCGATTTTCATTAAAAACATCGTCCCAATCAGAAAATATAATATTATTAATAATAATTTTTTTATTACTTGTATTTAAACAATATATATATTTTTCTGTGTAATTCATTATTTTCTCTACATTTGGATGAGAAGAAACTAAAATCCATTGATTATTGTATAATACAGGATGTGTTCCGCTTACAATAATATTATTTAATCTATACATTATTTCGTTAGAAGCATCTAATGTAAGATGACAATTAATAATAGAACCATCTTCTAATATATCGCCTATTTTTAATTGTGAAATGGGTATTTTATTACCATTTGATAATTGAAATAAAGTATTTTTATCAAAACAAGTACCCGATTTAGGTAATGTAGAATTTAAATAAATTATATATGCGATTGGTACTGCAATTAATATATATGCAAGACTATACAGCGCAATTGTTATCCATAGTCCTATATTAATTGGATTAAATGACACCAATATAATTAAAAAAGCTAAAAATACGCTTAGAGCTACTAATAATCCAATAATTACTTCAGCAAATGTTCCTAGAGCAGAGAATGTTGATAAAAATACACTTTGAATAAAATAGTATGATAAGACCAGACTTCCAAGACTTCTAGTTAGTATATCTCTCATTGTATTTAATATCTGTATTATAGACGATACTATATTAACAATTTTTCCCAAAAATGTTCCAAATATATCGCTTAAACAAGTGCGAATATAATCAATAACACCTCGAATAGTATTAACAATTTCACTTATTATTGAATATAATTCAGTTAGTACGCGTACTATATAATAAAATGGGTCTATTGTTGCCCCAGCAAATCCTTGAATCACATTTTGTATACAGTATTGAAAATTTTCTCCAGTATATTGAAATATTGTTTTATTGTCAGGTTTATTAATAAACCCGGCAAAAGGCATAATTGTTGGATTACATTTTTCCGCGTCCCAATTATCTTTATAATATTTAACATTTTTCATTACATTTATAAATACAATGTATAAAACTAATCCACCTATTAATATAATATTTAAAATAATATATGGTGCATAAACATTACCATATGTTAAATTTTGATATAAATAATTAATAAATAAAATAGACTTTTCTTTGCTCATATATATATTAAATATTCAATTAAAAACTCTTATACTAAAAAGAACTGTTACTAAGATCTAATATTATTATATTGCATAATTTTTTAGTTTTTCTCTCTCTACATCATCCTCCCAATCATGAAAATAATATTTTCCTATTTTTATTTTTTGATTACTAGTAATCAAACAATACAATTCATTATGATATACATCTGTTTTTTTTGCTTCGGGATGATTTTTAACTTCAATATATCCATTTTTACTATAAATTAAATGAGATCCCGAAACAATAATTTCACCATTATTATTTGTATTTATTAATTTGTATAATTGATTATTAGAATTATTTTTTATTTTGAGAATAATAATAACTTCACTATTGCCATCTAAAATATCTCCTAAAGCAACATCAGAAATTTTACACAATTCACCATTTTTTTTCTTTAAAATTGTGTCGGGATGAAAACAAAATACAGCATTCCATGGATTAGACATAAGTGTTTCTAGAGATTTTCCACCAGACTCTACAGTTATAACTGCTCCAGAAATAATATAATAAAATACCATAAATGCTCCTAGCAATCTCGATAAAGCATCTCTTAATAAATTAAATATTTTGATAAATTGTATAATAATATTTACAATCATTCCATAAATACCTTCAACTATAAATGATACAGCTGATCTTATACTATCTATAATTCCTCTTATAGAAGAGAGATTTGTAACCAATTCAGAACCCAAATCAGTTAATCCACTTGTTAAATAATTCAATGGTTCTAATAAATAACCTATAAAATTTGTTAAAATATTCTGTGTACAATAAGTAAAGTTTTCTGATGTTGCTTCATTTTCAGTTTGATTTTCTTGTTTATTTATATACCCAGCAATTGGAAGAATCATTGGACTACAACGATATGCCGGCCAGTTATTTTTTATATCGTCCATGGCTCCCAGCAAATAAGGAACATAAAATATAAAAATTGTCCATAATGTAACAAATATAATTAATAATATATTTGCAAATAACATATAATAAATATATATTGTTTTATTTGATGATAAAACTAAATAAATATCTTTGATAAATATAATTATATCTTTGATAAATATAATTATTTCATATTATTATGTTTTCTTCTTTTCGTTTTTCGTTTTTTTGTTTTTTTATTTTTTATTTTAAATCCAAATAATTTACTAAAAATTTTTCTTTTTTTAGAACCTCCTGTTTTCGATAATCCGTTATCACCTATTGAATTAACATTATTTGCTATAGAAGCAGTAGCTAATTGTCGTTGTGTAATTTCTGGTGAAAATTCTGTTGGATAGGATGTTGTTTTTGGTATGCTATTTATTTCTGCATAACTAGCAGCACCACCACGATAGCGTCGTCTTCTTTTTTTTGATTTATAACCACCCGCAGAATTTCTTTGAATGGTTGCTTGGGTATTTGCTTGATTTGTTGCTACTGCTTGAATATGAGGACTTCCAGATAATAAATCAGGTGATGCTGAATACCCCTGAACTTTTATAGTCATATATTAGTTAAATAAAATAATTATTTATAAATAATTATTCTATGAATGAAAAAGAGAGATTACAATTAAACAAAATGATTAAAATAAATAATGTTGAAGATCAAACCGAACAAATTCGAAAATTAAAACATAGTAGCATTTTAGAAAAAGAAATAAAAGAATTATTGATTTTAAAAGAAAAGTATAAAAACGATTCTGAACAATTATTAAACGAATCCATTTTAAAATGTAATTTTCTCTACACAAATTATACAGACATATATAATCGTGTAAAGAAAAATGAAATCAATATTGATTTATTATTTCATTTTATTCGTGTTTTAGCTCAAATCGAAGAAGGATTGATTGATCAACACGACGGGTCATATATGATTGGAAAATTATTAAAAGAAATTTATGTAGATAGTGCCTTGAAAAAAGCAGACAAATTAGATAAAGAACACGAAACAGAAACTATTGCTTATGAAAACCCAATAGAGATAGATTGGAAACAATGGAAAAAAATAAATTATAAAAACTGAAATGCATCTTCTTTATCAATATATTGTATCGTGTCTGAATAGCCACCAATAAATTGGTTATCTTTAAACACAATTGGAAATGTTTTCCATTCTCTATTTAATAGTTTATTTAATTTTTTAAAGAAGGTTTCTTTATTATGATATTCAAATGGAATAGTTTGTAAAGTATTGATTTCATAAATGTCTATTTCTTGAAAAGTTTTATTTTTCTTTATGAAAAAATCTTTTAAATCGTTACAAAATTGACACGATTTTTTTGTATATATTATAAAATCTACCATTATAATATATATTAAATATTATTTATATTATTACTTAATGCAAAAAATTTTACCTTATGATAAGATGAAATTAAATAAAACATTAATTATAGTTGAATCCCCTTCCAAATGTAAAAAAATAGAGAAAATATTGGGTATTGGTTATAAAGTAATTGCTTGTTGTGGACATTTAAGAGAAATCCAATCATTATCTGATTGTAATATCGATAAGAACTATAATCCAAAATATACAATTATAAATAATAAAAAAAAAATAGTAGAAAATATAAAAAAAGAAATTCATATCGCAGATGAGGTGATTTTAGCTACAGATAATGATAGAGAAGGCGAAGGAATTGCTTGGCATATTTGTGTCTTATTTTCTTTGCCTTTTTTCTCTACAAAGAGAATAAAATATAATGAAATAACAGAAGAAGGAATATTAAATGCAATCAAATATCCAGAAGTAATTAATTTGAATCGAGTCAATTCACAAATCACAAGACAAATAATTGATTTAATGGTAGGATTTACTGTAAGTCCTTTATTATGGGATAATATTAAACATAGCAATAAAAATCACATTTCTGCTGGAAGATGTCAAACGCCTACTTTGAAAATTATTTATGACAAATACATAGAAAATGTAGACAAATGTTCAAAACAAGTTTTTAATACAACTTCATATTTTACTAATTTATTTATTTCATTTGAATTATCAAAACAGTTTGAAAAAGAAGAAGAAGTAGAGAACTTTTTGGAATCGAGTAAAGGATTTCAACATAAATGTTTGGGATTTAAAATTTCTAAATTTATTCAACAACCACCAAAACCATTATCTACATCAAGAATCTTACAAATGTCTCCATATTCACCAAAAGAAACAATGTCTATTTTACAAACATTATATGAAGATGGATTGATTACATATATTAGAACTGATTCCAATCATTATAGTAATGAATTTATTACATCTGTAAAAAAATATATTACTGAAAAATATAATGAAAAATATATAGGAAAAAATTTATTGGATTTATCAATACAATCAGCACACGAACCAATTCGACCTACTAAATTATCAATCAACAAATTATCATCTTCATATAATTCAAAAGAAATAAAAATTTATAATATCATTTGGTGTATTTCTCTACAAAGTTGTATGAGTGAATCTGTTTATGATAGTATGGATATTTCTATAAATGCACCAAATGAATTGACTTATAAAAAAAATATAAAAGATTTAATATTTGACGGATGGGAGAAAATAAAAGAAAAAAAACAAGATAATAAAGAATATCATTATTTACTTCATTTGAAAAACGAAATGATTATTCCTTATAAAAAAATAAATTGTATATCTTCGATGGTTGAGGGTGAAACATATTATACAGAAACATTATTAATCAAAAAAATAGAACAATTGGGTATCGGAAGACCCTCTACTTATTCTTCTCTAGTAGAGAAAATAAAAGAAAGAAAATATGTTTTGTTAAAAGATATTGTCTTAGAAGAAGATAAAATAAGTTATGAATTAGAAAAAACAATTACAAAAACAATCCAAAAAATAGAAAAAGTAGAGAAAAATAAATTAATTATTCAACCTCTTGGAATAAAAGTAATTGAATATATTTATTCACAGTTCTCTACTTTATTTAATTTTGAATATACATCTCAAATGGAAAATAAATTAGATGAAATTATGGAAGGAAAAAATACAATTAAAAACATTTGTGATGAAGTATATCAATTTTTATCCATAAAAAAAGAAAAAGAAAAAGAAGAAAAAGATAATAATATTATAAGAGTAATAAATAAAGAAACAAGCATTCGAAAAAGTAAACACGGGGAATATATTTATTATAAAAAAAGTACTTCAAAAAGACCTACTTTTATCAGTCTAGAAGGATTTGAAGAAAATTATTTATCTTGTTCTGAAGAAAGATTAATAGAATGGGTTAATATAAAATTGAAATAAATCATTTTTTTCAATATATTTTAATTGTATAATGAACATTAGTGATATTAAAACATTTTTCTCTACTTCTTTGAAAAAGGATAATGAATCGACGAATAAAATCAGAGAAATAATTTTGAGTAACATAAAATGTATACCAATCGAATTTCTTGAAGATAAAGAATATGGTGATTTATGGAATATATTAATAAAAGAATGGGATTCACAAATAATTGTCATTTCTGAAGGAATAACTTATACTTCTTATAAAATAAAACACAAAGGTGGCAAACAAAATAATCATGATTTTATTGTATCATTTTATAATGATACAATATTAGTCAAAGAAGAAAAGATTGAATTCAAATACGGAGCATCATCTATAAATAAAACACCACAAGTATTATCCATTTCATCAAATGACTTTCCATTAGGTTCAATACCATATACTGAATTTTATTATGAAAATTATTTGGATGAATATATAGCTTGTGATACAATGATAACAGAACCAAAACCTTTACTAAAAATATATTTACGTGAAATTACAAAATATAAAGTAAACCATCCATTCTTTATTCAAATAAAGAATCGTAATCATTATAATAAACAAGAAAAATATAGTATAGTTAAAAAATCTATTAGAGAATATTTATTACGCTATTCTTCATTAATTGATATACCTATATTTTATGAAAAAATTAAATCAACACAAGATAAAAAAATATTTATATTATGGAATAATGGAAAATTTATTGTAGAGAAAATAGATAGATATATAGAAGAAGAATCATCTTCTATCACATTTAAATCTATAGAAAATGAAAATATGATTGAATTAAGAAGTAGTAATGGAATCATTTATCAATTATTACTTCGTTGGGCAAATACTACTGGAATATTGAATCCTACTTGGAAAATAGGTGTAAAGTAATTATAAATAAATAGGAATAATATGATTTAATTCTGTTGTATTTATAGCGTTATTTCCAAAATAAATACGAATAAATTCACTTGTTCTTTCATCACTTAAAGAACATAATATTTTATTATATTCATCCATTAACATTTCATATGGTAATTCGTTTATCGGTTCAATTACAATTAAATGATTTTCGATAAGAAATGGTTTTTCTACATCAATAATACAATAATTAAACTTGTATTCACCTACACCGTAACCTCTATTAATAACGATAATTGGTTTTATAATACCATCTTTATGAATATAATTTTTTTTCTCTACATTTGTATATTTTTTAATGGATAGTTTATTATCAATGATATCAGAACTGTATATAAGTCTAGTAGCCGACTCATCGTCTGTTAGAATATCTTTACATTGATTCCAAACAACTTTTCCAACAGATACACTAAATCCCATATCCCACAGTGATTTAGAACCAGAATACAATTGAATTATTTTTTCTTTTATTTCTTGTAGAGAAAATATAACAAAATCGTTTAATTCAATTACAAAAGAGTGATTATTTTTAGTGGATGATTTTTGAATAACTAATATAATTGTATCTTGTTCTGTATCCAAGTATTTATCATCAGAGCAATCAATAATATGAAGTATTTGAAAATGTGTGTAAATATATTTTCGTGTTTTATTGTAATAAAGACAATTTAAAAAGTTTTTTGGTAAAACAAAACTTAAAATACCATTGACTGATAATAATTCTAATGATTTAATAATAAATAAAATAAATATATTAGGTCTTCCATCGAAATAAGAGTGATATTTTTTATTTACATTTTTTTTTCTCATTACATAAAAAGGTGGATTTCCAATAATAATATCATATTTTTCTCTACTATCATATTGTAAATAATCAAAATAAACAATATTTATCTTTTCGTTAGTGAGATGTTTAATTGATTCATATATATTTTTATTGTATTCGATTCCGGTTATAGATAAAGATGGATAATTTTGATTTATAACTGATATATATTCACAAGAACCACAAGAGGGTTCTAATACATTTTTTGAAGAAGATAGATATGGATGAAGTATCGATAAATTTTTATGAATACAACTTGGTGGAGTAAAATATATTCCATTTTCTTTTTTTTCTTTTTTTGACAATTGACTGGTTAGATCTTTTGAAAGTCTCGAATAATCCATTTCTTTTAATAATTATATTATTTTATTTAATTAATAATTCAATTTTATAATACGTACTGATATTATTTCCATCCGTTAACTCTACAATAATTTTTATCTCGTGAATCTAATATTTTTATATTATTTTTTACAATAAAAGAATCACTTATATTTTCAGTGAGTAACACTTCTTTAAATAAATAAATAGTTTGTTTTGATTTGATAATTAATTCAACAGAATGAGGATGATGCCATCCACCGCCGTGTTTATTAACATCAATTCTTTTCACTATTAATATATTATTTACTATATTAAATGTAAAATCATCAGTGTAATGAGTTGGGATTAACCGAAAATCACATTCAACGTCACACGGAAAATAATATAAATTTTTAATTAATACATCTGTTTTACTATTACCGATTGGAATTACAATTTTTAATTTGTCTACATCATATTTTACATCAGAATTTATGTTATCTACATTAATAATATTTTTTAAACAATTATACATATCATATGTTGGACCATTTATATAAGTATATGGATTATTAATTAAAAATGATAATAAAAATACTAATATCAGTGGATTTTTTGGTTTTAGACAAACGATAAATGCTTGAAATATGGATCGTTTATCCTTAGATAAACAAGAATAAAATGTGACATCTTTATCTAATGTATCTATATTTATATAAGGAACCAGATCAATATCAGCATAAACACCTCCATGTATATATAATTTACATAATCTCCATAAATCAGCTTTATACATACCTTGAGGAATTTTCATAAATAGATCAGCAATATAATAATTAAATTTTTCGATTAAAAAAGAAATACAATCATTATCTAAACTAAAATCTATATTATAGTTTTCATTTAATTTTTTCCATCTGTTAAATATAATATCCTGACAAGTATGTTTATAAGTAAAATAAATTGTTTTATTAATATCAGTCATATATAATTATAATTATAATTATAATATTATTTTTGTAATATTATTTTGGAATAAAGGTATGACTATCATTAATTTCTCTACAATTCATACAAGTGCAATCTAAATCTGTTTCTTTTTCTTCTCTTAGTATATTCAAACAAGGAACACACGTTCTAAGAAAATGTTCTTGATTTTCAGGTTGGACACAAAATTCAGTATTCACATCTGTAATTATTTTTCGACATCTTGTACATTTCCAATATATAGGAGATGGTTCACAGTTACAGCATATATATACCAATTCATATCCACGCATTCCACTATTATAATAGATAATTCTAATATAATTATTCCATTTTCCATCATCACATTTTCCGAGTATGTTATCACAACGAGAACAGATTTTTTCCATTTGTTTCACTTCAATAAAAAAATATAATATGAATAGTTTGTTTCAATTTTTATATATGATGATAATATAATTTAAATTCTATTATTGAGAAAGTAATTATTTACGATACTTTGACAAACTAAACAGTTACAATTAGGTATATTATTTGTTCTGATAATTTCTCTTTCGATACATCTTATACAACAACGATATCCTTTTTTATCACAAAATTCATATTCTTTATCATATACAGTATCACACGAAACACAGACCCAATGATTTTGATTCACACAATATTGACATCCATATTCAAGTGAACTACATATTTTACCATTAATAATATGATTACTGATTCCCATTTCCACATAAAATACCCAATTTCCATTCTCCAACTTACCGACAATTTGTTTGCAAATTCCACAATTCTTTGTAGATGACATTTTCACTGATTATGTAAAGTATATATAGTAGGTCAATTCTATTTCAATTTTATTTTAAAATTGAAATGTTTTTTCTGCTAATATTTATTGTAAGATGAAAATGAATATCTTTATTCTCTCGTTGATACAAAAAGAGATTGCTCAATATATGATGGATAAACACGTAAGTAAAATATTATTAGAAGCAGTACAAATGTTATGTTCAGCAAAAAGAATATTAAATCCAGAAGATGAAATAAATGACAGAATATATAAATTAGCACATAAAAATCATCCAGTGACAATATGGTGTCGCAAATCTAAAGAAAATTTTATATGGACACTTGATTTGATTGAAGAACTACATAATGAATGGAGATTTCGATATGGACATCCAGAAACAAAATATCATAAATCGTATCTTGTGGCATTATTATTAAGAGAAAATATGCCGAGTGATGAATCATTTGAGGTAAAAGGGTTAACACCATTTGCGTTAGCAATGCCTCAAGAATATAAAACAGACGACCCAGTTCAATCTTATAGAAATTATTACTTGACTGAAGAAAAACGAAAGATTGCTTCTTGGAAGAAGCGTAGAGAAAAACCAGAATGGTATATATAATAATATTATTTTCCTATAATTGATAATATATGATTACTTATTTTTTTCCCACCTATTGCTGAAGGTTCAATTCTAAAAGAGAAATCGTCCGGACTATTCATAAATTCTGTTAAATCGAATAATATACAATTATTTTTTTCTGAGAAATCTTTTATAAATTTGTTCCATTTATCAATATAATTATAATATTTATGAAAATAACTATTTGTTGGATAATAAATATTGAATAAAATAATATTACTTTTATTCATTTTTAATAAAAGAGATTTAATAAATGATGAATAATCTAACATAATATTCTCTAGTATTGTAGTTGTTGGATTGTCTACATAAACGATTTGATTTAAAATATCATTACCACCGACAGATACAAAAATAAATGAATTTTTATTATTATATTCCTTATTGATAGATTTTATTTGAGATGTACAAGAAGAAATAGTTGTATTATCTTCTGCGAAGAAAAACAAATATTTTTCATTTATTTTTTCAGATAAATAATCATCAATCGATGGATTTGCATATAGATTATTTTGAAGAATACTATCACCAATTAAAAAAACATTTTTATTATTTTCAAAATATTCGACGATAATTATTTTCTGAAAAAAATAACAATTATAAATAATAACAATAATATAC
>Ga0164294_10001722_pt1 | contig 20080 bp, 26 predicted proteins | sample GEODES005metaG_FD_111479 | JGI IMG/M metagenome (GOLD analysis project Ga0164294, IMG submission 111479) | Oligotrophic lake water microbial communities from Sparkling Lake, Wisconsin, USA - GEODES005 metaG | ecosystem: Environmental > Aquatic > Freshwater > Lake | place: USA: Sparkling Lake...
ACCATGCCACCGACAATGAAAAAATCTGGAAACGATCTAATCAAACTGTGATAGTGTGTTTGGTTGATGACATTATAAGTTGTAGCAATGATTATGAAAGTGATTTGCCGTATTTGTTTGATTCCAATACCACGGTGATCACTGACAACTATATCACTTGCCCTACTCAATATCGTGTGATACAATTACCCTCTAGTTTTTTGGGAATATATCATTATGTGCCTGACAATCAAAACTGGCAGCCCAATCGTGATTTTGCATTTGCGGTAAATCGCATTGACCAACGTAGATTTATATTAATGCTTGAATTAGGTCTACGAATACATTTGCATCGTGGTTATGTTAATTTTAACTGTTATAGACCAGGAACAAGCATAGTAGTAGATCCCAAACTTATTGATCATGCTCAAGCTGTAGAATACTGGAATGAGCATTGGAATCAGTCAAGCGCCGATCAAACAAAATATCAAAAGAGCTATGAATTATTAACACCACAAGTGCCAATTCGCAATTACGAAATAGAGCATGATGATATTTTCCTACAGTCCTTTCTAAGCATTGTGGTAGAAACCTACAGCAGTGACAACAATGTGTCTGTGAGTGAAAAGATATTTAGAGCATTGTGCACTCCTGCGCCGTGGACTGTGTCGTCGGGACGATACACAGTGGCTTATTTGCACAGCCTAGGGTTTGATACATTGTCTGATTTGATTGACCACAATCACTACGACCAATTGGTTGATGTACAAGACAAGCAACATGTGTTTGTTTGGAAAAGCCTAGAGATCATCAAAGCATTAAAAGCCATGGATTTGCCCACCTTGACTGCTAGATTGACACAGGCTGCCACGCACAATCAACAGTTATTACGCACAATGGCACAGCAGTGGTCCAATGAATCCAATGCCTGGATTGATCAACTGCAACACACACTAAAATGATAGAGATTCACGGTCCTAGTTATAGGTACGCTCAGGAAGTTCTCAAACGTCCAGAAGTTATATATGTTCGTGATCATCACTATGATGAAACAGCTCAGTGTTTTCATTTAAAAGCATTGTTGGAAAACAGCCTGTGTGATCCCCAAAAACACTTGCTGGTATTTGACCATGTGAATGTTGAATACGAATTTGCTGAATATCCGCATGTGTGTTTGCCAACATTTTTGGCCAGAGAAAACCAAGAATTTATTCAGCAAAACATAGTGCCCGATTGGACAAACAAAACAACTGCATTTAACTTTATGATAAACAAGCCACGCCCGCATCGTGAGTTTTTGTTGATATTGTTAGAGTATTTTGGATTAACCAATTATAGCCATTCGTTGTGTTGGCGCACAGTCACTAAAACATTGCAGGTGCCCAAGTACCAGTTTATAATTGACAGTGTAATGCTTGATATGCCATCTACTAACTATGTGTTTGGAACTGAAGTTGTCATGGACCAAGGCGTGCGCAACGGTTCCTTTAAGAATGCCCATACATACCAAGGCCTATTGCAGACCACAGTGTTTGAACCCAGTTGCGTTTCCTTGATCACAGAGCCTGCGTTTTATGAAAAAGAAACTATTGTCACAGAAAAAACGTTAATGGCCATTTGCGGTGGTACTGTGCCTGTCTGGGTTGGAGGCTGGCGCATTGCTGATTATATGGCCAGCATGGGGTTTGATATATTTGATGATGTTGTTGACCACAGCTATCAATACAAATCAGATCCTTGGGATCGTTGCTACTATGCAATTGCCCGCAATATGGCATTGCTAGAGAACTGTATTGATCTTGATCCGGCAAGACTGCAACACAATTATGATTTATTACAACAAAATGTCTTTCAACAAGACGTTGCACAAAAGAAACTAAAATATGTATTGGAATAATCCTATAACACACATTGTGTACCCCTCCACTCAAGACATCATACAAGATAGTCTGCACAATGGAACACATTGTTTGTTTTTCAATCCACAACAAAACAAGCATGAAATACGTACCAACCAACAACTACAAGATCTATGTAACTGGGCCAACACTCACATAACCAGTCAAGGTATAGATGATTTTGTAGCAGACACTGCTAATCACTATGAGATTGCCAACTTGGTCAAACTCAACATGTGGGTCGATGATCTACCACGACAAGGCAGTATCAAACCCATGTTGTTGCAATACATAGGACAACCTTTGTTAGAGTCTGGCACAGGTGAAAGTAGATTACGAGCACTTGAGCGCATTGACAGCATTCAAACTGTGACTGCGTTTATTAGCACTCATGTTGATCATCAAGATCAGTTCAAACACCTAGAACCAATAACCACATTTGCGCAGTTTGCTCAATTGTGTCGTGCAGTACCAGGCCAAGAATTTTTATTTAGGTTAACTGATGCACAAGCACCATACGGCATTGATTGGTATGAATATGACAGTTTGCGCACTGCCGCAATCACTCCCGGAGAAGAATACTGTGTGGGTGCAATGACTGTTTACTTGCAACAGCATCCTGGTGTGAACTTTATTCCCAGTTGGTTTGATCAACTGGTAGATTGGGCTAGTTATAAAAACTCTTGAGTACTGCTTGGTACCAATCGCGATCTCTGTTGCCAGTTGGTTGAATATTAATGTCTAACCATGGCAGGCTATCATTGCAATGTCCAGTAAATCCTTTTTTGGGCAACACATGCTCCAAGTCCCACCGTTCAAGAAATAGTCGTCTAATTAGTGGTTTTGGCACTCCTGACACTTTGAATTCAAATGGCAAGTTCAAGGCCAACTGCATCACAGGACGGGACAAAAACGGATTGCGAGATTCTATCCCCCAAGCACCACTGATCACATCAATACCACGAGCATCACAACCAGCAATTTGATACCAATAGTCCATGAGCAAGGTGGCTTGTCCTGCATGATCATTGTACGCACTCATGCACCGATCCCATAACTGACTGTTACCATTTGCGCTGTATGGACTAACTGAGTATTTGTTGTTGTAATCAAGTGTACGATACACATCATATCCGCCAAACAGTTCGTCAGCGCCTACACCTGTAAATAGCACTCGTTGTTCGCAGGCTTTGCATATAGCCCATTGCCCTGCAAAACTCCAGCTCTGCACGGGCATTTGTGTGCGTTGCAGTACAGATTTATAGTGCACAGCCCATTGCTGTGCATCTATGTGCAATTCATGTAGTTGAGATAATTCCCGATCGGTTAACAATGTTGGTGCACAATCTACCACAGGATCTTTGCCGGTCATGTTTGTGGTGTATAATTCAAGATCCTGCATGTGACTCAATATTATACTGCTGTCTAATCCCCCAGAATAAGTCAATGCGGCTGCACATGCCGGAGTCATTGTTCTTAGTGTGTTGGCCCATACATGTTTGAATTCTTCATAGGCCTGATTAATATTATTGTAGTGTGTGGGACGTATCCAATCAAACACACTGTCAATCTCTACAATACGCATTCCGTCTTGATACAAATATCCAGAATCAATGCGTGAAATGCCGCGCCACGGTGTTAATGACAACATTGCCCAGTGTCTAGTAGCATAATCCTGTGGAACTTTGACTGCGGCAACATATTCTAGTATTGGTGCAACTTCTGAACACACAATTAAAATACTGTCATCTTGATATTGATATAAACTTCGCTCACCTTGTGGATCACTGGCATACATCACTGTGTTGTTATTGGTCCATGCCCATGCCCATGGCCCCCATCCACTGCGCAACCTAGTGATATCATGCTCCACAGCATCATGCACAAATTCAATGTCGTTGTCGTAGCTACCAATTTCACGATAGTTGTAAATCTCTCCGTTGTAGGCCAAAAAGTTAGTGTACTCCTTCTGGTAGTACTCTGCAGTACCAGTGATATGTAGCACAGTCTGGCCAATGAATGTGTTGTTTTCATAACGATATCTGTGGAAGTCTGGTCCGCGAGAATCCAGTATGGCAAACGCCTGTAGATGTTTTTCTAAAGGAATGTTGTCCCGACTTTGTACCAACAGTATACCGCACATATCAATAGTTGTTTAAAAATTTTTCTAGATCGCCATACAGTTGTGCCGCCACAGCTTCTCGACTGCCAAACATGTGTAACTTAACAGGTATGCCTTTGACTATTTCAATGTAGTAAGGACTTTGTAGTTTACGATCAAGTGTGAGAACAATACGTCGATTGCCAGGAGTTTGGTTGATGTCTATACCGTAGTGCGACAGTTTCAATACCCGGCTAAAGATATAAAAACCATGTTCGGTTAATCTCATGCCCCCGGTTTTTCTGATGTTCGACCACCAACTGCGTCTGGCAGATTCGACTGTGTCTGCAAATTCTTCTGGTAATTCTGCTACCAGAATTTCTGTTAGCTTTAATTTGTCACGCACTGCCTGGTCGGACAATTTCGCCTTGTACTAATAATACCACAGTGAACTTGTCTGTCTTGAATTGAGCATTTAACTTCTTTGAAAGATTGTGCGCATGCCCAGGATTTGAGAAACTGACTTTTTTGTATTTTGGTCCAGGATGCTGAACCAACAAGTTACTAGTTTTTAAATTGATAGGAGCGTCATCATAAAATACTGCCCATACTCCAGCTGATGACAACACTTGCTCGGTCTTGTAAGTGGCTTTGTTGGTCAGCTCTAATAGAACTTTGGGCTTGGGTCTACTCATCTCATTAAACTCCTATATTTTATTTATGACAAATACAGAGAGTTTTTAAAAGGATCCACCTTCAACTGTTACCTGAATCTGATTGTCAGATCCTTTGGCTTGCAAATGTTCATGTAATACATGAAGATTTAATAACAATCTGGTGATATCAGCATGCAGATCTTTTGCATCTTTCATGGGCATGGTAAAATCTTTTACAGCCCGTGCTTCAAACCCTTGTACTCGTTCGATAAACTTTTGTATGTGAATACTCATTCGTCATCCTTAATTAAATCTATACTATGAACTTGTCCGTGGCCAACCTTGTACACTGAAAATCGAATTGCTTCAGACAAGTTTGGGAAAATTTTTTTGGACAACAATTTCCCGCCAGTGACATAATATCTAACTATGTACATACTATTTTTTTAAGTGGTTATATCGTAACAAACAATATCTTGATTGGTTAACATTGATTTGGATACAAATTCAACACGGTCACCAAATTCTGTTTTAAGTTCTTCTATCAGTAACGGCAGTAAAAACACAGTGGGTTCAATGTATACTTTTGCCTTGGTGGCCAATAATTTCCTACAAATTTTAAGCTGATGACTTTCTTCAAAGATATTAACACCTTTCTTGTAGCTCACATACTCAAAGTAGTAAGGTAAGTTGTTGGAATTTTGTTTTATAAAATAGTCTGTTAAAAATTCAACATGAGATTCATTAAAACTATCTACTATTTCCCCCAATGGATAATCCATGCCCTGCGATTTGGCATAGTGTACAAACGATCTGTTGTCTCTAGGATAGCAAGGCCCTCCAAATCCAAATCCAAAGTGAAATTTTTGTGTGGCTTTGATTAGATTAAGATACTTGCTGGCAGTGTCAAGATCTTTTTCCATTCCTGCATTGATTAAAAATTGCCCCATCATGTTGAAAAAGCTAATTTCCATTGTGGCACGACAGTTGCCTGCTAACTTTAGAATTTCGCCTGTGGTCGGATGTACTTGATACACAGGCGTATCAGGTGTGATCAACTTAGAAAACAAGTCTCGGCACCTGTCAGCGGCTTGATCGTTTTCAGTACCCAGCGACAGGGTATGTGCATTTAAAATGCTGGATATAACTGCACCTTGCATGGCAAATGTAGGACAATACACAACATGAACACCCAAGTCGTCAAGTTCTTTTTGTATTTCAACACATGTGCCTGGATTACAAGTGGACCCTACAATCAACACTTTGTCTCGCACATTGCCTTTATGTGAACGAATGTCATTGACCACGTCCCACACAGGCTTAACATCGTAGTCACCTTGCGGTGTACTTGGAGTAGCAACCAGCACATATAATAAATTGCATTGATCAATCACTTGATGATTATCAACAGTAAATTCAATATTTTTGGCACTCTCAAGCATTTCTTTAATGCCGGGTTCAATTTGATCAGTGCGTCTAGCCTGTAATGCAGTGACATAATCTTCTTTGTAGCTACTGGCCACAACATTAAAACCACGCTGTTCAAACAGCAATGCATACGCTAATCCTAATTTTCCTACACCTATAATTCCTACATTCATCCGTTGTCCTTGATTTGTTTATTGATCCAGTTGTATGTTTGTGTCAACCCGTATTCTAGGTTGTCCGCTGGTTCCCATTGTAAGATCTTTTTAATTAGTGTATTATCACTGGTTCTTGCGTTTACACCAACTGGTCCAGTAATGTACTTAATTAAAATTTCTTTGTTGGCAATTTTTGCAATCAATTGAGCAAGATCAGTGATTGATATTGATCTGTTGCTGCCTAAGTTAACAGGCAAGGCATAGTTGCTATTTTGCAATCGGTGGATGCCTTCGATGCATTGATCGATATACATAAAACTTCTTATTTGACTACCAGTGCCCCAAATCTCTATTGTGTCAGTGCCAGCCGCTACCTTACGACACAATGCCGCTGGCGCTTTTTCTTTGCCATTATTCCAGGTGCCTTGCGGTCCAAACACATTGTGTAGTCTTGCTATCCTAACACGAAAATCGTAGTTACGTGCATAACTCAAATATAATCTTTCAGAAAATATTTTTTCCCATCCGTACTCACTGTCGGGATTTGCAGGATAGGCACTGTCTTCTGTGATTAATATATTGCTGGGATCAAGTTGATTGTGTGCAGGATAGGCACAAGCACTAGATGTAAAGAATACATTTTTTACGCCTGCTTGTTGCATTGATGACACTATGTTGATATTGATGCTAGCGGAGTTGTGCATGACATCTGCGTCATTATCTCCAGTAAATATGTATCCAGCACCTCCCATGTCGGCTGCTAGTTGATAAACAGTGTCAATGTTTGATTCAACAATTGCATCAACATTGTGCTGTTTTCGTAAATCAACTATGTAAAATTCATCTGCGTCCGTTGTTTCAAACTCGGGATATTTTAAATCTGCACCAATAACATGATGTCCTTGTTGTTTTAAACTACGAACTAAGTGCGAACCAATGAATCCACCAGCACCACACACTAGCATAGTTTTTTTCATCAAGTTACCTCTTGTTTGGCACGGAATGGACCTTGATAAGGATATCTTTGTAATGCAATCAGTTTGGGATCTTGTACTATTTTCCAATTGCGACCACGTTTGATTGAATACCATCCGGCAGCAAACCAACTTTTGCTTTTGCGAGTTTTGGTATACAATGGTAAACGATGTACCACGTCCCACACAGGATTATAGCATTTGCTGACTACAGGAAATCCGTGTACGTCTGATGTTGACGGCTTAGACGATTTAGCTTCGCTTTCAAATACAATATTTTCTTCACGTGCCGCAAGTTTAATTGTTTTAAACTGTTTTACTTGATTGTCAATACGAACTTGAAATCCACCATCCCAGGCTTCGATGTTGCCAACTTTGCGATTGTCCTTTTGTAAAATCCAAAATTGTTTATCTGCCACTGTTTTAGCTACTAACATTTAATACTCCTTTGTATGTTTGATTTAGCCAACGTCCAAAGCTGTCGGCATTTTCGCTACATCTAACTAATTCATACTTGCCACAAAATTGCATAAATCTAACACCCACTTGTCCAATATCTTTGTGTGATAGTTGTTCACGTATAGTAGTGTCTACAGCATTTTTGATCTCTTGCGGCTGGCATGTGAGATCGATCAACGATCGATTGCGTTCATAGTCGTCCAACACACGATGCTCTTCGCCATTATGGTCTGTCCAACGTTGCAACATCATGTTGTTCCAATTATATCCGCGGGCTCCACGATCGGTAAAGGCTTCCTGGAGACCAACTTTATTCTTTGTGCCTTTCGTACGTACTCCCGGATAAGCACTAAAGATGTTGTCGGAGGTGTCACCACGCATACACTTCTCAAAGAGTAGCCATGCTGGGTCTGGTATGGCTTTTGGCTGTTTAGTTTTTTTATCAACAACATGTTTACCTTTGGCATCATAGATGCCTTCGAGCGTGATAAGTTCATCTGTGATACCATTGTATTGTGTGACGTTGGGGGCAACTAGTTGCACAAAATCTGTGTCTGAGCTAACTACCACGTGATCGTCTTGGGGGTGTAGGGCAATCCAACGAGCGATTATGTCATCGCCCTCAGCATTAGCGCATCGGATTACACTGCAATTGGTCTTCTCTGACAAGTATTTAGTCAGATTGTCATAGGTCTCCCAAAACATTTTGTCTTCTTCTTGCTCAGATTCTGTGAGTGCGGCCCGGGCCACAGCACGATTGGCCTTGTAGGGTTTGTAATGATCTTTACGCCAGCTACGACCTTCTAGTGCGAATACCACATGATCAGCTTCAAAGCGTTTGACCACTTTGTTGGCGCTCATAAGAGTTGTGTGTAATGCTACTCCTACCTTTTCCCACGGATCACTGGCGCGAAACGCAGTGTGCCGGGCACGGAAGAACATATTTGCTGTGTCAATTAGTACGTATTTCATAGTCTAATTATAGCACAAATAGAATACAAAGTCAAATTTTAATATTTTTAATGATGTAATTAATCATGAATCGATGCCAAAATGCATGTCCATCTTTACCAAAATGCCATGATCCGGGCATTACTGTTTGGATACCTGCTGCCTGAATTTGAGCATTGTATGTGCCTGCTGGCTCATATGGATCTATATAACTCAAGCCCCACTTCTTACGTTTTTTAATTTGGCTAAAATCATTGTTGCCGTTAAAAAAGACATGCTGTATACCCATGTCTGTTAGTTCATTGTGAAATTGCCAAATTTCATCATGTGCTTGAGCTGTTTTTTCTTTCCAGTCCACACCCACTACAAATTCTTTATAACGTTGTTTATGGGTGTCCGGAACATCATCTATGCCACTTGAACCTATTTGATAATAAACATCATCGATCAACCATTCTTCTCGTTCCCATGTGCTCCACTGAATAATTATTAAAACCTCATTAAAATTATGCAGTTTTGCCAGCCATTCTTTTGTGGTTCTAATTATGCGAGTGTTGCTACTGGCACTTTCGGCTCCGCAATGAAAACTTGCTTTTAACGTTTCGCTTAATCTTCTGCCCCAACTCACAGCTAAATTTTCAGGGTGCGGTGCTCTGCCCATGTAAAATAAACTTCCGTCATCACATGCAAATGCATGTGTGTTCACTGCTTCAGCAGCGGCAGTATGACTATCACCGTTGACATACAATATCATACTATGTTTTTTTCTTTGATATAATTGTAGATAATCTCTGCCCAGTCAATTTGACAATCTTCGCGGAAATGCAAAAATCCAGGACTAACAGGTTTGTAATTATTTTTTAATGCCCATCCTCTCCAGGTCATCTCGTGATTGTCATAAGGGTGGAAATAAGAATTTGTCCAGTTAAATTTATGTATCGGATCATTTTTAAGAAAATCCTCTCGAACTGACTCTAACTGATTTAATGGATAAATTGCGTTAAAGAATAGATGAGGTATGGTCAGATGTTGTAGTTCTCGATGGAGATTGTATATTGCTCGGTTATAAAACTTACACATCTGATGAGTAAAATGTGGATTTCTTGACATATTATTTTTCCAATAGTCAAAAGAATCAGGATCATAAGATCTAGATACAGGACCAGTAAACGATACTGGTTTATATGTTTCATTTACAAACCACTCTTCACGAATAAACTCAGACCATCCAATTACCACAAGATCCGGAAATGTGTTGGCTTGTTTACACTGATCTAAAAACAAGGTTAGTTTGCGAATTATTAAATTGTTACTTGATCCATTTTCTGCTTGATTTATAATTGTAGCACCAAACTTGGCAGATAATTTTGCGGCAAATCCTTGTGTAGCAGGGGCAAGTAACTCGGCACCCGAAACATAACTATCACCGTTGAAATATATCTTCATGATATTTCAGTCCGGCCGTCACCAATATCTCTTTGTTTGACAACTCTATCACGTCCAGGGTTGTTTGCCACCTCTTGTTCCCATGTTTCCATAACAACATGCCTGCACACATTCTGGAACCAACGATCAACAATGTCTGCATCTGCATCTTTGGGATTCATTTGATAACCTGCACGGACCAAGTTAGCAACAAACTTTTCATTCCAGTCAATTTCAAATGCACCTTGGTGTAAATTTTCTGGATCAACATTCATGCTCAGAATACCAACCCAGGGTTCTCCCTTTTCAGTAGCTAACTCTTTTTCAGTTTTTTCTAGAGCTTTTTTCTTTTCAGGTTTAGGCTCTGGTGCAGTTTTAGCAGGTGGCGGCGCCTTTCCAAATAGTTTATCAAATAATCCCATGTTAGTTTCCTTTATGTTAGGCTAAGCTTGCATACAAGTGTTGTTGCAGGTTTAGTTTGAATCCATTTTCAATGCAGAACTGACCCACATACTCGTGATTGGCTTGATTAGCTGCCAAGTCCAACAATCCAGGTTCCCAAAAACTAATGACTTCATCCACTGTGCTACGTTCAGCCATGGTGATTGTGCCTTTTTCTGCACGAAGTAATTTAATCTTTTGCGGAAAGCTGTTGTAGATATTCATTGGACTGCAATAGACTTCTTTGTTGGGATTGGTGCGTTTCCACTCAACTGCCCAGTCTGGAACAGTATTGTACGGACTCTCTGTGTCTGCACTCACTACAAATTTTAAACAGTCTGCACGTTGTAAAATAGTCTTGCTTGGTGCAAGATATTTTACAGGCTTGCCATTCTTTTCTACACATTTAGGACTGCACACTAGTGTGACACCAGCAGGTACTTCTGTTTCGGGAATGCCGTTGCTTTCAACCTGTACAGCTTTGTAGTGACCTAACTGACGTTGCATCCACCCTGTAATATTATCTTGTAACAACGGTTCGCCACCAGTCATTACTAGTACAACACCAGGATAATTGTTGCGACCGCTCACTGCCCACTCAGGTACTGCTTTGCCTTTACTGACCCAAAAATCTCTTATGGTGTCATGTGCACGTTGTTCTAGATCTACATAGGTTATCCATTCGCCATCATCAAAGAACGTGTCGCAGAAACTACAATCTAGATTACATTTTGTAAGACGAATAAACAATGCTGGCATGCCTGCATATGGTCCTTCTCCTTGCAAGGTAAAGAATATGCTAGTTACAAACAAACTATCTTTAGGTGCGTCTTTAAAATACTTTTTGCCAATGATTTCATTTGTTCCAAACATTATTTTACTTTCGTATATTAAATTGTGACATCTGTTTGTTTACATCGTTGAGTTTTAATTTTTCCCAAGGATCTTGCTTACCTGCTATTATAGCTTTATAAAAAGTTGTGTCAATACCTTTTGACTCCATGTATTCGGATATTTTTTTAGCATCTTCCAATCTCTTTTTCTGCCATCCCACATGATGGAAATCTCTTGGATCATTGGGATTACCTTCTAACATAGGACGATTTTCAAAAGTTTCATCTTTGTTGTTGCCAGTTAAGTCAAATCGATCATGCAGTACTTTGACATCTATTCTTTCTAAGATATCCAATAGATATGCTTGTTGGCTCAACCATGCATCACTAAGTGAATGTGGGCTCATGTATCCAAACAGATCAAGCCATTCACGTGGAACAATTGGAAATATACTATATGGATGTTTCTTGTGTGTGTCAAACGCCAACAATTTAAATTGTCCTGTGTAGCTAGTAATGGTAGTGTCCCACCCGGTGGATTCCATCACGGCATCGTCATTCCAAAACACAAGCCAGTCCGCGTCTGATGCATTTGCCAAACTGTTTACATACTCATTCAACCGAATGTACCCTATACGTTCATATTCGTGCACTTGATAGTTTACATCCAGTGAATCCAATTCGGGTTGTAATGTCTGTTGGAAATATTCTATTGTGGCAGTATCATCGTTGTCAAATCCCAACAGGAGTTCAAATGAATCAACATCATCGGCAGTGGTTACAAGGCTCAGCACACTGCGTCGTAGTGCTTCTGTACGACCACGTGTTGGTAACAGTAGGGCTAATTTATATTCTCTCATTGTATATATTTGACCATTTCTTTAATTTTTCAATCTTGGCTCCTTTGGCAACATCCAAATTTTCCCAAGACACTATGTCCATTTCGTGCAAAATATCAATCATGGCCAGCAGGTCGCCAAGCTCTTCTTCAAGATGTTCTCGATTGGTCTTGGGCTTGCCGGGTTTTAAATTATCTAATCCGAAGCGGCTGATCTTACTTACTGCTTGTATAACTTCGGCACATTCTTCTTGGAGAATGTCCAGAGTTTCTTTGATTTTAGTGTTCATAATTTACCAGTTGTGTATTACATTTGCTATGATAAAAAAGCAAGTGATAACATGTATTATAACCCAGAACGTCTTTAAGAACAAGGCTATTCGAGCTTCTCGAAGAGTCAATATAGGCACATCCGGACGAACGTGATCTGACACCCCCATCAGGTGCCCAGTTGCTCTAGCCCAGATACTTTCTAGACTATTCATGCAAATAGATCCTCATTCCATTCTCTATGACCTTCGCGGAACGCCATATTAGCTTGAGTCTCACGTACTTCCACACGATAGCACCATAATCTTTTTGCCTCACCAGGTCCCCACATCTCTGGAATGTAAACCCCATTCACATACTTGTAAAGCATGTCGCTTAGACCCTCGCATCCTAGTTTGGGCAGTACCACTACCTTGGCCATATTACGCTCTTGTAGTAGTTTAAATGTTTCCATTTGCGGATCATCTTGAGCTACAATAAGTGTGTGATCAAATTGATCTTCTAATGTTTTCTTTAGTTCTTTTAAGCCGCCATAGTCTGCCGCCCAGTTACGAACGTCTAGGTCGTTGGTGCCAAAGTAAAACTTCATGCTAAATGAATAGCCATGAATTAAATTACAATGACTGTCGGCCCTCCACTGTCGATAGGCGCAAGGAAATGCGTCGTGATATTCTTTGGTGCTGGTGTACTTGTAGAGTACGGGTTGTAGATTTGCCATTATGTTCTCCTATGTTAAATTATAGCATAGGCAGCAGAGTTTGTAAAGCGGGATGATGCCGAACTAGGCCGCTAAGGTATTTATTTGTTGTGATCACCTTACACATAGTACCTTGGTTTTTCAACTTGTGTGATAGGTGTGTTAATCAGAATTTCTGAATGTGCAACCAAGTTGTCCCAATTCAAAATTAAGTCTTTATAGTTGCGTGGATTTTTAAAAGAATTTGATTGTTCCGCTTTGCTTGTTTGTGTGTAGGGCATATTCAACATACCAGCAACATATTCCTCAGGATTGGCGGAATTAATCAAATCCTCATAGTATATGTCAACTATGTGTGCGTATCGATATCTCATGAATTTATTAAACTGTGCGGCCTGCACCTCGGCAAATCTATAGGCTGTTTCAAAATTACCAATATCAACTACAAATGGATCAAATGATCTAGAACTATATTTGAAATATTCTTTGGTTTTGATTGATACAATATTGCTGATAGCCCTATCGAAAAGACTTCTACGCAACGAATTTATCAATATGCACGATTCTCTTAATTGTGGTTGTGTGGTAATTAAATCCACAATGTCATGTGTGTGTAATATCCAACAGTTGGGCAATAATGTAATGTCTTGAATTGTTTTTCCAGATCCGCCACAGAGATCAATTAGGATTTTTTCAATCCAATGACTGCCAGTGCGCCCAGGCCCAAAAACAATGATGTTTTTCACATCATCCACGGTCTAACTGATCTAGTTTGTTAGGCACTCCGGTCCATGCCTTGTGGTCTGGCAACGGGTCTTTACGTTTGGTAATTGGTTTCCATAACTTTGCCAATTCGGCGTTTAATTGAATAAATGCACGTTGGCTTTCTGGGACATCTTCTTCTGCGTAGATTGCATCTACTGGGCACTCTGGTACACACACAGCACAATCAATACACTCGTCTGGATTAATTACTAGAAAGTTTGGGCCTTCTACAAAGCAGTCCACAGGGCAAACATCAACACAATCGGTGTGTTTACAGCGTATGCACTCTTCGGTTACAACATAGGTCATTGGTTTTCCTTAACGTGGGGCAAAGTCTTGTTGCAATTTGATGTTGTCAAAGAATTCTTTCTTTGTACCTGCGTCGTCCTTGAAGGAACCCTTGAGCACAGTGGTCTGTGTTAATGAACTATGTGCCATGATGCCGCGATTTTCACAACATCCGTGCACAGCTTGTACATAAACGCCAACATCCTTTGCTTCGGTTGCTTTCATGATTTCTCTAGCGATGTCGTTGGCCAGTTCTTCTTGTAGGGTACCACGACGAGCACACCACTGAGCAATACGAGTGTACTTGCTAAGGCCAATGAGCTTTTGAGCGGCAATAATCCCAATATAAGCAACGCCACTGACAGGTTGGTGGTGATGACTGCACATACTGCGAAGCTCACTACGTACCACAAGCATGCCTTCGTATCGGTCGGCGCTGTCGTTTGGAAATGCTGTTGCGTCTGGTGCTGATTCATATCTACCTGCCATTATTTCGTTAAAGTACATTTTGGCCAAGCGTCTTGCTGTGCCTTTTGAGTTTGGATCATTTTCACGATCAATAAGCAATCGATCTAGCACTAGTTCAAATGCTTCTGTAGCCTCGTCAATCAGTTGCTCTATGTTATAGTCGTTAACATATTCACTGATGTTATCGCCTGCCCAGAAACGTTTGTTGTCACGTTTCATTTTAGCACGAAGATAGTTGCCTAGGTACTTATCTTCTTCATATCCGCTATCGCCTGCCATTGCGTCCAATCCTGTTTCTTTTTTTACATGCACTTCTTTTGTTGAAGTCACGTATTTGTCTTGTTTAAACTCACGTTCATCTTTTTTAGTAAGCGCAGTATTTTGTGTAAATTCTCTTGTCAATGTTGTTTCTCCGATGTTAAGGCAGTGGATTGCCATTGTGTTATTATACAGTATACTTAGGTCGTTGTCAACTGATCTAGCAAATAATCTGCCCATATTGTATGCCCGTGTTTGGATAAATGTAAATCGTATTTGCTAATTTGCAATTTGTGGTCAACAATAAACTCTGTCATGAATCCTGCGTGGCAACAGCTTGAAATATCAATATCATCAACACTTTCTTTGCCAAAGTAAAATGGCAAATATCTAAATTTAGAATTTATTGAATTCAACAATACACTGTCCAAGTATCCTTGAAAGTTTGTCTTTTGTTCTTGCGCAGAGTAATAGTTTTCAAACCAAATGTCATAGTAAGAGACTCCCCGATTGATGGGTGTTAGCGTGAGCCAAGCAGACGGGACTCTTGTGGCACTATTGCTCCTGATAAATTCAGTGTTTTTTGATTTATATAAAAGACTATTATCAATAACTGCTGTTTGTGCAGGATTAGTTCGGTCTAACACAAATGATTTTCTGCTATAATGACTCCATCCAATTACAACAATATCATTTTCTTTTATGCTATCTTTATTTTTTAAAAAACTATCGTATATGTAGAAATTATCAGCGCCGGGCTCGGCAAGATTTACACAATTAACATTTAATTTTTTTGCCAGCAAATCTGACCAGCCTGTACAATCAGTTAGATTAAAAGGCAAACATATACTATGGCCAAACACCCATAATGTACTCATGTTTATACTATGGTAATTTCTCTTAGATCCGGGTACGCAACAAATCTAGGTTCAGGCGGTTGTTGTTTGAGTTTTTCTAACAGTGAAATGCCTGTTATGGCTTCTTCAATTGTGGGCTTGTAGTGATATCCAACATGAAAAATCTTCTGTGATTGCCACGGTGCAATAGTTAAATCTCTGCCATCGTATCGCTGTGCCAGCATGGTATTGTATGCCGCTTTGTCATCTAATAATATTGCACCACCACGGCCAATTTCTAATGGTTTACCATTGCCAAAGCTGAGACACTGAAGCGTTCCGCTGTAATACATTTTTTCTTCAAGGCGTCGGGCACTATCCCAAATACGTGTTCCGGAGAAATGGTATTCTCCTTTCCATGTTTGTTTGTCTTCATCAAGGTAATGATAGTCTATGTGCAACTTGTGCATCAACATAGGAATACTTAGATATGTGTAAGGAGTAAATTTGCATTCTTGCACAATATCGTATCTAAAGCAAAGTTCAAGTGCATGTGTGCAACAATCAGTCATGATTGCATATGGCGCACCGGTGAATTCAGCCAGCGCCGTTTCAAAATCTAATATTTTATCAAAGCCCATGTGATTTTATTGTTTGTTGTACCATGCCCAGGCATGTTTAACCATGTCGTTGAGTGAGTATGTAGATTGCCAACCTGTTATTTGATTAAATTTACCAGCATCTGCTGTGAGCACTGCCGGGTCGCCTTCTCTTGCAGGACCGATAGCCACTGAAATTTCTTTTCCTGTGACTTCTTGCGCTTCTGCTACTATTTCAATATTGCTTGATCCGTTGGCAGTGCCTAGATTATACACGCCTGCAGACACCAACGTGCTGTCCAGAGCCATGATATGTGCAGTAGCAATATCCTCAACGTGGACATAATCTCGTATACAAGTGCCGTCTGGTGTTTCGTAGTTGTTGCCGTTGCAGGTAAACTGTGTGTTGTTTTTAACGCTTTCCAATACCTTGGCAATAATATGAGTTGCTCCAGACTCTTGTCCGTGCCGCTGTTTGCTATCAGCACCACATGCATTGAAATATCTAAATGACACATAGTCAAGTTTATATGCACGATGGTAAGCAGACAACACACGTTCAATCATCAACTTGCTTTCGCCGTAAGGGCTGATGGGCTCGCAAGGATCAACTTCTTGGCAAGGAGTCATAATAGGCATGCCATACGTGGCTGCACTTGAGCTAAAAATAAATCTAACATCTGGCACAGCATGTAATACAAAATCCAACAAGTGTATGGTTTTGATTATGTTGTTATCGTAGTACTCACTAGGATGTGTTATACTTGGACCAACTAAATTTGTGCCGGCACAATGAATAATGGCAGTTGGCTTGGTATCAATTATGAGCTGGCGAGCAACATCACTATCAAAATCAGCTTGCACAAAATTCATTACGTTATTAAGATGATCAGGCAACGGTCTGCGATCGACACCGACTACATCATGCCCTGCATCAGTTAATTGCAATGCAATTTGTCCACCAATATAGCCAGCGGCGCCAGTTACTATTATAGTTCTTTTATTAGTCAATTTTATTATCTGTGTTATACAATATGTGAAATATCAATCACTTGATGAGGGATAGGTTTTACTGGAACCACTGGTACCCCTAACTGATTGTTGATACTTTGCATTAATTCTAATTTAGATTGGGCACCACGACTTCCGTGCCAATGTATGAGATGAGCATCTTTAATTTTACATCCATTCCATTGATCAGATCTAGATTGAGTTGACTCATCGCCTGGCAACATAAATCCTTGATAAGCCATGCGAGGATCAATTACTTTTTCTGCCCCAATTCCCTGACTCCACACCATTTGATTATATAATAACTGATCGCTGTTCCACCAGTCAAGTGTTTTGGTCTGAGCCAATGCCCAAGTCCACATATCACGGCTCATTGTGCTGGGATAATATCTAATGTCAGCATTAAGAAAGTGCGAGCACGGACCAAAGCTTTTTGGGTCAGTGTAGTTAAACAGTAGAAAATGTTGGTATTGGTCAAACACCTTGGTGGGCTTGATCATCTGTGTGTCAGACCCGCAGTAAAAAATGTTGCAGGGTTCTCGTTGCCAAATTTCCCATATGGCCTGGAATTGTTGCCTAAACACATGATTAACATCCGTTGCTTCGCTAACAAGATTAATCAGTTCCCAGTCACCTTCTAAAAAATGAAAAAGACTTTGCTTGCTCAATTCATTCATTTTTTCGTACATGGGATATAAATCACCTTCCCAACTACGATCGCTTCCAGGCCACCATTTGGTACTGCCAATTTTATGCAGACCCTTGATCAAATAATTTTTCATTTAACCAATTCTACTGTGGGGAAATATCTGAGAAACTCATCTTGATCATTTTTACGAACAGCTAAAATTCGTTCTCTAATCTCATCAAAGAAATTCCAAGCCAAAGGAATAAACAACACACGATCTTGTTGGGCTAAGTTTTGCACCTGTTCGACACCTACAATAGGTATGGCACGTCCGGGTGTGTATAATCCCTGCTTGAGTGGATTGTCGTCAACAATAAAATCTAAATCAAGCTCTGCATAATTTAACAGTGTGTTACCTTTGGCTGCGGCACCATATCCAACTAACTTGTACCCTTGCTCTCGATATTGGTCAATATGAAACTTTAATGCAGACATGTTTGACTCTACTGTATTACGCCACATTTGATATGTGTTTTGTTTAAGCAGTGGTGCTTCCATGGCAATGATGTTTTGCACATGATGCTGACGACTATTTTTTAAACTCAGCACAAAGATATAGCTATTGCCGTGTATAGGAGTCTTAACTACATCAACTAGATGTAGTCCTGCACGTTGCGCCAACTTGGACATGCTGTTGGCATTGAAAAAATTAACGTGCTCGTGATAGATTGTATCAAACTCGTTGTGCAATACCATATCTGCTTGGCTTGTTTGCACAAACAACAAAGTATCTTCATGCATTAGATTGCGGCATGATTGCAAAAATCCCAATGGATCTGGATTGTGTGCGCAAACATTTTGTGCTGTGATTATGTTGTAATCGGTTGTGGCCAACCGACTCACAGCCTCTGGGCCAAAAAAGTCACACATCACACCGTGATTTGCACTACTGCGTTCATGTAAATTTTCAGCCGGATCAATGCCGTAGGTATTGAATCCTAATTCTTTAAAATAGTCCAGTTGAGTACCATCGTTACACCCAATATCAAGAACACTCTTTGAACCAGGAAGATACTCTAAACAAAAATTAGCAAACCACTTGGAGTATTCTCGAATAGTTTTGTTTGTGCCAGTGGCATACAAATAGTTTTTGTAAATAATTTCAGGATCAACTGTATGGCTTAACTGTAAATGATAACAGTCGTGGCAAAGTCGAACTGCCAATGGATAACAATCCTCACTGTCAGCAACAGACTTCTTGTAACTGTTTGCTAGTGGTTGAACGCCAAGGTCCAACGCAGTTTGCATGTTCTTGCTACCGCAAGCCAAGCACTTGTTGTTTTCATGCACGTGATTCATAATTTTAACCAGCGAGAATTCTTAAGTGTCCAGTTTATCATTTGTTCAAGTCGTGTGTCAAAATCATATTTGGGTTCCCAACCAAGACTCTTCATATATTCGCCACTGAGTGCATAGCGAAAGTCATGACCTGGACGTTGGGTATCATAACCTACCATTGTATATTTAAGGTCGCGCCCCATTATCTTTGCAACGTCTTGTGCAACTTCAAGATTGCTGATTTCTCGTTGTCCCACAACATTAAACTTAGGACAAGTGGCTCCACCAAAGTCATCGGGCAATGGAAATCCTTTGTGTGGCAGGTTCATGATGAACATAGTAGCATCAGCAACATCTGCGGCATGCACCCAGTGACGTAGGCCACTTTCGGTGCCAGTTTTTTCATCACAATGAATAGTAACTTCTTGATCTTCCAACACTTTACGCATGACCAACCCAAGAAACTTTTCAGGTAACTGACGTTCGCCAAATACATTCATAGTATGTGTGCAGTAGATTGGCATACCAAATGTGTTTTCATAGGCCACACACAGTTCTTCGGCACCAGCTTTGGTAGCTGAGTAAGGACTGCGACTGTTGTATCGATCATATTCTCTATACTCAACACCATCAGGTGCCGACCCGAACACTTCATCAGTGCCAAAGTTAATAAACTTTTTTAGATTAGGCAAGTAAAATCGTGCATAATCTAACAAGTTACATGTGCCCACAACATTGTCTTGCACAAATAGCATGGGATTCTCAATACTGCGTGTAACGTGAC
>Ga0164294_10001724_pt1 | contig 20060 bp, 10 predicted proteins | sample GEODES005metaG_FD_111479 | JGI IMG/M metagenome (GOLD analysis project Ga0164294, IMG submission 111479) | Oligotrophic lake water microbial communities from Sparkling Lake, Wisconsin, USA - GEODES005 metaG | ecosystem: Environmental > Aquatic > Freshwater > Lake | place: USA: Sparkling Lake...
ACGGCACCAAAATTTGGACCAAACTTCTAGGTTCGAGTAGATATGACAACGCCAATGCATTGACCACTGGTCTTGATGGCTCGATTTACTTGGGTGGAACGACCGAAGGCGCGCTTGATGGGCAGTCCAGCAGTGGCTACTATGACGCCTTCCTAACCAAATACAGCCCCGACGGGACCAAAGGGTGGACGATGCTACTGGGATCAAGTGACTATGACGAAGGCGCTGCATTAACCACGGGGCTTGATGGCTCGATCTACTTGGGTGGAAGGACCGTAGGCGCGCTCGACGGGCAGGCCAATAGTGGCGGCGGATCTGACGCCTTCCTTACCAAATTCCCCGCCCCCCCACAAATCACCTTCACTGCAGGCGCATCAACGGCGACGCTTGTCATAAGCCCCAATGCAGACAATGCTGTTGAGGGCAATGAGACCGTCATCGTCTCAGTTCAGGCGGGAACGGGATATGTCGTGGGATCAGCGGCCCTTGCCACGGGAATCATTGACGACACCGCTCCCACCGTCACCACCTTCAGCCCTGCTGACGATGCAACGGCCGTGGACATCGGCGTGAACATCGTGTTCACCTTTAGCGAGGCGGTGAAGCGCGGCAGCGGCAACATCGTCTTAAAGACTGCCGCAGGCGAGGTGGTAGACACCTACGACGCGGCCACCAGCAGCAATTTGAGCGTCTCGGGCAAGACCGTGACCATCAACCCTTCGGCGGACTTAAGCGACAGGACCGGCTACAGGGTGGAGTTTGCTGCCGGTGCTATCAAAGACACCGCCGGAAACAGCTACATCGATCCGGGCGACTACAACTTCAGTACCTCATCTTTGATGCTAAGCGGAACTGGCGGGCCAGACAGTTTGATGGGAACCGAGATTGCAGAAACCTTGATCGGACTGGGAGGCAATGACACCTTGGACGGAGGTGCAGGGGACGACACCCTGACGGGCGGAACCGGCAATGACACATTCAGAGTAGGCGCTGGTACTGTCACCATTACCGATCTAGGCGATGGAGCCGACATTTTGACGGTGGCCGCATGGGCCACTGCAAACGCCACCCTCTTCTCCGCTTGGACGGCAACAGTAGGCACTACCAACCGTGGCGCAAGCAACATCAGCACCAATGGGCTAGCTGTGAATCTGGCTGCGGTGACCACGGGCACTGCTGGATATAACCTGACTAACACTGGCGCCGCCACGACGCTGACTGGTTCGGCACTAGCCGACACGCTGACCGGGGGGGCTGGTAAGGACACGCTCGTCGGCGGCTTTAGCGATGATACCTACGTGGTTGATTCCAACTCCGACGTACTTACAGAATTGCCCAATGGTGGAACCGACACCGTTATCTCATCGGTCACCCAAACCGCCTTAGCGGCCAACGTCGAGAATCTGGCACTAAATGGAGCCGAAAACCTCAACGCCAAGGGCAATAGCCTTGCCAACGTAATCACAGGTAACGCAGGAAATAACGTCTTAAATGGTGCGTCTGGCGCAGACACCATGTTCGGGGGCGCGGGCAACGACACCTACGTGGTGGACAACGTGGGGGACAAGGCCTACGAAACCACTACAGCCACAAGCGGAATTGATACGGGTGGAACCGATGCGGTGCAGTCTTCGGCGTCGCATACCCTTGGTCAGTTCTTAGAGAACCTCACCTTGACCGGTACGGCTGCGATTAACGCCACAGGCAATACCCTTGCCAATACCTTGGTGGGTAACGGGGCCAACAACACCTTAGACGGCGGCGCAGGCGACGACACCCTGACCGGCGGGCTTGGCGCAGACACCCTTGTGGTCGGCTCTGGCACCGACACCATCACCGACTTGGGCAACGGTGCGGATATCCTGAGTGTGGCCGCAGGCGCTAAGGCAAACGCGACCGTGTCCGCCGCGTGGACGGCCTCTGCAGCGACCACTAACAGCGGTGTCGCCAACATCAGCACCAACGGACTGGCCGTGAGTCTGGCAGCTGTAACGATGGGTGCTGCTGGATTTAACTTGACCAATACCGGCACTGCTACGACGCTTACCGGGTCTGGACTGGCGGATACCTTGACCGGGGGTCTAGCTAACGACACCTTGGTCGGTGGACTGGGCAGCGACACCTACATGGTGGACTCCACCACTGATGTCATCACCGAATTGATCAATGGTGGAACCGACACCGTTATCTCCTCGGTCACTCAAACTGCCTTAGCTGCCAACGTGGAGAACCTAACCCTTGCCGGTACGGCAGACCTCAGCGCCACTGGCAACACCCTCGCCAACGTACTTAGCGGCAACGCTGGCAACAACATCCTCAATGGTGGTACTGGTGCAGACACCATGCTCGGCGGGTCCGGCAACGACACCTACGTGGTGGACAACGCAGGCGACTTGGTATACGAGAGCACCACCGCCACAAGCGCCACAGACGCAGGCGGAACCGACACGGTGCAGTCCTCGCTGTCCTATACCCTTGGCCAGTTTGTAGAGAACCTAACCATGACCGGAGCGGCTGCGATCAACGCCACCGGCAACAGCCTTGCCAACACCTTGGTGGGCAACGGGGCCGCCAACACCCTAGACGGTGGCGCAGGCAACGACACCCTGACCGGCGGACTTGGCGCAGACACCTTCGTAGTAGGCGCTAGCACCGACACCATCACGGACTTGGGCAACGGTGCCGACATTCTGAATGTGGGCACCGGCGCTACGGCGAGCGCCACTATTTTCGCTGCATGGACTGCTACTGCCGCGACCGTAAATAACGGTACAGCCAACATCAGCACCAACGGTATGGCCGTGAGTCTGGCTGCGGTGACTATGGGCACTTCTGGCTTTAGCGTCATTAATACCGGCGCTGCTACAACGCTTACCGGGTCTGCGCTGGCTGACACCCTGACCGGGGGAATTGGTAGCGACACCTTGAACGGCGGTTTGGGACTGGACATGCTGATTGGAGGTACTGGCGCTGACATACTCTACGGCGGCATTGATACCGTCAAAGATATTTTCAAGTTCAACGCGGTATCGGACTCCACCACGATAGCCAGAGACAAGATTTACAACTTTCTGAGTGGAACTGACAAGCTCGACTTCAGCGGGATTGACGCCAACAGTAAGGTTGCGGGCGATCAGGCATTTAAAAACACCAGCATCGGTACTAAAGCAGCAAATTACTCAATTTGGGCAAATGTCAGCGGCTCCAACCTGATCATCAGCGCGGACACCGACGGTATCGCCAGCACCATTGAGTTTCAGCTTCAACTCATGGGGGTTACGAAACTTGCGTATGCAGATGTGGTGCTGTAGGTGCAAGGTCGCCGTGCATTAGATTGCTACCGCGTAGCGAGCAGTCGGACATGGACTTCAAAAATTCCATGCCCATCAGTCCGTAATCGACCGTTTTCGTACATCCTTTAAAGCAATGTCCATAAATTAGCTTGACTTGATTTCGTACACCCTTGATAATTCGTACATCCATTACGGACGACAAGGAGCATTTATGACACGGATCTTCGCCTACTGCCGGGTATCCACCGCCGACCAGACCACCGACAACCAAGTCCAAGAAATTGCTGCGAGCGGCTTCGCAGTTGACCCGCATCGCATCGTTACAGAGACCGTCTCGGGATCGGTCGCCGCCATGGAGCGCAAGGGCTTCTGCGCCTTGATGAACAAGCTGGAGGCCACCGATGTGCTTGTGGTAACCAAGTTAGACCGTTTAGGACGCAACGCGATGGACGTACGGGCAACGGTTGAGCACCTCGCTGGTATTGGCGTCAGGGTGCATTGTTTAGCGTTGGGTGGGGCCGATTTGACCAGCCCTGCAGGCAAGATGACCATGGGCGTTATCGCCGCCGTGGCCGAGTTCGAGCGCGACCTCTTGATTGAACGGACCCAGTCCGGCCTTGCAAGGGCCAAATCTCAGGGCAAAACGCTGGGGCGCCCCCGGGGCCTTGGCGAGGCTGCGATCAGGACCGTGGTGGCCCGGTTGGCGCAAGGTGAGGCGGTTGCCGCCTTGGCGCGGGAGTTTGGCACCAGCCGCCAGTCCATCATGCGCATCCGTCAGGCAAACCCTCCTGAAACACACGTCGCAAAGGCGGACACCCAATGAAAACTCGAGTGACTGCTCCACACTTAACCTCGTCCCCGGGATGTGGGGTGTATCAAACAGAATAACGGGGAACAAAACGGGGAACAAAATCAAGTTGAAAATCGTGAAACCCATCATTTATGGGGGTTTCAAGACATTGTTGGGTTCCGATAATCGCACCAGTTAAATGTGCTTGCGACGCTGCAAGCCCCAGACAGCCCACCTTCTGACCGGAAGTGTGGGCTTTTTTGTGGCCTTCGGGCGCAAAATGGACCCCATGAAAGCTCCCCCCAGACTCCAGGCCCTTGTCGACGAAGGCCTGATCGACACCGTGGTGCGCCAGCTCATGAGTGGCAAAGAGGCCATGGTCTATGTGGTGCGCTGCGGCGACGAGACCCGCTGCGCTAAGATTTACAAAGAAGCCACGAACCGCAGCTTTCGCCAAGCGGTGGACTACACCGAAAACCGCAAGGTCAAAAACTCCCGCCAGGGCCGCGCCATGGCCAAGGGCAGCAAGTTTGGCCGCCAGGCGCAAGAGGCGGCCTGGCAAAGCGCCGAGGTGGACGCGCTGTACCGCCTGGCAGCAGCGGGCGTGCGCGTGCCCCAGCCCTACAACTTCTTTGAAGGCGTGCTGCTGATGGAACTGGTCACCGACGCCCACGGCGACGCCGCCCCTCGCCTGAACGACGTGGCCTTTGCGCCCGCGCAGGCGCTCGCCCACCATGCCACCTTGATTGCCGAGGTGGTGCGCATGCTGTGCGCGGGGGTGGTACACGGTGATTTGTCCGAGTTCAACATCTTGCTGGCGCACGTGAACGGGGTAGACACGCCGGTCATCATCGACCTGCCGCAGGCGGTGGACGCGGCGGGCAACAACCACGCCCAGCGCATGCTGCTGCGCGATATGCAAAATTTGCGCGACTTTTTTGGCCAGTTTGCCCCGGCGCTACTGGCCACTGACTTTGGCCCCGAGATCTGGAGCCTGTACCAGGCCGGCTTGTTGACGAACGACACGCCGCTGACCGGTCAGTTTGCGCATTCCACGGCTGCGGTTGACGTGGGCGGCGTGCTGCGCGAGATTGACGACGCCCGCGCCGAGGACGCGGCGCGGCGTCTGCGCATGGCGACTGTGGCGCCATAGGGGCGGCTCCTGCCCGCGAATCCTCCGCTAGCAGAGCGTCGTTAGAGCAACTGGCGCTTGATCTTCTTGTCCCAGGTGCGCACAAAAATCTGCACATCTCCCTCATAGGCTTCGAGGCGGCCGGTGATGTGCCAGTGCGTGGCGCTGGCCGTCATGGCGGAATAGGTTTCAGTGCGGGTGACCCAGTCGCCGCGCGCGGTCTCCATCGACCAGTGGCACTCCTGGCGCGCGGACAGCGGATCGTGCGGCAGTATGCGGTAGCTCTCGCGGCCCCGGCCCCAGGTGGTCAGGCCATGCTCGGTGCTGGTGCTGCGGCCAAAGTCGTCTTCGATCGTCATGCGCCGCTCGCCGGTGGCCTGGTCGATGGTGAGCTCGCGCCTGTTCCAGGGTTTGTCAATCGTTAGCAGCTTCACTGGCGGCGCGCCTTCTGCCGGGGCAAACTCTGGCGCCTTTTCGCCACGGACTTTGAGGCGCTTGGGGATGTCGATGTAGCTGGCGCCCGTGTGCACCGTCAGGTTCACCGGTTGGGGCGCGGGCCAGATCAGCGGCCAGTAGCTGGTGGACAAGGACACGCGCAACTGGTGGCCTTTGGGCACGTGGTAGGCCACGTCGTCGAGCTGGATATGCACGGTGTAGCGCTTGCCCGGCTCTAGCGCCTCGGGGTGTTCGTGGCTGGCGCTGCCGTGCAAGTGCGTCAAATTGGCCACGGCGTAGGTTAGGCGAGAGACCGCGCCGCTTGGCCACACGCTGTTCAGGCGCACCGCCACGTGGGCCACGGGCTGGTCCACGCTGAACTGCAAGGTGAGCACCGGCGCCCCCACCAGGTCAAAGCCTTTGGTCAAGACTTCGGCGTCAAAGGTGAGCGAGCCCGCGTCGTCCTGGCGCTGGTCACCAGGAAACTCGGGGCCCATCCAAATGATGCAGTACTCGCCGCTGTCGGCGCCCGTGTGCTGGGGCGACTGGATGGTTTTTTTGCCTTTACGCGCAGCTTCAGGCTGCAAGCCGCTGCCGTTGAGGTACAGGCGCTGGGTTTGGCGGTGGTCGCCAGGCCACACCTGATCGCTCACCCAGCGGCCAGGGACGTGGCTGATGCTGGCGCCCGGGGGCTGCACGTCCATGATGTAGGTGCGAAATGCCGGGTCGGCTTCCACGCCCGTGGGCAGGTCTTTGAGGTAGCGGTCCCACCAGCGCAGCGCTTCTTGCAAAAAGCCGATGCGCGGCTCGGGCACCGCAAAGTGCGGGTATTTGTGCGCCCAGGGGCCAATAATGCCTTTGACCGGGGCCTGAATGCTGCCCACCAGGCGCGGCACGGCGTTGGTGTAGGCGTCGTTCCAGCCTCCCACGGCCAGCACGGCGGCCTGGATGGCGCCAATGTCTTCGCACACCGAACCACGTTTCCAGTAGGCGTCACGGTGCGGGTGCTGCAGCCAGTCAATCGCCAGCAAGGGCTCGGCGCTCAGGCGCTCCAGCCACATGGCACGCCATTTGTCGCCCACCAAAGCCGGGTCTGGCGGGCGGGATGAGTAGCCCAACATGGTGGCCGACCAGCCCAGGTTTTCGCCCAGCAGGCAGCCGCCTTTGAAGTGGATGTCGTCACTGTAACGGTCGTCGGTCGAACACAGGGTGATGACGGCGTCCAGGCCTTTGGGCTGGCGCGCTGCCACCTGCAGGCCGTTAAAGCCGCCCCAAGAGATGCCCATCATGCCCACCCGGCCGGTGCTCCAGGGCTGGGCGACCAGCCAGGCGATCACGTCCTCGGCGTCTTGCAGCTCTTGTTCGCTGTATTCGTCAAGCATCAGGCCGTCGGAGTCGCCGTTGCCCCGCATGTCCACCCGCACGCAGGCGTAGCCGTGGCCGGCCAGGTAGGGGTGGGTCAGGGCGTCACGCACCACGGTGCCGTCGCGCTTGCGGTAGGGCAGGTACTCCAAAATCACCGGCACCGGGTTCTTGGCGGCGTCGGAGGGCATCCAGACGCGGGCGGCGAGCTGGGTGCCGTCGGGCAGGGGGATAAAGAGGTTGGGTGTCTCTTTGACTTTGCGCGGGAAGGATTTCACAGTTTTCATGGGAACTTCGGGTCCGTTGGTGGATGGTGTGCTGCTCTTGGCGGGCTATTATTCGGTGCCTTTGGAGGGGTTTGCCGGTGCGGGTGGCGGCATGGTAAACCCAATTGCGCGAGGGCTTGAACGTGGCGGCGCCCGGTTTTTTTTGGTCTTGCAAAGGCGCTGCGGCGCTGCTAATTTATGAATACCTGCTGGATGCGCGGATTTTTCCGCAAGCTTGTACGCACGCTGCGGTGGGCGGTGTGGGCGGTGCCCTTGGCACTCAGCGCCCACGTGGTGGAAACCGGCCATGCCACCGTCAGCTTGTCGGGTAAGCAGGTTTTTGTGGCGATTTCCATTCCCGTAGCGGCCCTTGTTGGCGCTGATGACAATGCAGACGGCCAACTCGACCGTGCGGAAATCCAGATCCACCAAGCCGCACTGATCGCCCAGGTGCAATCCGCCGTGGTCCTGGATGGTGACGGGCGCAAGGCGCTCTGGAGCCAGATGGTGCTGACCCCCAGCCAGGCGTCCGACGCACAACCGAGCGGTACGCCGTCTGCGCCACAGCTCCCACAAGTACTGGTTGTTGGCGCTGCAGCCTGGGAGTTGGTGCCTGCGGTGGTGACGCTGGACTATGGTTTGTGGAGCCGCGCTCCCATAGCTCCACTTGGGTTGTCGGGACCGGTGGTGGAAACGCTTAAGGTTACCGTTTCACGCACCCAAGACGGCAAAACGCTGGCCCAAGAAGTGGGCCTGCTGTCCCCAGGGCAGCCGCGGCTGGAGTTTTTTGCCCCGGTACATCGCCATGTGGCCAATTTTGTGCGCCATGGCTTTGACCATATCATGGGCGGCGCCGACCATATTGTGTTTTTGGTGGCGCTTTTGGCCAGCGGTATCAGCGTGCGGCGCTGGGCGGCCTTGTTGACGGCGTTTACCGTGGCGCATGGTGTCACGTTTGGCCTGGCTTCTCTGGGCTGGGTCAGCGTGTCAGCTGCCGTGGTGGAGCCGGCCATTGCCGCCTCGATTGTGCTGGTGTCCGCCTTGCACTTGCTGCGGATGCAGATGCTGTTGAAATGGGAGTTGCTGCTGGTGTTTGGCCTGGGGCTGGTACACGGCTTGGGCTTTGCCTCCGCCATGCGTGAAGAAGGCTCCAGCCTGTTGATTGCCCTAAGCCCCTACCCGGTGTGGAGCATTGTGGGCTTTAACCTCGGCATTGAAGCCGGGCAATGTGCAGTGGCTCTTGCCTTGTATGCCCTGGTGCAGGTGTTGCGCCGCCTGTTTGCCCGCCAGGGAGACGCCGTTTGGCAGCGCTCTGCGGGTGCCGTGGCCATGGCCATGGGCGCATTTTGGTTGGTGGAGCGGGTCGTTTAGAACCCGCCTCGGGGTCCCGGTCAATGGACGAAGTTGACCCGGATGCACAACTGGTAGCCCACACCCCACACGGACTTGATGGCGTGCTCGGACCCTTCTGCTTGCACGGTTTTGAACTTTTTGCGCAGCCGCGCCACCAACTCTTCTAGTGAGTGTTTGCTAATGGAGCGGTCTGAATCTTCGTCCCCAAACAGGTCGCGTAGCACGCCAGAGTCCAAGGTGTTGTCCTTGGCCTGCATCAGGGCCACTAAGAGGGTTTTTTCACGGCTGGTGATTTGCAGCTTTTGCTCGGGCAAGGGCCCTTGCAAGGTGCGGTCGCGCAGGCTCAGGGACCAGCTGTCGGTGGGCCCGGTTTTTTTCAGGCGCCGTCCCAGGCTTTGAAGTACCAGCACCAACTCGTCGGGGGCGACGGGCTTGGTCAGGTAAAAGTCGGCGCCGCCTTGGCGGTAGCCCGCAATGCGGTCGACCAGCGCGGTGCGCCCGGTGCAAATGACGATGCCGGCATGGGGCAAGGATTCGCGAAGGCGTTTGCATAGGCTCAGACCACCTTCACCGGGCAGACTCAGGTCAATCAAGAAGACGTCGATCGCTTCGCGAGCCGTTAGGTCATCAAGCCCAGCGGCGCTATTGGTTGCATGCACGACCATGCCGCGGGCGCGCAGGTGAATCTCGATTTCCTGGCGCAAAAGGGAATCGTCTTCCACGAGGGCCACCGACAGGGACTGTGATGCGTCTTGGCGTTCTTGCGTCATAAAGTGTTTCAGTTGGGAATGCGCACTTCGAAAATGGCCCAGCCGTTGTCAATACGGTAATGTACCGTGGCGCCGATATGGTCTGCGGCAACACGCACCAAATGAAGTCCGATGCCGATGCCGGGCAACCCCACTACATTGGGGTGACGGTAATAGCGCTTAAACAAGCGATCGGCATCGGGGGCGTTTTCTGGCGCGACACGGTTGCGTATCTCCACGTAAATCAGCCTTGGCGACTCTTCGGCTTCCTGCATGGGCGGCGTAATTGCAGTGGATTTGAGGATGAATACCAAAATATCGCCAGGCGCCGAGTATTTTTCGGCATTGCTAAGCAGGTTTTCCAGGATTTGCAAGAGCAAATGCCGGTCGGTATAGAAGGTGGCGCCTTCTTCAATGTGCAATTTGAATCGCTCAGAGCCTGGCATATCCTGAATGATTTGCGTTACCAGGGACGCTGCAGGCAGGTGTTCAAATTTCCGTGGCGGGTAGGTTTGTTCTAACTTGACCGACGCGGCTACGTGTTCAATGATGGTGTCCATCCGCTTCACGGATGCGTCAATATGCTTGATTCTTTGCATTGAGTCTTGCGTCACGCCCAGCTCGCGCTTGAGCGAGGCCAGAGCAAAGCGCATGGTGCCCAAGGGGGTTTTCAGTTCATGGGTCAGGACGTCGATCAGGGTGTTGCGCTCGTTCAATATTTCACGCTGTGTCCTAGCCTGCAGGGCCTCTATGCGCAGGGCCTGGACTTCGCGCAAAGCCAGCAGTTTTTTACCTGCCTGTTCGCTGTTGAAATAGAGCATTACGAAGACGCCGACCGCAATCCCATTGAGCCGCCAGTCGGCTAAATTCTGTAAAGCTCCAGTCAACGGATTGAAGTACAGCAGGTCAAATGCGACCAGTGAACCCAGAGTAAGTGCGGCCAGGTAGCAACCATAGGCGGCGTAAACAATTCTTTTTAAAGCCTGGGTATTGCCGCTGGTGTTCATGGCTCCATACAGCTGCACCAGCGGATTGAACGCAAGTACCAGGTAATTGAACGCCAATCCCAAATGGGAGTATCCCGCCACCACCAATAGTGCATTGGCAGCGCACCACAACAACAGGAAATAAACAATGTTGCGGTAGGCCCGCGGCGGTTGGTATGCGGCAAGGGCAGCCCAGCCAAGCAGCACCATGGCGGACACCCGCGCCACTTGGATGAGGTTGCCCAAAGTTTCAACTGCCTGCGGGGAGCTTGCCGAAAACCTTTCAGCCAGCATACCCGTGCTTGCGTACACCAGCAGCACCACCGATGCCTGGTACCAGCAGTAAATATGCAGCAAGCGCGTGCGTTGCATTGCAAAAAACAGCAAACCCAGCAGCAACAAGCCATTAGAAAGCGCCAAGGCGGTGCTTATGCGGGCCACCCGCGGTGCAACCGCCAGCGCCAGGCGGTCTTCAAGTGTCAACTCGGTTTCAATCAGCCGCATGCCCTGGGTCTGCACCTTGAGATACACCACGCTGGGTTCCCGGCCATCCGTATTCAGGGAAAAACAGTGCATGTCATCCGGGCATTTGTCCATGCTCTTGTGCTGGCGGTCGCCTGCGTGACGGATATGCCAGCTTCCACCGTAGTGTTCGTACAGGCTAATCTGGTCCAGCGTGTAGGGGCCCACGCGCAGGATGAAGGGATTGCCCGTATCTGCGACCGCGCGCTTGCCCGAGGGGTCGTTGTGGTGAATGCGAAACCGGATCCAGGTCGCGCCCCGTTGAAACCCCATCCGAAGGTCGCCCGCAAAGGGCGCGAATGGTACCTGGGTAATTTGGTCTATCGAGGCCTGGTTGTTCGCGTCATGAAAGTAGGTGCGCTCGATGTCGTAGCCGGGCACCGAGCCCCAAGCAAGTGACTGGAGCAATAGCAAAAAAAGGAAAAATGACGTTTTCATCATATATGGTTAAAAATAAAGATACGTTTAAAAATACTCAGTAAGTATGTAAATTGTGTTTTATGCTCAATTTAGTATTTCTGTTGTCTGCGATTGGGAGCCGTCTTTGTATGCCTTAGTCGGTGCTCTTTTTGTGTCTTGCACCCGATCTGCGCTTCAAGTTTTGTTCTAGAGAGTTTCTTAACCATGAAAAATGCCATCCGCCTTGCGCTGTCCGCGCTCAGTATCGTCGTGTTGAGCGCCTGCGGCGGCGGCACCAGCAGTACCGTAAGCCAAACCGGCACCGGCTTCACGGTTGAAGGCGGCTTGGCGCAAAAAGGCCCGCTGCTCAAGGGCTCGCGCGTGACCATTGCCGAACTCAACCCGCTGAACTACCAACCCTCGGGCCTGAGCTACGACCTGCTCACCAAAGACAATATGGGCGGCTTCTCGTCCTCTGGCATCAACTTCACCCGCCAGCACGTGCAGACCTTTGCCCAAGGCTACTACTTAGACGAAATCACCGGCCAGCCGGCCACCGACTCGGTGCTGCTGCAGGCGCAAGGCGACCTCACCATTGACCGTCTGGTCAACGTTAACCTGCTCACCACCCTGGCCGGACCACGCATTGTTGCCCTGGTGACCGACAAAACCAACGCCTACGGACTCTCCACCTACCGCAACTTTGCCAAGTCGCGCACCCAGGCACAGAAAGAAGTGCTGGCGGCCTTTCGCATCTACAACGGCGCCGACATGATGAGCGGTGACACCAGCACCACCACGGTCACCATACCCAACAACTTCAGCGAACTCGACATCGCCAAAGACGCCACGCCCAACAAGATATTGGTGGCCTTGTCAGCCCTGGTCATGAAAATTGGTGTCAACGGCGTGGGGGTTAGCCAATTCATCGCCAACTTCCAGCTCGATTTGGTCGACGACGGGCTGATCAACGGCACCGCAGGCTCCAGTGCACTGCAAGCCAGCATCAACACCGCCTCTGCAGAAGTGAACCTGAGCACCGTTGCCAGCAGCCTCAACACCTTCTACGCGCTGCCCCTGAATCTGAATGCCTTGACGAGCACCACGACCTTTGCCGCAACCCAACTCACCCCCTGGGTGGACAGCTCGGGCGGCACGGACCTGGTGGTGAATAAGTACAAGTCCAGCGACACCGCAGCCGTGGTGGGCACCGTGAGTAAATCGGCGGCTTATACGACGGGCAGCGACGACGCCGGCACCTGCTTCTCGGTGGGATCGGTCACCAGCGTATCGGGCACAACCACCACAGCTACCACTGCTGCCACTGGCGCTTTGTATGTCAATGGCGCCACCGCAGCCGCAACCACCCCGGTACTGGTGACCAAAGGCCAAAGCGTGGTCTTGGGCCTGACTGCAACCGCAGCGGGCAGCTATGCCGGCTTTATCCAGCGCTTTGCCGCTACGTCCGGTGCCTGTGTGACGGCGACGTCCACGACCGTGGTAACCCGACTGCAAAAGCACAGCATCACGGCTAGCTCTGGAACTGCGGCGATTGCGCCGGGGGCGCCCACCGGTGTTGTGGCAACGGCAGGCGCTGAGCAAATTTCGGTCGCCTTTACGAACTCGACAAGCGGTGGTACGGCCGCCAGCTTTACCGCGACATGCGGCACAAAAACAGCCACTGGATCGGCCAGCCCCTTGGTGGTCACTGGGCTGACGAATGGAACGGCTTACACCTGCACGGTAACGGCGACTAACACCGGGGGTACCAGTGCTGCTTCCTCCAGCAGCGCTTCGGTCACGCCAACTGCGGCTGTGACTGCGCCGGGCGCGCCCACTGTCACCTCGGTCGCGGCAGGCGCCACGCAAGTTACAGTGAACTTTACGAACTCGACAAGCGGCGGTACGGCCGCCAGCTTTACCGCGACATGTGGCACAAAAACAGCCACCGGATCGGCCAGCCCCTTGGTGGTCACCGGGCTGACGAATGGAACGGCTTACACCTGCTCGGTGACGGCAACCAACACCGGTGGTACCAGCGCGGCTTCTACCAGCAGCGCTTCGGTCACGCCCACTGCGGCTGTGACCGCGCCGGGAGTGCCCACCAGCGTTGTTGCAACGGCAGGTGCTGGGCAAATTTCGGTTGCCTTTACGGCATCGTCAAGCGGCGGCACGGCCGCCAGCTTTACCGCGACATGCGGCGCAAAAACAGCCACCGGATCGGCCAGCCCCTTGGTGGTCACCGGGCTGACGAATGGAACGGCTTACACCTGCACGGTAACGGCGACCAACACCGGTGGGACCAGTGCTGCCTCCTCCAGCAGCACTTCAGTCACTCCCACTGCTTCCACTGCCGCCAAACCTGACGCACCCACCATCAATACCGCGGACGGATCGACAAAAGGTGTTTTGATAGCCTTTTCTGCCGCCAGTACGGGAGGCACGGCGAGCTATTTCAACGCCACCTGTACGAAATCAGGCACCACAACTACTGTTTCGTCAGGTAACTTTGCTGCAAGCCCCATTTGGGTCAGCGGCTTGACCGACAGCACTCTCTACAGTTGCACGGTATTGGCCGCAAATTCCACTGGTGATAGCTCCTCATCAGCAGCAAAGACCGCAACGACGACTACCACGTCCACTGCGCTGGTTGCGCCCAGTGTGAACGGGGTGCTGCCCGGGGATGGGCGCATCAGCGTGCAGTTCAACTACATCGGCGGCAAGGTCATTGCGCAGACCACTGCCACTACCGACACGCCGGCAGTCGGTTACTTCGCCCTGTGCACATCTTCCGACGGCGGCGTGAGTAACACCAGCATGGGAAGTGCGGAGTACAGCGATGGCAACATCAAGGCCAATATAACCAATCCGCTGGTGGTCAGTGGACTGACCAATGGCAAAACCTATACCTGCTCGGTAGGGGGTTACACGGTAGACAGCAGTAAGTACTACCTTGCGGCATCCGCGGCCAGCAGCTCTGCGATCCCCAATGCCGGCCCATCGAATGCCGCTGGCGTATTGGATAGCACGGCCAACACCAGCCACATAACGGCTTACTCGGATTACAGCAAGTACTGTGACTACACCAACCAGACTGCCACTGGCACGGGGGCTGTGCCGGCTGTTACCTATTCAACCAGTTCCACGACCAGCACCACCGGTACGAGCCAGGCGGCCTTCACCTGCACGGGCACCACGACCCGTACCCTGACCGGCAACGCGTTGCCAGACCACCTCTCGTCTCAGTTCTTTACGAATGGCCTGGCGACTTACACGGGGTCTCCTTACTTCTCTGGAAACCCCAACAAGATTGGCACCAAGACGGTTAGCAAGGCCATGCCCTACAGCGGAACTATTTCTGCTGCTTACACCCAGGGTACTAGCGGGTACGACATCTCCAGCTGCTACTCCTATACCACCGCATCCAGCCCAAGCCAAAACGGCACCAACACTTACACCAACAGTTCAAATGTGTACCGTTGTAAGTTCGTGTCTTACAACTACGCCAACAACAGCGTATTGCTTGAGCCCGGCACTGCCGAGACTTATGCAGGCACGACCAACACCTACAAGGTTGCGGGCAAGAACCTGTACCAAGACGTGGGCCTGGATCCGAGCAATGCGCACAACCAGCCTACGATGTCTGGCACAAGCGCGCTGATGTATGGCAACTACCACTACCACGGTGTTCCCGAGGGCCATGTGGCACGCATTGGCAAGGGCAATAGCACCATGACCTTGGTGGCTTTCGCGGCGGACGGCTTCCCCGTCTATGCCCGCTACGGCTACAGCGCCCGAACCAGCGCCACGGGCGGGGTGAAGGTAATGAAGTCGAATTACCGGCTGCGTACAGCGACCGAACTCACTGCTGCTGGATATACCGACCGGCCCAGTACCGCGTTGGCGCCTTATGGAACCTTTGAGCAAGACTGGGTTTTTGACGCCACTGCAGGCGGTGACCTGGATGCGTGCAACGGCCGCTATGGCGTGACACCTGAGTCCCCCACAACGGCGGTCTACCACTATTTCATTACGGACAGCTACCCCTTTCTGCAGCGCTGTGTGTTTGGCCAAAACCCTGCATCTTGGGCGAATGGCAACTAATGCCCGCAGACACTGATTCCCCATGCCTGCCTGTGCAAGCCTGCGGCAGTACAAGCCTCGCTGGGGGTGGCTGCTGGTGGCTGCTGGACTGCTGGTGGCCACCGGTGCGCAGGCGCACCTGATGTCGGCGGGCGTGGGCTCGCTGCAGGTGCGAGAGCACGATGCCGTGGTGCTAATCGGCGTGCCAGTGGCCGTATTCGAAGGGGTTGACGACGATGGCGATGGCTTGCTGCAACCCAGCGAGATCAAGGCGCACCGGACTGAAATCCTGGATCAACTGGCCCGGACTTTTTACCTGTCGGTGGGTGGCCAGGTGGCGGCCGTTCGCGAAGCCCTGTTGATGACGTCCGTGCATGCCCACGACGGGGTGAGCGCACCGCAGTTGGAGTGGTGGGCCTTGCTGGACTTTGCCTCGCCCGTGCAGGCCACTGATTGCACGCGAGTCGGTCTCCAATGGTTTGCGGGCACCGACAAAGTGGCCGATGACATGGTTTACACGCTGCAGTTCCGGCACAAAGACCATGTCCAAACTGCAGCCTTTAGCAAGGCCCAAGCGCGTCACTCATTTCAGTGCGCGGTGGATAACGCCGTCGTACTGCACTAGACCCCCAGACCTGCCCGTGCGCTTGCCCGAAGGGTCCTTGTGGTGAATGCGAAACCGGATCCAGGTCGCACCCCGTTCAAATCCCATCTGAAGGTCGCCTGCAAACGGCGCGAATGGGCGAGTGGTGCCTGGGTAATGTTGTCTATCCAGGCCTAGTTTTTCGCGTCATGCAGATAAATGCGCGCGATGTCGTAGCCGGGGAGTGCAGCCTATGCAACCGCGTTTACAAAGAGCAGTAGAACCGCTGAGGTAAGCCGTGAACGAATTGGAAGCGCACTGAGTAAATCTGTATTTTAGTTTTATCGGTTAATTTAGAATTTCAATGATTTAGGTGAATAACGCTTTTTTATCAAAATAATACTTAATTTAAGAAAATATTATGAATTCGCAGATATCGGCTTTCAAACGGGTCTTGGTTGCATTTGGTATGGTGGCAATAACGAGCCTGACTAATGGAGCTTTTGGTGCAACCGTGCCCGGGGCCCCCACGATAGGCCTGGCCACAGCGGGTAACCTTAGCGCGAGCATCGCCTTTACGGCGCCCAGCTCCGACGGTGGATCAGCCATTACGAAGTACACGGCCTCGTGCGTTACCGGCACCGCGACCAAGACTGGCACCGCCACCAGCAGCCCGATTTTGGTATCGAGTCTGACCAACAGCAAGGTCTATAGCTGCACGGTCAAAGCCACCAATTCCAAGGGAACCAGCGTGGCTTCGGGTGCGGTGTCGGTGACTCCGACGAAAACAGTGCCAGATGCACCCACCATAGGCGCGGCCACAGCGGGCAACGCCAGCGCCAGCATCGCCTTTACGGCGCCAAGTTCCAACGGTGGATCGGTCATTACGGGCTACACGGCCTCGTGCGTGAGTGGCTCTGGCGCCTCGGCCGTCACCGTTACAGGAACTGCCACTTCAACCCCGATCAAGGTATCGAAGCTGACCAACAACACGGCCTATAGCTGCACGGTGAAGGCAATCAACAGCGTTGGTAGCAGTGCGGCTTCTGGTGCGGTACCGGTAACGCCGATATCGACATCGAAAACCGTGCCCGGGGCCCCCACCATAGGCGCGGCCACAGCGGGCAACGCCAGCGCGAGCATCGCCTTCACGGCGCCCAGCTCCGACGGTGGATCGGCCATTACGGAGTACAAGGCCTCTTGCGTTACCGGCACCGCGACCAGGACTGGCACCGCCACCAGCAGCCCTATTTCGGTATCGAAACTGACCAACAGCAAGGAATACAGCTGCACAGTCACCGCGACCAATGCCAAAGGAACCAGTGCGGCTTCGGCTGCGGTGTCGGTCACGCCAACGGCGTCCAGCACGACTGTTACTTATTCAACCCCTGCCAACTTTGCGTCGGTGGTGGCGACAGCCCCTGCGGCAACCCTTACCCCGACGCTGGCCAGCACGGTTACGAACCGGGGCTACTACATGATCTCGGACGCAGCCACGGCAAGCGCCACAGCTAACTACACGACCATTGGTGCGACCTACACGACATCGGGGTACACGATTGCATCCGGCACGCTGGGCACAGCCCCGACCTACAACGACTATCTAACCAAGACCATGCAGCTGGTCAAGGCGGGAGATGGGTATTACCGCATCGACTCCTATCTGCACCCGAACAATTCCATTGACTGGGGCGGAAGCACTACTAGCCCCACTCTGAAGTTTGTCAACAATTTTGGGAAAACGAGCACGACTGGCAATGGCTTTGTGACCTTTGACGTGGTCATTGATGCGAGCACAAAAGTGGCCAGCTTGCAGGCGAAAAATCGCTACACGTATACGGTGGCGGCGGGGACTGCTGCCAACGGAAGTACCCCATACACCGGCACGTATACCAAGGACGATTATTTCGCGGGTACGGGCTACTACGTCAAGCTGACTGGTACTACTTACTCATTGAATACAACAGCCACGTCCTTTTATCTGTATACCTCGCCGCTTAATTTGGGTATCCCGACCTTTATGGATCCAATGGTGACCAGTTTTGCAACTGAAGCGGCTGCCCCCTTCCTTAACAAGGTGTCAACTACCGCGGCATACGAAGCAAAAGCTGCTGCAGGCGTAAATTCCACTTACAGCGACCAGGTATCGGCTTCAGGAGCCAGTGCGACGACCAAGCTAAAAGCCGATGCACGCCTTGCACTGATAAAGACTGCGGTGGAGGCCAACTACAGTGGCAGCCTGCGCTACGCGCCGGCCTTGTACACGGCGTTCCGCGATGCTTTGTTGGCGAACAAGCTGGTGAGTGACTCCATCTCCGACGGCACACCGGGCCAGAATCTGGTGCCTTATGTCTATTTCACCAATGAAATGGACGACTCGGGCGTCTACCATCCCTTTATGGTGGTGGTGAACTATGGCAACCAGGCTTCGCCAAATGGGCTGAAAGATGTGGCCAGTCCACCTTGTTCTGGAGCCTGCGGTACGGCGGTGACCCGGTTCTCAAATCTTGAGCAATACACGACGATGATTCCGATGCGAAATTACGGGCAGGTCAGCGCCGTGACAGACAATGCAACATTCACTACCAATTTGTGGAGCGACGTTTCTGGAAAGGTCGGTACCACGGTGTTGGAAAAAAATGTCTACACCTACGCCGATGTTGCCGATAACGGTTTACTCATTGACGGCTCGGTGATGTTTCCTGCCTTCAACAACACCTTGGTTCCGTCTCACTTGCGGGGTGAACTGTCTGCCAGCGGTTGCCACGTGGGGCAGGGTGGCGGCGGCCCGCACTGCCACGCCGACGGGTACCAATCAGGCAAAGGCCTGGGCCTGTATAACGACGCCGACTATGACGGTAAAACGCACCCGCCTCTGATTGGGTTTGGCTACGATGGCATAGCGCTCTTCGGCCAATACCGCAGCACCACCGACAAGGCGATGCTGGGTTACGGAACCCTGGATGCTTTTGGTGGCCATAACCACGACTCCATTGGCTACCACTACCACGCGCATACCGTGGTGGACTACCAGCCCGTCGGATTGGACACTTCATTTAAGAGCACCATGCATGTGCTGATGAAGGGGGCCTATATCGGGATCATTGACACGGTTCCGTATTTCAGAAGCCGGACGTACAACAGTCTCACTAACAACAAATATATGGGTGGCACGGTAAATTAGTGCTTAGATTTAGATTGAACTGGCCCTTCAAGGCGGTTGCACTCCTAGCAGCCGCCTCCCTGTACACCCAACTACATCCCGCGCTGGCCCAAACCCAGCCGCTGGCCCACTACAACGCCGTAGAACTGAAGCGCGAGTCCGCTACCAGCGTTCAGTTTGCCTTCGCCCTGAACCTGCCCCAGGTATTGCACCAAGCGCTGGCGCCGCAGCTGGCTTTCCCCGCGTTTTTGCAACGCTACGCCGACTTGTCCGACCCGGCGCTCGACAAAGAAATTGCTAAGGCGGGCGTCGCCCTGAGCGCCCAGGCGTATTTGACCTTGCCCTCAGGCGCCAAGGCCCACATCAAGCAGTGGCGGTTACCCGACGCGCAGGCACTGCGCGACTCATTTAAAGCCAGCTTGATGCTGCTCAATATGCCGCCCAGCCCCGCCGCGCACCTGGACCCCGTGCAGGTGCTGGCCCAGGTGCAGGCCAAAACGCCCATTAGCCGGGTGCAATTGCAGCTGCCCCCGGCCCTGTACCCCGTCGTGGTCAGCCTGCCTAACGACAAATTCTGGCTCACCGAACAGATTCCCATGGCCATTGTGGAGTTGCCCTAAACCAACCCGCCGGTGGTGGCACACTCGCCACCTTTGAATATTGCTACAGCGGCCTGGCCGCTGTTTCTTTATGAACGCTCCTATCCTCGCGCCTGTTGCCCCTTCTTACCTCATTGGTGTTGACACCGGCGGCACCTACACCGACGCCGCCATCATCGAAGCCCAGGGCCACAAGGTCGTGGCATCGGCCAAGTCCATCACCACCAAGGGCGACCTGGCCATTGGCGTCACAGGCGCAATCACCGATGCCATTGCCAAACTGCCCCAGGGCCTGGCGGCCAAGGACATTGCGCTGGTGTCGGTGTCCACCACGCTGGCCACCAA
>Ga0164294_10001726_pt1 | contig 20054 bp, 16 predicted proteins | sample GEODES005metaG_FD_111479 | JGI IMG/M metagenome (GOLD analysis project Ga0164294, IMG submission 111479) | Oligotrophic lake water microbial communities from Sparkling Lake, Wisconsin, USA - GEODES005 metaG | ecosystem: Environmental > Aquatic > Freshwater > Lake | place: USA: Sparkling Lake...
CATAGTTTACTTTAATCACACCAGTTTTACCAGGCATAATTGGTTCAGTTGGACACTCAGGAACTGTACATCCGCAAGACCCTCTACAAGTAGAGATAATTAAGGCTTCTGTACCTGTGTTTTTAAATTTGAATTCTCTTTGGCCGTTTGCACCGTTCTCAATAGTACCATAATCCATATCTTCAGATACGAATTCGATTTTAGCCAATGAAGGCTTTGGCGTTGCTGCTGTTGTAGTAGTGGTCGCAGTAGTTGTTGTTTGAGCAAAACCAAACATGGATACGCTACCCAAAGCCAACATCAAAAATAATTTTTTCATAATTGCTTTTTGTTTTTTGTGAATAATGTGATTTAATTTCTACCCATCTTGTAGGATAGGGTATTTTTTTCTATCAAATACCTTACAATAGCTGTGCCAAATTTAATAGTTTAGTTACCAAGCTGATATGTTATGTTTAATAGCTTTTTATTAATCGGATTATCAGTGTGTTAAGGCAAGGTAAAAACTTTGGAAACTTTTGAACTTAAATTTGTTTCCTGTGTTAATGTCTATAAATTTGCACCCTACTCTATTTCATGGCAGAATTATTAGACATATTACAACACGCCGAACAACTATTCTTTAAATACGGTATCAAGTCCATCAGTATGGATGACTTGAGTCGTGACATGGGGATTTCGAAAAAAACATTATACTCTTTTGTCGAAAACAAAGAAGAGCTGGTAATGAAGGTCATGCAAAATTTTCTACATGGTGATAAATGTCGGGTAGAAGATTCTTTGAACAAAGCATCTAATTCAATCGATGAATTTATCATGATGCAAATGGATAACTTTTCTCGTATGCACGAGTTAAACACGAGCACCTTATACGATATTCAAAAATATTATCCTCAATGTTGGAAATTATTTACCGAACATAAAGAAAAGTATATCTACGCATATATGGTCCAAAACCTGACCAAAGGCATCGAAGAGGGCTTGTATAGAGCCGACCTGAATGTCGAAATTATCGCCCAAATATATATCAACAGTATAGAAATACTCATCCAAAGCGGACTTGAGAAATTTGAGAAAAAAAGTATCGTGGATTTGATTCGTGAATATGTAACGTATCACTTACATGGTATTGTGTCGGAAAAAGGAAAAGAATATCTGAATAACAATCTAAATAAAATAAATTAATAATGAATTTTTTATCCCTCAAGAATTGGACGCTTGCCCTGATTGTGTTGGTTTTTATTCAATCATCAAAGGCACAAGAAACAAAATCGTATTCACTCCAAGATGCGGTGAATTATGCATTGCAGAATAATGTAAATGTCAAAAATTCTAAACTCGATTATTTGAGCACCAAGAAAAAAGTAACTGAAGTACTCTCTATCGGTTTGCCAAGCGTTAATGCCGGAGCCGATTATACCAACTTTTTTGCCTTGCCTGTGCAGCTTATACCCGGCGAATTTTTTGGAAGACCAGGTACTTCCGCTGAATTGAAATTTGGGAAACCACAAAATTTTAAATTAGGATTCGATGCGTCGCAACTTATTTTCGATGGCCGCTACTTGGTGGGAGTGAAGGCTACCAAAGATTTGGTTATAACCAGCCAACAGGCTATCACCAAAAGCGAAATCGATACCCGTAAACAAGTTATGAATAGTTACTATGGGGCTATCATTTCGCAAGAGAGTTATAAGTTGGTACAAACCAATGTGGCAACGCTAGAAAGAATTTTATTCGAAACGCGCGAATTATACAAACAGGGATTTGTTGAAGAGCTCGATGTGAATCGTTTAGAGTTAGCACTTTCTAATCTAAAAACTACCATCAAAGACGTTGAAAACAAATCGAAAAACGCGATGGATGCCCTAAAATTCAATATGGGTGTCGATTTGAACGAACAAATTGTGCTGACAGAAAATCTCGACAATTTGTTGGCTAAAGCTGAACCGATGACCGACCTTAGCTTTTCGCCCGAAAACAGAATTGAATACTCTTTGTTGACCTCCCAAAAAACATTATTAGGATATGATGTAAAACAAAAGAAGATGGGCTATTATCCAAGCATGTACACGTTTGTATCGTATTATGCGAATGCACAACGCGATAAATTTAATTTTTGGAACAACGATAAATGGTTTAGAACGGGCATTTGGGGCGTTAGTCTGAAAATTCCAATTTTCGATAGTTTTTTGAAAGATGCGCAAATTCAACAAGCCAAAATCAAACAGGCACAAGCCATCAATACATTAGATAATTTTAAACAAGCCTCTCAATTAGAAGTGATGGTTACCAAAAATAATTACGAACATGCGTTGGATGCTTTAGCAGACCAGAAAAAAAACATGGAGTTAGCGACCAAAATTCACAATAAGAGCCTAATTATGTTTAAAGAAGGTGTAGGCACTAGTTATGTTTTAGCACAATCAGATGCAGATATGGTTACAGCACAGCTTAATTATATTCAAGCCATCTATGGTGTTTTAACCAGTAAAACTGATCTAGAATCAGCCTTAGGAAAATTAAACAACTAAAAATAATTAAATAAAATCATAAAATATCAGTCATGAAAAAGTTAAGTTATATTCTTTTTGCTAGTCTATTTCTAATTGCTTGCGGTAGCAAAAAAACACCCGAGCAGCAAATTGCAGATCTAAAAAGTCAGAAAGAAAAAATTGAGCAATCTATTAAAGACTTAGAGGACAAACTACCTAAAAGAGAAGATAAAGTACTTCCTAAATTGGTGTCTATCGAAACGATAAAAACGAGTGAATTCAGGCATTTTATCGAACTGCAAGGCAATGTAGAGGCCGAAGATAATATGTGGGTCACTTCCACAGGAGGTATTGTTACAAAAGTGTATGTGCAAGAAGGTGACAGAGTAAGCGCAGGTCAAATTTTGGCAGAAACTGATGTGTCTCCATTGTATAGCGCCATTGATGAAGCGAAGAACGGTTTGTCGTTGGCTACTTCTGTTTACGAAAAACAAAAGAGATTATGGGATCAAAATATTGGTAGCGAAATCCAATACTTACAGGCAAAGACGAGCAAAGAAAATGTTGAAAAAACTATTCAACGTTTGCAGGCGCAGTTAAACATGTCAAAAATGAAATCTCCAATCTCTGGTACGATCGATGAAGTAAAAGTAAAAGTGGGCGAAATGGCAGCGCCAGGAACGCCATACAGCGGTATCAGAGTCATCAACACGAACAAACTTTCGGTAAAAGCAAAATTGTCGGATACTTATATCGATAAGGTTAAAAAGGGCGATAAAGTAAATATTGTATTCCCTGATATTAATAAAACAATCGAGAGCCAGTTAACCTTTGTTGGCCAAGTTGTAAATGCACAAACTCGATCTTTTGGTGTGGAAGCTAGACTAAACAATAGCGAAGGAAATTTTGCTGCCAACATGATTGCCAAATTGATGATTAATGACCAAAACATTGCAAATGCCATTACCGTTCCAACTAATATTATCCAAAAGTCATTGGATGGGAATTTTATTTTAGTTGTTGAAGATGAAAATGGAAAGTCAGTCGCCAAAAAGAAAATGATAACCATTGGACTGGAATATAATGGCGTGAGCCAAATTCTTAGTGGCTTATCTGTTGGTGACAGATATATTTCGTTCGGTTATTCTGAAATTAACGAAGGTCAGTTATTGAAATTTTAAGGTGTAAATAAGACTGAAAAGTATTGTATTCGAGGCTTTCAAAAAAACAAAAACAAAAGAAATAATATGGATATCGAAAGATTAAAAGAGCTCAAGTTTACAACTTGGTGTATCAATAACAAAACCAGTATTTACGTCATCACCTTCTTAATAACGATAGCGGGTTTGGTTACGTACAATAATTTGCCTAAAGAGTTATTCCCAGATGTGGTTGTGCCAACTATTTCCGTGGCAACTATTTATCCAGGTGCCACTCCACAAGATATAGAGAACTTGATTACTAAACCACTCGAAAAACAGATGAAGTCTGTGAATGGTGTGAAAAAAGTAACGAGTACTTCCATGTCGGATGTGTCTATCATTACCGTAGAATTTAATACAGATCTGTTGCCAAAAGACTGTAAACAAAAAGTGACAGATGCCGTTGGGAAAGGTAAAAAAGATTTACCAAGCGACTTAAAAACAGACCCTCAAATTCAAGAGTTTGATATCTCAGAATTGCCCATTATGAATATTAACTTGGCAGGCGATATTCCGTTAGATCAACTCAAGAAGCAAGCCGAAGATTTAAAAGATAAAATAGAAAGTTTAAATGGTATCACCCGAGTAGATATTGTGGGGGGCTTAGAAAGAGAAATTCATATTGATGTAGACCTGTATAAAATGACCAGCATTGGTCTTTCTTTGCGCGATTTGGAAGATGCGATTAGTCGTCAAAATATGAATATTTCTGGCGGTGAAATTCAAATCGGCGAGCTAAAGAGAAACGTCAGGGTGACTGGCGAGTTTGAGGATCCAAAAGAAATTGAAAATCTAGTTTTACGGTCGTTTATGGGCAATACCGTTTTCGTAAAAGATATCGCTACTGTTACCGATGGTTACAAAGAAAGATCAGATTTTGCACGATTAGATGGTAAATCAGTAGTTACCTTAAATGTCATCAAACGAAGTGGTGCCAACCTTATTGAATGCGCAGATAATATTACAAAGGTTTTGGAAGATAGCAGAAAGAATAGTTTCCCCAAAGGTATGACCGATACGATTACTGGCGACACTTCTGAAAAAACAAGAAATCAATTACATGACCTGATCAATACTGTAATTTTAGGATTCGTATTTGTGGTGTTTGTACTCATGTTTTTTATGGGTTTTACCAATGCTTTTTTTGTGGGATTGGCAGTGCCACTTTCTTGTATGATTGCTTTTCTTTTAATGCCTACTTTGGGTATGACGATGAACCTTATCGTATTATTTTCTTTTCTCCTTGCGTTAGGTATTGTGGTTGACGATGCCATAGTGGTGATTGAAAATACGCATCGTATTTTTCATGCCTACGATTATTCGATAAAAGATTCGGCCAAGTATGCAGCAGGCGAGGTGTTTATTCCTGTGTTAGCCGGAACGCTAACTACATTAGCTCCGTTCATCCCATTGCTTTTTTGGCCTGGTATTATCGGTAAATTTATGCACCACTTGCCAATCACTTTAATCATCACATTAGGTGCCTCTTTATTCGTTGCGTTTGTGATGAATCCCGTGTTTGCAGTTACTTTCATGAAAAAGGATGCCAGTCACAATGGTACGATAACGCCTAAGAAAGGTTTCTTTGCTACCAATAAATATCCTTTGGCAATTTTCGGTTTAATCGCCATTTTTTGTTATGCTAAACAAATTTATGGGGTTGCTAACTTCTCCGTATTCATGATGATTTTAGTTACGCTATTTTATTTTGTGTTCGATCCAATGATTATTTTCTGGCAAACAAGATTTTGGCCAAAAGTATTGAGTGTTTACAAAAGAATCCTAACGCGTTTGGTGATTGGGTATCGCCCAGCATTATTGCTTTTGGGAACTTTTGTGATGCTCATTTTAAGTATTATTATTTTTGTGGCGAGCAAACCTAAAATCAATACTTTTCCAAGTGGAGAACCTAACTTTGCGTATATCTATTGTAAACTACCGAACGGAACTGCTGCCACCATTACAGATAGCATCACCAAAGGGATTGAAAAAAGAACCGCAGCGATTATTGGAAAAAATAATCCATTAGTATCCTCTGTCATTTCTAATGTGGGATTAGGTGCTGGCGATCCTCAGAATCCTGATAAGGTGCCAACGCCTCATAAAAGTAAGGTAACAGTGGCATTTGTTGCCTTTGATAAACGGCAAGGAAAATCTACGCAAACATTGCTTAATCAATTAAAAGATGAATTTTCAAAAGGCGTAAGCGGTGCCGAAATTAGTGTAGAGCCTGAAAGTAATGGTCCACCGGTAGGAAAAGCCATTGATGTAGAAATAAGTGGAGAAGATTTTGCTGTCTTGAATTTATTAGCAGATACAGTAAAAAAGGAATTTGCAAAAGCAGGTATCGAAGGCTATGGTGATTTAAAAAGCGATTTACAAATCAATAAGCCAGAAATTATTATCGAGCTCGATAAAGAGAAAATGCAACGCGAAGGCATATCTACTGCACAAGCTGCTGGTGAATTGAGAACTGCCTTGTATGGTAAGGAGGTATCGAAGTTTAGAGATAAAGATAAAGATGCACCCATCATCGTTCGTCTGGATGCAGGTTATAGAGGTAAAATTGAAGAGTTGCTGAACGTAAATATTTCTTTTATGGATATGGCTATTGGTGCCTTTAAACAAATTCCGTTGGCTGCAATTTCTACTATTCGATATGACAATTCAATTAGTATGATTAATCGAAAAAATCAAAAGCGAATTTTAAACCTAACTGCTGAACCATCAAAAGGCTACGAAAATCAGGCTTCTACTATTACGAATGCAATGAAAAAAGTGTTAGACAATATGGATAAACCAACTGGCTATGACATGAAAATGGTGGGTGAACAAGAACAGCAAGAAGAAACAGCGAATTTCTTAGGCGTGGCTTTTGGTGGTGCTTTGGCATTGATGTTTCTAATATTAGTAACGCAGTTTAATTCGGTTGCGAAGCCATTAATTATTTTCACTACAGTAATTTTTAGTATCATAGGAATTATGTTAGGATTTACTTTTACAGGAATGACCTTCTCGGTAGTAATGACTGGCGTTGGTCTATTTGCATTGGCAGGTATTGTGGTGCGAAATGGTATTTTAATGATTGAATTTATTGATGAATTGAAAGAGCGTGGTATGTCTTTGCAAGAAGCGGTTATCGAAGGTGGTTCTACTAGGATGACGCCTGTAATACTTACGGCCATGAGTGCCATACTTGGTCTAATTCCTTTAGCTATTGGTTTAAATATCGATTTCGCCACGATGTTTAGCGAGTTTAAACCTCATTTCTTTTTAGGAGGTGATAATGTAGCGTTCTGGGGTCCGTTGGCTTGGACGATGATTTTCGGATTGATATTTGCGACTTTCTTAACGTTGATTATGGTGCCGTTAATGGTATTGATGGTAGAGAAATTTTCTGATAATATCTCAAAAAGATTCAATAAATAGAACGATAACCAGCGTTTATAATAAGGCGAATAGGACATCCTATTCGCTTTTTTTATGGATTAATAATTTTAATTTGAGAGAGAGCTATTAAATGTGTACGCAAAAAGAATAGCTCATACAACTTGAAATATGCTCCTGTAGGACTGTTAAACGCGAAAGGGATAGCAGCAAGTACCCTGTACTGCGTATAGCCCGGTGGCAACTTTAGGCGCCATTCGCCCAACTCAATAAAAAACTGTTGGAAACAAAAAACTCGTTTCGCTAGAATGTCATCAATTAGAAAGAAGGTTGAATACTACTTTTAGTAGGTAGCAAACTGTTCGCTGCTCACGTCAATCAACTTAATTTGACTATACACCCCTTGTTCTAACTTTTCTTTAACAGCTTTAAAAGCGGCTAAAGTTTCGTCGATGTCTTTGTCGGTATGAATAGCGGTTGGGATAAGTCGCAACATGAGTTGACCTTTTGGTATCACGGGGTACATTACCGGTGAACAGAAAATGCCATAAGTTTCGCGAATATCGATAATGATATTTCCACATTCTTGAATAGAGCCACTCAGGTAAACGGGGGTTACACAAGTATCGGTAACACCGATATTAAAACCAGCCTCTCTTAATCCGGCTTGTAATCGGTGGGTATTTGCCCATAATTTATCGCGAAGTTCAGGCATGGTTTTAAGCATGTCTAATCTTTTCAAAAGCCCCACGACTAAAGGCATTGGTAATGATTTTGCGAAAATTTGAGAACGTGTATTATATTTTAGGAAGTCGATAATGTCTTCGTCGCCAGCAATGAAGGCACCGATGCAAGCCATCGATTTGGCGAAGGTAGAAAAGTAAACATCTATTCCTTCCATGCAATTTTGTTCTTCGCCTGTTCCTGCGCCTGTTTTACCCATTTGGCCATAGCCATGTGCATCATCCACAAAAAAGAGAAATTTGTATTTTTCTTTCAGTGCAGCAATTTCCTTAAGCTTACCCATATCACCTGCCATACCAAAAACACCTTCGGTGATTACCATTACGCCACCACCTTGTTTTGCCGCCAATTCAGAAGCGCGTTTGATCATTTTTTCGCAGCTTTCCAAGTCGTTGTGTTGAAACACAAATCTACGACCAGCATGTAAACGAACCCCATCTAGGATACAAGCATGTGCTTCGGCATCGTACACAATAACATCGTGACGGGTTACTAACGCATCTATGGCCGACATACAACCTTGATAACCGAAATTTAATAAGAAACCTTTTTGTTTTCCTACATGGTCAGCCAATTGTTGTTCCAACAAAAGGTGGTTAGCGGTGTTGCCACTCATGATACGCGCACCCATTGGATAGGCTAATCCCCATTCTTTCGCAGCATCTGCATCTGCTTTTCTGATAGCAGGATGGTTGGCCAATCCCAAATAATTATTGATACTCCAAATAATTCTTTCTTTACCTTTAAATAACATTCTACTACTCAGTTCACCTTCTAATCTTGGGAAGGTCATATACTCATTATCCACTGCAGAAAAACGACCTAATGGTCCACGATTTTTCTTAATTCTTTCAAAAATATCCATATATTACTTTTTTGTTTTTTCTAAAATCTGATTTTAGCTACAAATTTACGTGTTAAATTTTATTAAACCAACCTTTTTCGTATAACTGCGTTTCATTTTAGTTCGTTAACAGACCATATTCTTTGGTTTGGCATCGGTACTTTTCATTGAACTAGTGCTACTGTTTAGAGGGAAAGTCTAATCGCAACAAATGTTAATATATGCTTAAATTGGAGGTTGTAACGGCTTTAGCCCCTAATTTTCATCGCAATTCGATTTAAAAACACTAATTTTGCACCCCGTGAAAAAATACTATTCTATTCTTCTTATTATAAGTTCTGTATTGGCATTCGCTTTTTTGTTGTCGGCATGTAAAGAATCGTATACTAAAGTACAAAAGAGCACCGATGTGAACTATAAATTAGGCAAAGCGATAGAGTATTACCACAAAAAGCGGTATTACCAAGCGATACCTATATTTGAAGAGTTAATAGGCTTGCTGAAAGCAGATAAACGAGCGGAGGATGTTTACTATTTTTATTCAGATGCAGAGTATCAAGAGAAAAATTATGTGCTTGCCGCCTATCATTTTAAGCGATTTGTAGAGATTTATCCAGAAAGTAAATGGGCGGAGGAAGCGCTGTTTAAGTATGCCGAATCCTTTTCAAAACAATCGCCTACTGTTGATTTAGAGCAGGAAAACACGGCACGTGGCATCGATGCCTATCAGTATTTTATCAATTCCTACCCCAATAGCGCAAGAGTGCCTGAATGCAACAAAATAATTGAAGGATTACATAAGAAATTGGAACAGAAATCATTGTCGATTGCCGATCTATATTACAAGACAGAAAATTATCGTGCCGCATCTTTATCTTTTAAACAAACGATGCGCGATTTTCCGGATATCGGTGAGGCGGAACGATTGAGTTATATGATTGTGAAGTCTGATTATAAATTTGCACAATTAAGCATTAATAGCAAAAAGGCAGAGCGCTATAGGGATGTAATTAAAGATTATAAGGCATTTATTGAAAGGTACCCGACTACCAAGTACAAAAATGAGGTTGAAAAGTATGTGGAAGATTCTCGTTATGAGATGGTTAGAAGTTTATTGTACGATGCAGAAGCAGCCCGTCCAGAAGATAAAGAAAGATTGTTGAATGAGGTAGCACGCGCCTACATGCAATTTGGAGCAGATATTAAAAATGAAAAAATAAAATTGGCCGCCAAGGATATGATGATCGAATCGCAGTATTTGATTGTAAAGAATAGATATAATATGGCGGTGGCAGATACCATTACCGAGCAAAAACAAGGATTTCAGAACATGATAGTATCATATCAGAAATTTATTGATAAATTTGCAGATAGTAAATTCAAAAAACCTGCAGAAAAGTTATACAGGTCAACTATAAATATTTTACAAAAACTGAATCATTAAAATGGAAAAGAGTAAAAAATACAAAATGTCAAATTCTTCTTTGGTTATTGAACCACAGAATGTGAAAGAGTTTGCTGGACGTACAGGCAATATGTATGAGTCGATTGATATCATCGCGAAAAGAGCCGATCAAATTTCGAGAGAATTGAAGGAAGAGTTGCATGTAAAATTGCAAGACTTTGCTTCGCATACAGATAATTTAGAAGAAGTATTCGAAAACAGAGAACAAATTGAGATTTCTCGATTTTTTGAGAAACTTCCTCATCCAACATTATTGGCTACCCAAGAATTTGTGGAGAGTGAAATCTATATCAGAAAACCTTCTGATAACGAAGAGGAGCAATAATGTTACATGGAAAAAAAATATTGCTGGGTGTTTCTGGCAGTATTGCAGCCTATAAAGCGGCTTCTCTGATTCGTTTATTGGTCAAAAATAAAGCTGAAGTAAAAGTTATTATGACTACTTCAGCTTCTTTATTTATAACTCCCCTAACGTTAGCTACCTTGAGTAAAAATGAGGTGATCACAGATTTTGCTAATGATATGCAACAATGGAATAACCATGTGGAGTTGGGAATATGGGCGGATATGATGTTGATTGCTCCTGCATCGGCCAATACAATTGCCAAGATGGCAAATGGCATTTCTGATAATCTTTTATTAGCCGCCTATTTAAGTGCAAAATGTCCTGTGGCCATTGCCCCTGCGATGGATGTAGACATGTGGAAACATGTGGCTACCCAAAGAAATATAGACAGACTCATAGCGGATAAAGTGCTGGTGCTGCCTGTTGGAAACGGTGAATTGGCGAGTGGTTTATCAGGTGAAGGAAGAATGGCAGAGCCCGAGGAAATTCTTCAATTTATCATCAACTTTAAGGCATAAAACTTCTCGATTTGTTCACCAAGAAAAGAATATTGGTTACGGCAGGTCCTACTTATGAACCTATTGACCCAGTGCGGTTTATTGGCAATAGATCATCTGGTAAGATGGGGTATGCGATAGCGGAGGTTTTAGCAGAAAAAGGAGCCGATGTAATATTGGTTTCAGGACCGGTTGCCATTCAACCGAAACATGTAAATATCAGATTAGTAAAGGTAGAGACGGCCTCGGAAATGTATGTTGCTTGTATGGCTGAGCTTGAACAAATGGATATTGGAATTTATGCTGCCGCAGTATCTGATTATACGCCGAAGCAGGTGAGTGAAAGTAAAATTAAAAAGCAAGAAAACGAATTGGTGCTTGAATTAGTTAAGACCAAAGACATTTTAAAAGAGATGGGACGTAGAAAAAAAGCATCTCAAATATTGGTTGGATTTGCCCTTGAAACGGATAATGAAGAGGCGAATGCGCAAGAAAAAGTGACTAAGAAAAATCTTGATTTTGTTGTTTTGAATTCATTAAATGATCAAGGTGCAGGATTTGCCACCGACACGAATAAGATAACTATTATTGATAAATACAATATTATCACTAAATTTGAGTTAAAAGAAAAAAGAAAAGTAGCTGAAGATATTGTTGATTATTTAACCCAGTTTATAGATGTCTAAAAAATTAAAAGGTATTCTTATTATTTTAATCGCCAGTATAAGTTTATGCTTTGGTCAGGAATTAAATTGCAAGGTTACGATTAACTCTCAAAGATCGTCTAAGACTGACCCGAAAGTATTTAAAACCTTAGAACAGGCATTAAATGATTTTATGAATGGCACGAAATGGTCGACAGATAATTTTAAAACCTTTGAAAAAATAGAATGTTCCATTCTTCTCACGATTGAAACGGAGCCCAAGGAAAATAGTTTTACTGCCAGCTTAACGATTACCTCTAGTCGCCCTGTTTTTAACTCAGATTATAGAACGCCACTTATCAACTATAAGGATCGTTCGTTTGAGTTTACTTATAAAGAGAACGACGCCTTAGATTTTAATGAGAACACCTATAATAATAATTTAACCCATACATTCGGCTACTATGCCTTTTTACTAATTGGAATGGATTATGATACTTATTCTCCAAGCGGTGGTACCCCCTTTTTTAATAGAGCAGAAGTATTATGTCAACTTGCCCAAAACGCTTCATCTGATGCAGGTTGGAAGAATAATTTTGGGGAGAGAACGAGAACCAATTTGATAGCAGAAATCCAAAATAATCGATTCAAGACTTTTAGAGAGGTATTATACACTTATCATTTAAAAGGATTAGATGTGATGTATGATGATGTGGTAAAAGGAAGAACAGCGATTAGCAATGCCATCAATTTGTTGAGCGGCATTAGTACAGACAATTCGAATACGATGATTGTGCAATTATTTACCCAAGCCAAAAGCAATGAAATTACCTCTATTTTTGAGACGGCAGAAAAGTCAGAAAAGGAAGTCACCTTTAAGACGATGAGTAAAATAGACGCGACCAATACGCAGAAATATCAGAATGCCATTTTAAAAACCAAATAAGGTTAAAGTTTTAAATCTCTTTAAAAGACATCATAATTTTTGTAAGATCGGCATCGTATAAATTCTTTCTTTTAGGTCCCCTTGTCCACGTACATACTTCATAGAATTTTTTCTTGCCTTCAATAATCATTTGCGTATAATAAATATATTCTGTTTCGTCGCCACTAGGCATTGTACCCATAATTTTATGTTCGCGTGCCGGTAATGAGTTTACCATGATATCCACTGAATCGGTAATGATGGGTTTATCTACGTATTTAAGAATGGGTTGAATGGTTTGCTTGGATAATGGATATAGACTTTGTCCAGTTTTGTCGTGTTCTATCACGATGGCATATACATTTCGATATCGATTCGCATATTGAAAGCTAGCGTCTTTCCTCAGTTGTTTATCTTCTTTAAAAAACCCAGGTACACTAATGGTAAAGTCTTCCGCTACTTTAATTTCTTTCCAAGCATTATCATAGTTGCAACTATTTATTGCGAAGGCAATCATGAGAAGGGTGAAAAATTGATATTTCATAAAATCGATTAATTGAAGTGTAAAAGTAAGAAGTAAATTCAATAAAAGTTAGGCCGTTGTTTTGATTTATGAATTGGTGGTTGCATATAAATTTGAAAATTCTTTACTTTCTTGTAAATTAGCTTTTAATAGAAAAACTGTGAATTATGAATGATTTTACACGCCTCTTCGACATTATTTATTACCAGCAAGAAAAGTACTCTAAGACGGATTGTTTTAATTTTAAGTATAATGGTGTTTGGCGACATTATTCAACGAAAGAAAGTATCGACATCGCCAATAAGGTGAGTAAGTCCTTATTAAAACTCGGTTTACAACCTGATGATAAAGTGGCCCTTATTTCGCCGAATAGACCGGAATGGAATTTTTTGGATCTCGGGATGTTACAAGTTGGTGTAGTGAATGTCCCTATTTATCCAACGATTAGTGAGGCAGATTACAAATTTATTTTTAAGGATGCAGGAATCAAGTTTGTATTTGTGGCGGATCAAGATTTATTTACCAAAATAAATAATATTAAAGGTGATTGTCCAGCATTAATAGATGTGTTTACTATAGATGAGGTGCCAGGTGGCAAAGGATTTGAATCGTTCTTAACCCTAGGGCAAGAAGTGGAGGATATGATGGTAGAAAATGCTAAAAAATTAGTAAAGCCAGAACAATTAGCAACCATTATTTATACTTCAGGCACCACAGGAACACCCAAGGGTGTGATGCTTTCGCACAATAATGTGGTGAGCAATGTCAAGTCATTAATGACCATTTTTCCCATCACTTCTACAGATAAGACATTGAGTTTTTTACCGCTTTGTCATATTTTCGAAAGGGTAGCGATTTATGTATATATGGCAGTTGGTTGTTCGACATACTATGGAGAAAGTTTAGAGAAATTGGTCGACAATTTAAAAGAAGTAAAACCAAATTTCTTTACCTGTGTTCCTCGTCTATTAGAAAAAGTATATGAGAGAATTATTGCGAAAGGTTTGGAACTAACAGGGATAAAAAAGAAGTTATTCTTTTGGGCGGTTGATTTTGCCTTGCAATACAATGGTGAACCAAGAACAGGTTTGAAATTCGCCATTTACGACAAATTAATTTATTCGAAATGGAGAGAAGCCTTGGGCGGTAATGTAACGGGCATTGTTACTGGCGCTGCCGCGCTGCAAGAGCGATTAGGACGCGTATTCAGTGGTGCTGGCATTCCTATTCGTGAAGGCTATGGTCAAACGGAAACATCTCCTGCTGTTTCTGTGAATCGCTTTGAGCCCAATGGTTTTAAGTTTGGCACCATAGGCCCACTAATTCCAGGGGTTGAGGTTAAAATTGGGGCTAATAACGAGTTATTAGTGAAAGGACCGAATGTAATGATGGGATACTACAAGCGCCCAGATTTAACCGCTGAGGTAATTGACAATGATGGTTGGTTGCACACCGGCGATTGTGGTGAATTTGTCGATGGTAAGTTTTTGAAAATTACAGATCGCGTAAAAGAGTTATTTAAAACCAGTGGCGGTAAATATGTGGCGCCGCAGGTCATCGAAAACAAGATGAAAGAGTCTCGTTTTATTGAGCAGATATGTGTGGTAGGGGAAAATGAAAAGTTTGTTGGTGCGCTTATCGTGCCTTCTTTTTTAAACATGACAGAGTGGGCCACCAAGAATGGTTTGGTTCTTAAGAATCATAAAGAAATGGTAGAATCTGCAGATATCAATAAGCTGATGAAAAATGAAATTGATAAATTGAATGATAATTTTGGTCATGTTGAAAAAATAAAGAAGTTTAAATTATTAACGGATGAGTGGAGCATTGCTTCGGGTGAATTAACGCCGACGATGAAAATAAAAAGAAAAGTAGTGATGAAACAATATCAAAAAGAGATAGAGGAAATGTATCACGATGATATTGAATAATAATTAATCTCAAGTTTTTAATGTCAACACCTATACGTTGTTACTGGCCCAAAAATGATCCATTACAAATAAGATATCATGATGAGGAATGGGGGGTGCCGTAATTTGATGATCAACAACTATTTGAGTTCCTTGTCTTAGAAACCTTTCAAGCTGGATTAAGTTGGCAGACTATTTTAAATAAAAGAGAAAATTTCAGGTTGGCATTCGATCATTTTAATGCAGCGTTGATTGCGAACTACAATGCCACTAAACGCTCCTCTTTAATGGAAAACAAAGGGATTGTTCGCCACCAATTGAAGATAAACGCCACCGTTACGAATGCTCAATCATTTTTAAGTGTGCAGAAAAAACATGGGAATTTTTCGAGTTTTATTTGGCAATTTACGAATGGTAAAACGATACAAAATTGTTGGAAGCAGTATCAAGATTTACCAACAACCTCCATTGAAAGTGATGCGATGAGTAAGGCGCTCAAAAAGGAAGGATTTAAGTTTGTTGGATCGACGATTTGTTATGCATTCATGCAAGCGGTGGGCATGGTAAACGATCATATAGTTGATTGCTATCGTTTCGAAGCGCTTCGTCAATAGATTGAAATTTATCTATACTTCCACTGGTTTATTCATTCGAACAATATGTGCCAAAGTGTCTATAGCCTTGGCGTGATTTTTTACATAGTAGTTATTTTTATCCCAAACATAACCTGCTAATACAGAACAAATCATCGTTTTAATTTTAGAATCAATTTGTGGACTAAAAAATATGTCTTGTAATTTACCCTCATACCAAGCGCGAACATATGTTCTAAAGGTATCAACACCATCCATTATATATTCCTTATAGTCTCTTTCCCAATTCACCGTTTCTCCCTTAATTTCTTTGCTTACGAGTTTTGCTGCTGTCATCGCACTTTCTACCGCAAAGGTTACGCCGCTTGAAAATATAGGATCTAGAAATTCGGAGGCGTTACCGGTTAACACAAACCCCTCTCCATATAATTTTTTTACGCCAATGGCATAACCGATGATGGTTTTAGCCTGATCTCCGACCATGGGTGCATCTCTGAATCGATCTCTTGTGTTGGGTTCTCTTTCCAATAATATCCGTAATTTCTCATCATCTGTCCCATCCATGGCATCAAAATAAGAAGGCTCCCCCACAAATCCAACAGACACATTTCCATTCGAAAAAGGGATTACCCATGTCCACACTTGTGGGGCGTGATCTATCACAATAATTTGTGCGTTATTCGCTTCCAACGATCGGTTAACGTCTTTGAAATGTCCAAAAATGGCATGTCTCGGCGGAAATACAGAAGGTTTATCTAGACCTAATAATCTGGGAAGCACCCTACCATAACCACTACTGTCAATTATAAAACGTGCTTCAATATTTCTTTCACTACCATTTTTGTCTTTAATTGTTGTTACTGAATTTGAGCCATTAAATTTCACGGCGGTAACCGCTGTTTCAAAAAAAACTGGAATTCCTTTCTCCATTAATTTATCAGCTAAAGCAGTATCAAAATCGGCACGTGGCACTTGCCATGTCCAATTCCAACCCGCTGTAAATTGTTCAGAAAACAAAAATTCACACACCTGATTTTCTCCTTTCAAAAACTTAGCACCAAATTTTTTTTGAAAACCTTGTTCCTCAACTGTGTCGATAAGTCCTGCTTCTGTTAACGCCACCATGCATCGTGGCAGTAGGCTTTCGCCAATCACAAATCGCGGAAACAATTCCTTTTCTATCACCATTGTAGATAAACCATGATTATGAATAATAGCGGAGGCAACACAGCCAGAAGGCCCAGCCCCAATTACTAACACATCTACTTTTTCAGTTACCATAGTTTACCTTTTTATTGTTCAAATTCAATGAATGTATACTGCGTAAATTTACTTGTATTAACCGATTCAAGCGGGAATGATTAGACTAAACTTCGATCATGTTGTTCTTTGTTATTTTTTATGATTTGGTTGCGTTACAAATCAATAGCATAGCCCTGCGTGGCTCAACAAACCAAAGATGATTTATTCACCTTTTCTGAATTTTGCTTTGCACTTAAATGCGAAACTATCCTCCGCTTTCAACGAGGCATCACTAATATAAAGGGTGTCTTCTTGGCGAATTGACAAAGTGAATAAATAAGATTTTTCTTCTAGCGGATTAATTACTTGCAAAAATTTAGTAGAAATTAGGTGATTTATTATGCAGGGATAGCCAAGAATAGATGCGACTAGTTCTTTTGTCATTTGGATCAACGTTACACCTGGTACCACAGGCTGATTGGGAAAATGGCCTTTGAAAATGGGGTGGTTTTTGGAGAATGTGATTTTGTATTCATAATGCCCTATTGACGCATCATTTGAGATTAAAGTGGCAGTATAAAACGAGTGGTTTAACATATAAGTCGCAAAATTAATTAATATAAATTGACAGTGAACTAAATACCAATAATATTTTGATGTGTTATAATCATCTATTTGAATAGTTTTGCGAACCAAACTTTAAATTATTCGGTTGAAAAAACTATGAAATTATTATACGCTTACCTGAAAAAATATAAGATTCTGATTCTTATCACGCTATTTCTAGCGGCCTTAAGTCAAGTTTTTTCACTCTTAGACCCTACCTTTTTAGGGAAATATATCATCGATGATTTGGGGAAACATCCATGGACATTCAATGACGGCACTCCTAGAAATACGCATCAATTTGTGGTGGGTGTGATTAAAGCCATTTCTATTTTATTGGGTGTGGCCATGGTTAGTCGAATTGCAAAGGCTTTTCAAGATTATACCACTAGCTTGGTGGTGCAGAGGATGGGGGCAGATATTTATTCTGATGGTTTAAAACACTCGCTGCAACAATCTTTTCAGGAGTTTGAAGATAAACAAAGTGGGCAAACTTTAAATATTATTCAAAAGGTGAGACAAGATGCGGAGAAGTTTATCAGTTCGTTTATAAATGTATTGTTCGCTGCTTTTGTGGGCATCATCTTTGTAAGTATCGTGGCTTTTAAAGTCTATCCCCTTCTTATTCCTATTTATTTTCTGGCAAGCTTTATCCTCGCCTTTGTTACTTTTTTTATGTCGAAGAAAATTAAAAAAGTGCAAACAAAAATTGTTCGCGAAACCAATCTTCTTGCAGGAAGTACAACAGAAAGTTTAAGAAATATCGAATTAATCAAAAGTTTAGGATTAACTGTTCAAGAGACTAAACGATTGAATGTTACACTCCTGAAGATTCTTCGATTGGAATTGGATAAAGTAAAAAGTATTAGGAGTGTAACGTTTATACAAGGAACATTTGTAAACTTCTTAAGACAAACTATTCTCTTTTCATTGTTATATCTTTTATTCAAAGAGCACTTAACCTTAGGGCAAATTATTTCATTTCAATTTTATTCATTTTTTATATTTAATCCGCTACAAGAGGTGGGTGGTGTAATTATTACTTATCGGGAGGCTGAGGCATCTTTAAATAACTTTAATAAAATCTTGTTAGCACCTATCGAACCAAAACCAGCTCATCCGATAGCGATCAATTATCTCGATAAAATGGAATTTAAAAATGTAGGCTTCAAACATAAAACAGCCAAAAACAAAGCACTTGACGATATTTCCTTTACGGTGAATAAAGGAGAGACAGTGGCGTTCGTCGGTCCCTCAGGTGCAGGTAAAACAACGTTGGTGAAGTTGTTAGTGGGTTTATATCGTACCCAAGATGGAAATATCTATTATAACGATACGGAGGCTAGCGATATCGATATTGATGAACTTCGAAAACAAATTGGTTTTGTAACGCAAGATACCCAACTTTTCTCAGGAACGATTCGAGAAAACTTACAGTTTGTAAACCCAAGAGCCAGTACCGACGACATGATTGATGTTATGAATAAAGCGGCTAGTCAAAACTTACTGATGAGAAGCGAAAATGGTTTAGACACTGTTATTGGAGAAGGTGGAATGAAAATAAGTGGAGGTGAAAAGCAACGTCTTTCTATTGCTAGGGCGCTGCTACGAAAACCAAATTTATTTGTGTTCGATGAAGCAACGTCTGCATTAGACTCTATCACAGAGCAAGAAATTTCAAATACCATCAGAAATATTTCTGCGAATAAGAATCAAATAACAGTGATGATTGCACATCGATTATCTACGATAATGCATGCCGATATGATTTTTGTGCTAGAAAAGGGTAAGATTATCGAAACGGGTAAGCATGAAGACTTGTTGCACGAAAAAGGACTCTACTACGCCATGTGGCGACAACAAATTGGTGAAAGAAAGGAAGAATAAAAAAATCCCGTAATACAAATTACGGGATGTCTTGCTTTCTTGGCTTTAGAAAGTGTTGTTTAAAATCCCCCCAATACCATATACGCAGAAGGACCTCAGGGGGTTCGGAAATCTTGATTTTCATGGCTCAAAAAAAATAGTCATTAACTATTAAACAATTTCTCCCTTAACAAAAAAACCATTTCCAAATTATAAACAGTTAAAACTCAATTTAACCGTTCTGCTTTTGATAGTCTACTATCATTTTTGTTTCCATGGCTTTATAGAAACAATATGTCGATTTACCTTTTTCTTTAAACCTCCTCTAATGCTAGTCACATCAGAGGAGGGAGTTAATTCCCATGGCTTTAGGAATAACCATTTAACAATAAAAAACCACCAATCAAATTTTATAACTAAACTATCTCACAATAGTTTTCTTTTCTTTAAATCCCGCAGATGAGACACCTGCGGGAGTGTTGCTTCCTTGGCTTTAGGAAATAAAAATTATTTATTTTGTTGTATGATCAATTTACTCTTACCCATCAAAAAGTTATTTTTTTCATAAATACTAATAAAATAGATTCCTGCCGACAAAGCGGGCAATTGCACCTCTTGAACCTTTCCGCTCAATTGGTTCAACTCAAAAATTTCCTTCCCGTTCACATCAGTGAAAACTAATTTTGCGTTCACTAAAGCGGTATTCGTTTTTACAAAAAATTTCTCTGCCACTGGGTTAGGAAATATCAAAACAGTCGGAATTAAGTC
>Ga0164294_10001728_pt1 | contig 20029 bp, 19 predicted proteins | sample GEODES005metaG_FD_111479 | JGI IMG/M metagenome (GOLD analysis project Ga0164294, IMG submission 111479) | Oligotrophic lake water microbial communities from Sparkling Lake, Wisconsin, USA - GEODES005 metaG | ecosystem: Environmental > Aquatic > Freshwater > Lake | place: USA: Sparkling Lake...
CATCACACGACGCCATCCAGCTGCCATGGGGATCGGGGGGGGAGAAGGAACCAATCCTAGGCAAGCCCCTGGAGCCGGCCCCCAGGCTCTCAAGGCCAATGGGATCGGGCTAGCTGGGATCGGGCCAGCTGGGATCAGCCCGCTTAAGTCTTTGGCAAGACCAAGACGGGCCAGGCCCCCTTAGGCCAGCAGGCCGGAGCGTTCCGCTGTGACCAGGCCGGGCAGTTCTGCGAGCAGATCCGCCGTCGCCAGCTCCCGCTTGAGGCTGCCCTGGCGCTGAACCAGTTCCACTTGGCCGTCCTTGGCGCCGCGGCCCACCACCACCCGCCAGGGGATGCCGAGCAGGTCGGCGTCCTTGAACTTGACACCGGCCCGCTCATCGCGGTCATCGAGCAGGGCATCGAGTCCGGCGTCCAGCAGGCTGGCGTAGAGCTCTTCGCCCAGCTGGCGTTGACTGGGCTCCTGGAGGTTGGCAATCACCACGATCACCTCAAAGGGGGCAATCGCCACGGGCCAACAGATGCCATTGCTGTCGTGGTTCTGTTCCACGGCGGCCTGGGCCAGGCGCGAGACGCCAATGCCGTAGCAGCCCATCGTCAGGGCTTCCTCGGTTCCGCTTTCGTTGGTGAAGCGGGCGCCGAGGGCTTCGGAATACTTGCGGCCTAGCTGGAAGATGTGGCCCACCTCGATGCCGCGGGTGGCCGAGAGGGTCTGTTGGGGATCGTGGAGGCAGCGATCGCCCGGCTGGGCGGCGCGAAGATCGACCACCTCCGGCTTGAGCTCCAGGCCCGCCCAGCTGGCTCCGACCCGGTGAAGATCAGGGCGATTGCCGCCGCAAACGAAGGCATCCAGTTGGGCGGCCGTGGGATCGGTCAGCCGCAGCAGCTTGGGCATCAGCCGGGGCTGGGGCTTGGAGGACAGAGCTGCATTGCCAATGCCCGACGTGGCCTCGGTGGACGCCAAGACAGCGTCGCTTAGGTCCGGGCCGAGGTAGCCAAAGGGAATGGCGCTTAAGTCCAGGGGCAGCCGCTCGGTTCGCACCAGATCGGCGGTGAGCGGTTCAATCGAGAGCAGGGCGCCTTGCTCGGGCGCCAGGCGGGCGCTCACGCCATTGGCCAGTTTCACCTCGTTGAGCAGCTGGTCGCCGCGCAGGCTCACCAGCACCGGCAGCAGGCTGCCATCGGCGCAGCGGGCCAGCAGCAGCAACACCTTGACGATCTGGGTCGGATCGAAGCCATGGGCGGCGCGGAGGGCCTCGATGCTGGTCTGGCTTGGGGTGGCCAGGTCGCGGCAGGGCTGGGCCGCCAGGGGCACGGCCTCGGGGGCCAGGGACACGGCCCGCTCCTGGTTGGCCGCGTAGCGGCCGTCGCCACTGCTGAGGATCAGGTCCTCGCCGGCCTCGGCGGTGACCATGAATTCCTGGCTGGCGGAGCCGCCGATGGCGCCGCTGTCGGCTTCCACCGCCACGGTTTTGAGACCGCAGCGACTGAAAATCCGCCGGTAGGCCCGGTCCATCTCGGCGTAGCACTCCTTCAGGCTGGCCTCATCGGCGTGGAAGGAATAGCCATCCTTCATGATGAATTCGCGGCCGCGCATCAGCCCGAAACGGGGCCGGATCTCGTCCCGGAATTTGGTTTGAATCTGATAGAGATTCACCGGTAATTGCCGGTAGGAGCGCAACAGGTCGGCGGCCAGGGCCGTCATCACTTCCTCATGGGTGGGGCCCAGGCCCAGCTCCCGACCCTGGCGATCGCTGAGGTGGAACATGATCCCCTCACCGGCCGTGTAGCCGCTCCAGCGGCCGCTGCGCTGCCAGAGGTCGGCTGGCTGGAGCTGGGGCAGCAGGGTCTCCAGGGCTCCGGTGGCGTTGAGTTCCTCGCGCACGATCGCCGAGATTTTCTGCAACACCCGAAATAGCAGGGGCAAGTAGGCGTAGATGCCGGAGCCCACCCGGCGGATGTAGCCGGCCCGCAGCAGCAGCTTGTGGGAGGGGATTTCGGCTTCGGCCGGGTCGTCCCGCAACGTCACCAGCATCAGGCGGGAGACGCGCATGGCTGTCAAAAGAGCACTGGGGCGGAACCTATCACCGCCGCCCCTGGCGGCGGCCCCTTCCTGCCCTGATCGGGCGGCAGAACCGCACCGCAAGGGCCAGGACAGCGGCCAGGAAGGCTGCTAGTTTTTTCTCGATTGTCTTAAATTCGTCTCGCATGCTCGGCGATCCCTTGGGCGGTGATGGACAGGGGGCTGCCGCCCAGGGCGCCCTAACGCCCCAGGTGAGCCCCTTGCTTGGTGATCAAGAGTCCTTGCGCCAATCCATCGGCCTGCCCCCTTCGGCGGCCGATGGATTGATCGGCATTGACGACGTGCAGCGCACCTTGAATCGCTCCAGGGCATCGGTGTATCGCTACACCAACACCGATCCCCGCAACCTCAACCCCCCCTTCAATCCCAAGCGGCTCAATCCCGAATACCGCACCGATCAAAAGGACGCCCTGCTGTTCCACCCCAATGAGGTGGCCCGCTTCGCCCGTGATGTGCTGCGGATTAAGGAGGTGACGGTGGAGGTGCTCCACTCCCCCGCCACCGCCAGCCAGCAGCTGCTGTTGGCGATCCTCACCGAACTGAAGGAGATTCGCGCCCTACTCCAGAAGCCGGACCAGTCCCTAAACCCCTAGGTCATCACCGGGGACCACCCGCAACAGGGCAGGCCGCCTTCCCCAGGGGGCGTTGAGGTCTGCCCGCTTGCGCCATCGGCCGTCCCCCTGGCTCTCCGAGTTAGCGGATCCTTGCCATCGGGCCGCCCGGGAGCCGGGGCCCTCGCTGGGGCCTCGACAGCGGTGCCAGAATCCCTAGATCTTGTTAGAGGCGCTAGCTGACTTGATCAGCCAGCCATGGGAGCCGGTCCTTCGTGACCGTCCCAGGTCTTTTGCGGGCTGTTCCACTTCGTCCCTCCCCGGTGTGCACCTCGCCGGCAACGTCGCGGAACCCGTTCCTTCCCCCTTTCCATGGATTCCGACCCCCCTCCCCGATCCCCGCAGTTGTCCCGAAGGCTGGGATCGGTTGAAGCGTTCCTGACCCAGCCCCAGCCTGAGGCTGCCAAGGCCGGCCAATGGCTGCGCGAGCAAGGCCCCATGCCCCAGCAAGGTCGTGGCGTCGCCGACTTCATCCAGGCGGCCCCAACGGCCCCATCGTCCGATCCCGAGGATCTGCCCCCGGGGGTTGGCGGCGAGCCGCCTGAGCCCTCCCCAGGCCGGGTTCCTGAAGGCTCGGGACTGGCCCTGGCCGCCCCCCTAATCGGCGCCCTCATCGGGCTGCTCACCCTGGTGCTGCCGATGGTTGCCGTCTTGGACGACCGGCCAGGTCACCCCCTGGCCCAGCCGCTCTCGCGCCCTAGCCCTGCCCTGGGCGCCCCAAAGGCGCCCTAGCTGGTGCCAGGCTAGACCTAGCTGGGTTTCTGTAGCAGAAATCCCTCAAAGGCCAGGGCTTGGAAAATCCGCGCCGGATCGCTAAAGCCGGCCGCGTTCACCAGGCTGGTGAGGCGGGCCATGCCAACCGGATGGAGGCCCTGGGTGAGGGGTGCGAGCTGTTCGGCCGGAGCCTGCAGGCCACTGGCCCGTTGGAAGCCGAGCCAGGCGCTAGCCAATTGGCCCTCCAGGGAGGGCAGGGAGGTGGACATCAGGTCCACCAGCACCAGTTGGCCGCCGGGGCGCAGGCTGCGGGCCAGCCCCGTGAGGAAGGCCAACTTGCTGCCGTCATCGGCGAGGGATTGGAGCACCAGCACCGACAGCACTCCGGCATAACGGCCCTGGTAGGCGAGCGCCTCGGTGAGCTGTTCGACGGTGGTTTGCTGCCAGTCGATGGCCGGGGCTCCGGCCAGAGGGCTGTTCGCCCCGGCAAGAGGGCTGTTGGCTCCGGCAAGACGCTTGCGGGCTTCGGCCAGCATTGCCGCCGAAGGATCGATGGCGCCCAAGCGCCAGTCGGGGCGCTGGGCCACGGCCTCCTGCAATTCGGCGCCGGTGCCGCAGCCGGCCACCAGCACCTCGGCCCCTGGCTCGGCTGCCAGCGGCGAGGCGGCGAGTAGGGCCACGGCCAGGCGGGCCAGGCTGCCGTAGCCGGGGATGAGCTGTTGCTGGATCAGGTCGTAGCGGTCTGCCGCCAGGCCCAAGGTGGGGTCATCCATGGGGTGGGAATTGATCGCCGGGGCCATTGATCAGGAGCGGAGCAGGACCGCCTAGGTATGCCAATGCTAGTCAGGGGCAGCTCCGTCCCCCGCCGGGCCCCTGGGGACGCCTGACCTCCATCAGGCCTCCCCAGGCTTGGGGCGGCAGGCCTGGGCTCCCGATCCATGGGGCTAAAGGAGCGCAGCGCGCTCGGGCCGGCGTGGGACGGTCGCCATCGCCTTGTAAGTTGGTCGGCGCCATGTTCCGTAGCCGACCGTGCCCACCATCCGTTTCGAAAAGGAAGGCCAGCAGGTCGGTTGCATCGAGGGGGCCAACCTGCGCCGCGCTGCCCTGGATGCCGGGGTTAACCCCTACACCGGGCTGAACAACCTCAACAACTGCGGCGGCGTGGGCCAATGCGGCACCTGCGTCGTTGAGGTGGTTGAAGGGGCCCGTAACCTCTCGCCCCGCAGTGATGTTGAGCAGGTGTACCTGGCCGATCGGCCAGCCAGCTACCGCCTGAGCTGCCGCACCACCGTCAATGGTGACGTGACGATCCGCACCCGCCCCCAGGATGGCGTCGGCAAGGGCTCCAACAGCCTGCTGGGCGCCCTTAAAAATCTGTTCGGTCGCTGAGCTAGCGCCATGGCGATTGCAGGGGATCAACTGCCGCTGAAGGTTTACGCCTACGGCCGCTGCTCCACCTGCCGCAAGGCCCTGGCTTGGCTAGCCCAGCAGGGCCTTTCTGCTGGTCCGGGCCTGGAACTGATTGAGATCACCACCAGCCCCCCTTCCGGGCAGTCCCTGGCCCAAGCCCTGGCCGCCCTAGGTCAGATCAAGCGCCTGTTCAACACCAGCGGCCAGAGCTACCGGGCCCTTGGCGCCGCTGCCGTCGCCGCCATGGGCCAAGACGAAGCGCTCCAGGCCTTAGCTGCCGATGGCAAGTTGATCAAGCGGCCCCTAGTGTTTACGGCCCGGGGAGAGGTGCTGGTGGGCTTTAAGCCGGAGGAATGGACTGCGGTGCTGCTGGATTAATCCTTGTTGCTGGATTAATCCTTGCTGCTGGATTGATCCTGGTTTGCCTTGTCTTGAGGCGCTTTGACTAACGTTGAGGGGCCGTGGCGGGACAGGTTCAAGCTGCCCCGGCTGATGGGGGCCGCTTCAGATCGTTGTTGATGCCGGGGGTGCCGAGCCCGGTGACGCCGCAACGGGGCTGGTCAGTTCGTCGAGTTCATCCATCAAGGCATCGATGCCGGCCCGGTTCACCTGGGCCAGGTAGGTGAGTTTGAGGTCCTGCAGCAGGCTGCAGAGCAGTTGCTGACTGCGCTCCAGGGTGCTGCCCGCCTCCAGGGCGCCGCCCAGTTCATCGAGGAAGCGGTCGGCGAAACGCAACAGCAGTTCCACCTGGCGGTTGTCCGGCTGGGAGAGCCGTTTACCGGTGCTGCGCGAGAGATCGAGCAGGCTGTCGACCACGGCAGCCGAGAGCTGGCTGCTCAATTGGGCGCCCATGGCGCCGCCCCGGAAACTCTGCTGTAGGGCATGGCTGAGCACGGCCTGGAGTTCCGGCGAGAGCCTGGGGGCCACCTGGCCCAGAACCATCGGCCCCCAGAGGCGCAGTAACTCGACGAGGTCGCCCCCATCGGCCAAGTTGGCCCGCTGGTGGCTGCGCAGGTTGCGGATCCAGCGGGGCCACTGGGGCGAGCGGATCAGGGACTGGGTGCCATCGACCAGCTGGAGGGCCAGCACTTCAAACAGTTCCAAGGCCAACAGGGACACCACGGCCCGGCTGACCACGGCCCGCAGCGGTTCGATGTTGATCAGGCCGGCGCCGCTGAGGCGCTCCACCACCGGCAGCAGCCGCGCCCAGCGCCAGATCGGCAGCAGCAGGGGCAGGTCGATCCAGCGGCGCAGGAGGGCATCGCGCCAGCCCAAGCCCGGCAGGCGCCGCCGCAGGCGCAGCACCCGCAGGCCGATGTCCAAAACAAACACGCCCTGGAACAACACCAGGTCGTACCACCAGAAGTGGTCGGTGGGATGGCCGGTTTCATCGATCGAGCGCCAGTAGCAGGTTTCGATCAGGGGCAGCACCTGCTGCTGCCAGAAGCGGCGTTCCCCCTGCCAGGGATGGCGCTGCAGCCAGTCGACGCTGAGCAGGCGGGCGTTCGAAAGCTTGGCTGAATCGAGGCCGGCCCGCTGGCGCAGCCTGTTTTTCACCGTTTCCAGGCTGCCGGACTGGCCCGAGACCAGGAACGGGTTGTCATCGATGATCTGGTCGGTGAGGGCTAGCTGGCGGCGGCGTAGGACCTGGGCCGCCGGGGCCGCCGGATCGCGAAGCAGCTGTTGATCCAGCTGGCGGAAGGCGGCCAGGTAGGCCTGGGTTTGGCGGTGGGGCTCGATGCCCTTGATCGGGTCGTAATAGGGGGTGATCGACGGCAGCAGCGTCAGCGGCAACGCCAGGGGCAGGGAGGGGAACGGATAGAGGGTGCGCTGCAACCAGAAGGTGCGCAACGGCACATAGGTGAGATCGAAGCCCACCCACAGCAGGTTGACGCTGGCCCAGAGGGCCACAAACCGGTCCCAATGGCGCCAGCCCCGGCCCGGGGGGACCCGTTGGGGCGAGAGCCAGCGGGGTCGAACCATGGGGATCGCTCAGGGGCGAGGTAGGGCCTGCGACTGCCTAATCTGCCGTACCTGCCCAGCAGGCCCGCCTTGGCGGTTCTTGAGCCCCGATTCCCAGTCGTCTGAGCCTCAACCCTCTGTGCCCCTGGATCCCCCCAGTTCCCAGCCCTCCCCTGCCGTGGCCCCCGACTCCCCAGCCACGCAACCGCCCCAGGAGAGTCCCTGGCTGTTCTGGCGGGGGGTGCTGATCACCCTGGTCGTGGCCCTCGGCGTCCGCCAATACCTACTGGAGGCCCGCTATATCCCCTCGGGCTCCATGTTGCCCGGCTTGCAGATCCAGGACCGCCTTCTGGTGGAAAAACTCAGCTATCGCAACCGGGCGCCCCGACGGGGCGAGATTGTGGTCTTCCATGCTCCCCATCACTTTGATCCGGTGCTGCAGGCCAACCACCGGCCATCGGCCCTGGGCTGCCTGCTCGTCAACCTGCCCCTGCTGGGCTCGATCCCCGGCCTGCAGAATCCTGCCTGCGATGCCTACATCAAGCGGGTTGTGGCGGTGGAGGGGGACCACATCGTCGTTGATCCCCGCGGCCAGCTCACCCTCAACGGCCGCCGCGCAGCGGAGCCCTATGTCAAGAACTGGTGTCCGGTCGACAGCCAGGGCATGGGCCCCTGCCGCACGCTGAATGGCGTGGTGCCAGCGGGCCACGTGCTCACCCTGGGGGACAACCGGGCCAATAGTTGGGATGGTCGCTTTTGGCCGGGCGGTGCCTACCTGCCCCGCAACGAAATTATCGGTCGGGCCTTCTGGCGGTTCTATCCGTTTAATGCCATCGGCTCCCTGGGCCCGGCCGAGAGCGATAGCGGCAAGGCCCCTAGGAAGGGCCCCTAGGAACGGCCAACCAGTCCCCTCGCGATCACCTGGCCGGTGAGCTCCTGGTGGCGCAAGGGTTGGTTCGCTGCCAGGGAGGCGTCGGCGTGCTGCCAGGGGCGCCAGCGCTGGGCAGGATCGAACAGGATCCAGTCCCGGCTCCCTACCGAAAGCAAGGGGGCGGCTAGCCCCAGCACCTGGGCTGGTCCCCAGCAGAGCACCCGCCAGAGATCGGCGGCCCCCCAGCCCCGCTGCACCACCAGCTCCTGCCAGAGCGCCGGCAACACGTAGCGGTGACCGGCCACGCCCGGTTTGCGTTGATCCAGGGGTAGGAGTTGTTCTTCGGCATCGAGGGGCTGGTGGTGCACGGCGACAGCCGTGAGCACCCCGCTGGCCAGGCCTGCGATCAGGGCCTCGCGATCGGCGCGGCAACCAAGGGAGGGCTGCAGCCGCCAGCCTTCCGCCACCGGATCGAGGGCCCCGGAGTCGGCCACCAAATGCCACCAGCTCACCGTGGCCAGGGGCCTTGACTGGGAGGGCCGCTCCGCCAGCAGTGCTACCCCGGCGGCGGTGGAGAGGTTCATCAGGCGCAGGTTGGCCTGGGGCTGGCCCTGGGCCAGGGCCAGCAGGCTGCCTAGGGGCATGGTTTCGCTGAGCACGGGATCGGGGGGCCAACCCAGCCGCAGGGCCTCCACCCCCTCGCGCACGAACCCCGCCTGGCTGAACTCCTCGCTGTGGGGGGCGATCAACACGGGCCGATCCCCCATTTCGGCTAGGCGCAGGCCCCGTTCGAGCAGGGCCAGGGGCGGCATCGTTGCCGCTTCGGCCAGGCCAATCGCACCGCAGTCCAGCTGCTCGCGATGGGGGGCCAGCTCCAGGCCGGCACCGCCGCTGCTGAAACTGCCCCAGGGCCGGATCCGCGCTTCGGCCTGGTCGCCGGCCAGGGGGGGCAGCCGCATCGCCTCGGCCCGATCCCGCCAGGGACGGGCCTGGGGCAGGACAGCCACGGTGCCGTAGCCGGCAGCGGCGGCCGAACGGGCCAGACTCTGCAAGGTTTCGGCCCGGCCGCCCTGGGGCTGCTCCAGCAGCGAGTGGGGGTCCACCAAGGCGGGCCCCAGCCACCAGTCCTTGGCATCGAGGGCTGGCAATCCCAGCAGCTCGGCCCGCTGACGGGCTTCTTTGCCGGTGGCGGCTAAGGCACCGGCCTCAATCAGGGCATCGCAGCGTCGCGGCGGCTGGCCTGGCGCATCGAGCAGGTGCACCTGCTCGAGAAAGTGGCTTGGGCCGGTTAACACCATGGGGCCCAGCTCCCAGTCACCCCATTCCAGGGGGCCAGACCCCCCACCTAGAGGGCTCCTGCTGCGGTGCGATCCAGCACCCCACCCAGGTGGGCGGTCTGGTTCAGGCAGGCCACCAGGGGCGGCCCTTCCGGCCCGTGGGGGTAGTCGATGACCGTGACCCCGCCATTGCCCTGTTTCACGGCCCAGATGGCGGCGGGACCCAGGCCCAGCAGGGCGCAGAGGATCGTTTTATTCACCGCATCGTGGGCCACCACCAGGGCCGTTTCCTGTGGGTCCAGGCTGGCGGCAATCGTCTGCCAGCCCGCCAGCGACCGCTCCCAGACGTCCTGAATCGTTTCGCCTCCGGGCATCTGCACCGTGTCGGGGGCCAGTTTCCAGGCGGCCAGCAGCTCGGGCCAACCCTCGGCAATCTCCTGCTCCAGCCTGCCCTCCCATTCACCATGGCCGATTTCCACCAGGGCGCTGACGCTGGTGAGCGGCACCCCCGGATGGGAGCGCAGGATCGCTTCCGCCGTCTGGCGTGGGCGGGCCAGGGAACTGGTGTAGGCCCGCTGCAGGCTCACCCCGGCTAGGAAGCGAGAGGCGGCCTCGGCCTGGCGATGGCCGTTCCCATTCAGGGGAATGTCGATCTGGCCCTGGAAGCGGCCCTGGCGATTCCAGTCCGTTTCGCCATGGCGCACCAGCACCAGCCTTGCCCCTGCTCCCTTGGGCGGCAGGGGGGAGCCCAGGGGGTCGTCCTGGAGATGGCTGGTGCCATTGAGGGATTCGATCTGCACAGCTAGCCCGCCATCGGAGCCAGTGGCCAGGTTCAGCACCGACAGGGAGGCGTTGTCGATGCGCAGGCGCCGAAAGCCAGTGCCATCGAGACCCAGCAGGCTCAGCAGCAGGCAGCGCAGGATGGCGTTGTGGGCCACCACCAGCACGGTTTGGCCGCCCGCTGCCCCGGGGGGATGCTTGAGCAGCAGCTTGTCCTTGAACCGACTGGCCTGGTCCATGAGCTCGCCGATCGGCGCATAGCTGCTGCCATCGGGGCGTTGCAACAGCAGGCTCTCTGGCTGGGTGGCCCAGAGCTGGTACTGGCTGGGGAACCGTTCTTTGAGGTCCGGCACCCGCAGGCCACACCAGGGGGCCAGGTCCACCTCCAGCAGGTCATCATCGAATTGGGGAGCCAGGCCGGCGCCGTGGGCGGCAAGCAGCTCCAGGGCCGTGTCCTTGGCACGCCGCAGCGGCGAGGCATAGACCTGGTCAATCGCTAGTCCCCGCAGGGCTTCCCCCGCGGCGCGGGCCTGGCGGTGGCCCTCCTCGCTCAGGTCGGAGAGGTCGTCACGGCCCTGGATGCGCTGCTCGAGATTGAAGCTGCTCAGGCCATGGCGGACGAGCAGAAGCCTCAGGGACACGGGCGTTTAGCCACAGCAGATCCCCATCGTATGGGAACGCCACGGGGGAGAATCGGCCTATTCGTTGGAGCAAACCGGTGAACACGGGGGAGCGGCCTGACCCGGCGCGCTGGAAGGTTCTGCTGGCCCTGTTCTGTGTGGTGATCAGCCTGCTGCTCTGGTCCAACGGCCTGGTCGCCAGCCTTAAGCGGCCCTCGGTGGCCAACGACCTCGAACGGCGCCAGCTGGAATTGGCTGTGCTGGCCAGTCCCCACCTGCCGCCAGCCCTGGGCGAGGCCTTTGCGGGCAGCGACCCGCTCGGCCGGCTGCAGAAGCACCTTGACGACCTCGGCCGCAGCCAGGTTGGCGCCGGCCAGCCCGCCTCCGCCGACCTGCTGCTGGAGCAGGCCCTGGTCGCTGTTCACCAGGGCCAACGGCAACGGGCCTTGCCCCTGCTGGAGCAGGCCCGCGCCCGGGACTCCGCCGTGGCCACCGCCCTGCTCGAGGACCAGCCCCTGGCGCCGGCCGAGGCCCAACGACTCAGCGCCAGCCTGGCGCCGGTGCCCCTGCTGCGCCAATGGAGCTGCGAGGCCCTCAGCGGCAATCCCCAGGCCTGCGGCCAACCCCAAGTCGGCCAGTCCTCAGCCTGGAGGCTTGTGCTGGTCAATCTCCTGCCCGGCCTGACCCTGTTGGCGGGCCTGGGTCTGCTGGTGCGCGAGCTCTGGCTGCGTTGGCGCGGCAGGGTCCTGCCCCTACCGCCCCTGGTGGGCCCGGCCCTGACTGAAATTGATGCGGTGCTGCTGGTGGGCGGTGGCTTTGTGGTGCTGGGCGAGTTGCTGACCCCCTGGCTGCTGGGGCCCTTGGTGGAGAGCCTGCTTTCCCTGGTCGAGCTGCCGGCGGCCCTGCACAGCGCCCTCTCGGTGTTGCTCCTTTACCTGGGTCTGATGGCGGGCCCGCTCTTGATTCTTTGGAGGATGCTGCGCGGCCTGGGGCCAGCGCCCCAGGGGGGCTGGTTGCAGCTGGGCTGGCTGCCCCCCTGGTTGCCCGCCGGCCTAGCCCTGAAGGGATTTTTGATCGTGCTGCCGCTGGTGAGCCTGGTGAGCTGGCTGCAGGCCCAAATCTGGAGCGATCCAGGCGGCAGCAACCCCTTGTTGGAGTTGGTGTTGCAGGGCGGGGCCCTGGCGCCCCTGGGTTGCTACGCGTTCACGGCGATCGTGCTGGCGCCCCTCTTTGAGGAGACGATTTTCCGGGGGGTGCTGCTGCCGGTGGTGGCGCGCCAGCGGGGGCCCTGGCTCGGGGTGCTGGTCAGTGGCCTGGTCTTCGCGATCGCCCACCTCAGCCTGGGGGAATTGCCGGCCCTGCTGATGCTGGGCCTGGGCCTGGGCTGGTTGCGCCTCAGCAGCGGCCGGCTGGGGGCCTCGGTGTTGATGCACAGCCTTTGGAATGCCATGACCTTCGCCAACCTGGTGTTGCTTGGCAGCTAGGCCCACCGGGCTGGGGTCCCAGGTCGCTCCCTCTAACCCGGCCGAGGAGCGGACTGGGCGGCCCGCAATCCGCCCTAGGCACCTGGGCTTGGCCAGGCCATGGCGGCACCGGTTTGAGCCGATTCTTGAACTGTGCGGAATGCCAGACGCTCTGCCTTGCTGGGGCCTCCCACCCATGGTTCACTTGAAAAGTTGCTCCCCTCGGCTCCGTGGTTGCCGCCCCCGCCCCATCCACTTCCCGCAGCTCTAGGGGCCCGCGTCAACGCCCCCTGGCCCTGATCCAGGGATCCCTCTCCGCACGCCGGGTTGAGCGCAGCGCCCCTTGGCTGGCGAGCCTCCATCGGGTCGCCGATGGCAGCCTGCTGGGCCTGGGTGTGGCGGTGGTGGGGCTGAGTGCCCTCACCCTCCATTGGCAGAGCCAGTGGACCCGCAGTTACCAGAGCCTGGAGGCCTCCCAGCTCCTGGAACACCGCCTGCAGGAATCGACCGCCGTGCTGGAACAGCACCACCTGGGGGTCGCCCACAAGCCGGGCCGCTTAGTGCCCACCAGCAGCGAAAAATTGATTTACGTGCCTGCCCCTAGCGCCCAGCGGCCCGCCTCGATCATCACCCTGCTTGCCGGCGTCAGCCCTCGCCAGATTTTTGCTGGGTATTGAGCGTTGAGTTTGGTATTCGGCCGCTCCTCTCCCTGGCTGGCCGGGCTTCGGCCCAGCATCGCAAGTGATGACTCCATGGATGGTGCGGGTGCGGTGCTTCGGCACACTGGGGGCACGGGCGCGGGGTTGGCAAGGTGACGACTAGGCCCCGGCAACGGCCGCCCCAGCGCCCGAGCGGATCGCGGGCTAGCCGGGTGCTCGACTTTCGACCCGTTCCCTCCGTCCGGCTGCTGGCCGTTTATCTCATCCTTGCCGCCGGCCTGGTGGGGCTGGCGGCGCGCCTGGCCTGGGTCCAGGTGGTCCAGGGGTCCCAGCTGCTCAACCGGGCCCGGGCTGTGCAGACCCAGACGATCGCGCCGATCGGCAAACGGCGCACGATCGTCGATCGCACCGGTCGCATGGTGGCCCTCGATGAGGAGCGCTTCACCGTTTGGGCCCATCCGCGCTACTTCAATTTCCCCGGCGATGCGCCCAGTAGCAAGCGCCCGCCCCTGGATGTGGCCGAAAAGCTGGCCCCGATCCTGGGCCTGCCCGTGGACGCCCTGATGGCGACGATCGGCTCCAGCCAGACCGGCGTGAAGCTGGCCAGCGAATTGGATCCGGAAACCGCCCATCGCATTCGCAAGCTGGGCATCAGTGGCCTGGATCTGGAGTCCTACCCCCAGCGGATTTACCCCCTGGGCCCCCTGTTCGCCAATGTGGTCGGCTTCCTCAACCTGGAGCGGGTGCCCCAGGCGGGCCTGGAGCAGAGCCGCGACCAGGACCTGCGCCGCCATGAAAGCCCACGCCAGCTGCGCCGGGGTGCCGATGGCACCCCCCTGCCCGATGGCCTGCGGGCGGGGGTGCTCTATGGCGACGATCTGCGTCTGCAATTGACCCTCGATTCGCGCCTGCAACAGGTGGCCCAGCTGGCCCTGGCCAAGCAGGTGAAGCAATGGCGCGCTAAGCGGGGAGTGGCCCTGGTGATGGATGTGCGCAACGGCGAGATCCTCGCCCTCGCCTCCAGTCCCTCCTACGACCCCAATAAGTTCTGGAAGTATTCGCCAGGCCTATTTCGCGAATGGTCGGTGCAGGACCTCTACGAACCCGGCTCCACCTTCAAGCCGATCAACCTGGCCCTAGCCCTTCAGGAGAATGTCATTAATCCCTACACCAAGGTGAATGACACCGGCTCGGTGACCATTGGCGGCTGGCCGATCTTCAACCACGACCGCCAGGGGAATGGCTTGATGGATCTGCCGACCGTGCTGCAGGTGTCCAGCAACGTGGGCATGGTGCATGCCATGCACCAGCTCAAACCGGCCCTCTATTGGCGCTGGCTCCACACCATCGGCATCGACACGATTCCCGATACGGACCTGCCCGGCGCGGTGGCCGGCGAACTCAAGAGCCGCAACGAGTTCCTGAGCCAGCCGATCGAGCCGGCCACGGCGGCCTTCGGCCAGGGCTTTTCGCTCACGCCGCTGAAGCTGCTGCAGCTGCACGCCATGGTCGCGAATGGGGGCCGGCTGGTTAGTCCCCACATCACCCGGGGCCTGCGTTCCGGCGACGATTTGGCTGCCCCGCCCCAGTCTTCGGGTGTGCAGCTGCTGCGGCCGGAGGTGGCTCGGCAAGTGCTCGAGTGGATGGAAACCGTGGTGGAGAAGGGCAGCGGCAAGGGGGCCCGCATCCCCGGCTATCGCATCGGCGGCAAGACCGGCACGGCCCAGAAGGCCCTCAATGGGGTGTATATCCCCGGGGCCCGTATTTGTAGTTTTATCGCTAACCTCACCACCGACAACCCGCGCTATGTGGTGTTGGTGGTGGTGGATGAACCGCAGGGGGGCAACGCCTATGGCTCCACCGTGGCGGTGCCGGTCGCCAAGCAGATCATCGAAGCCCTGTTGGTGCTTGAAAAGTTGCCGCCCCAGGCCGCAGTGCAGAAGCTGGGGCTCCAGGCCCTTGTTGGCTCCCAGTCCGGTTCTGCTTCGAAACCCGTGTTGGCTGGCAGGCCCGGGTCCGCTCCCACCACCAAACCCCCAGCGACCCAGCTCCGAACCAGCCGGGAATGAGGTCCTCTTAAGCCAGCCTCAGCCGCTCGCCCATCACGTTTTGCCCAGGTCAGCTCCAGGCCCCATGGGGATTCCCTCAAACAGGAGCTTTCAACAGGGTTTCGTGGCCGGTCCCGCTGGCTAGTTTGAAGGCACCGACCGGCCTGTGCCGGCGTCCGCCCACGCCCACCCCATGGCCAACCTGCTCGACCAACTTGCCGCCATGACGGTGGTCGTCGCCGACACCGGCGAACTCGAAGCCATTAAGCAATTCACCCCGCGGGATGCCACCACCAACCCGTCGTTGATCCTGGCGGCGGCCCAGATTCCCACCTACCAGAACCTGATCGACACGGCCCTGCGCGAGTCCCGGGCCGTGATCGGCGCCGATGCGCCGGCGGAAGACGTGGTGCTCGAGGCCCTCGATGAAATCTGCGTGATCTTCGGCCGCGAAATTCTCAAGCTGGTGCCCGGCCGGGTTTCCACCGAAGTGGATGCCCGCCTCAGCTTCGATACGGAAGCCACGATTACCAAGGCCCGCAAGTTGATTGGCCTCTATCAGGCCGCCGGCATTGGCACCGACCGGGTGCTGATCAAGGTGGCCTCCACCTGGGAAGGGATCAAGGCGGCGGAAGCCCTGGAGAAGGAAGGCATCCACTGCAACCTCACCCTGCTGTTCAGCTTTGCCCAGGCGGTGGCCTGCGCCGAGGCGGGTGTCACCCTGATTTCCCCCTTCGTGGGCCGCATCCTCGATTGGTATAAGGCCAGCACCGGGCGCGACCACTATCTGGGCGCTGAGGATCCCGGCGTGATCTCCGTGACCGAGATCTTCAATTACTACAAAACCTACGGCTATCGCACCGAGGTGATGGGCGCCAGCTTCCGCAATATCGAGGAAATTATTGAGCTGGCGGGCTGCGATCTGCTGACGATTTCACCGAAACTGCTGGATCAGTTGCGCAGCAGCGAAGCGGACCTGCCCCGCAAGCTCGATGGGGCCGCCCCGGCCGCCACCCGGGACCAGCTCCACCTGGACCGCTCAAGCTTCGACACGATGATGGCCGCCGATGCCATGGCCACCGACAAGCTCGATGAGGGGATTCGCGGTTTCGTCAAGGCGATTGAAACCCTCGAATCCCAGTTGGCCCATCGCCTCGGTGAGCTGGAGGGCGCCGCGGCCTTCACCCACGCCGCCTAGGAGATCTTCCTGCTCAATGTTCATAATGGCGATGGCTGCATCACCCGGGAGGAATGGCTCGGCAGCGATGCGGTGTTCGATGCCCTCGATACGGACCACGATGGCCGCCTAGTGCCTGCGGATGTGCGCGGTGGTCTTGGGGCGCCCCTGGCCCTTACCGCCCCTTAACCCCCTTAGACCAGACTCAACGTTCTGCCCTGGCCCTGCCATTGAACGCCCTCGACACCATGCGTGCCCTGGCCATCGAGGGCGAGGTCCGCACCTTTGAACCTGGGGAGCTGATTTTCCGTGCCGGTGAGACGGGCGACTGCATGTATGGCCTGCTTGAGGGCACGGTTCAGCTGACCTGGAATGGCAACGCCGGCCAGGAACGGATCCAGGCCGGTGATGTTTTTGGCGCCGGGGCCCTGGTCACCCAGGAGCACTGCCGCTATGGCAATGCCACGGCGGTAACCCCTTGCCGGGTGCTCGAGATGAACCGGGAAAAATTCCTGTTTGCCGTTCAGGAATCGCCGATGTTCGCCATCGATTTGCTGGCCTCGATTGATCAGCGCCTGCGCCAACTCAAGGACTGCGTCAAGTTGTCCTAAGGGCCACCCCTTGGGCTGGACCGTCTTGGCTGCCAAGCCAAATCGGGTTGGGCTTTGAGCCCGAGGTTGGCCAGGCCGGGGTTCGGGCAGGTGCTGCGGGGTTTACTGGCCCTGAAATAGCAGCCTCCGGATCACCCGTTGGGCGATATCGCCATAGCCCAGTTCGCCGGAGAGGATCTGGGCGATCCGTTGGGGGGCCGTGGGACGTTTGATGCCTAGCTGATAGCCCACCTTGGGGACCCGGTAGAACACCTGGGCGATGCGCCGTCCCCAGGCCATCGAATCGCCCCATTGGCGGCGCATGGTGGCGGTATAACCCGCCAGGGCCTTGCTGTCGCCGCCCAGCCAGAGGTCCAGGGCCTCAGCGGCGCGCACGCCGCTGAGCAGGGCCGGCCGCAGGCCTTCCGCTAGGAAGGGATCACAGAGCGAGGCCGCATCGCCCACCACCAGGGCGCCAGGGCAGTGCAGGGGGTGGTGACCATCCCACACCCGTAGGGGTGAACTGAACCGCTTGCCGGCATCGGCCGCCAGGCCCAGGCTGGGCAGCAGCTGGGCCAAAACGGCGTCACTGTCGGCCGGGTTGCGGCCGATGAAGGTGCCTACTCCAATGCTGTAGCCGCCCTGGCGGGGAAAGGCCCAGCAAAAGCCATGTTGTACGAGGCCAAATTCGAAGCGGGCCGTGGCCGGCTCGCGCACCTCGGCCTCCACCTCTACCGCCACGGCGGAGGCATAGCGCGGCCGGGCCGGCCCCAGGCCCAGGGGCTGGGCAAAGCGGGAGCTGGAGCCATCGGCCACCACCAGGCCCCGGCTGGCCAGGCTTTGGCCGCCGGCCAGCACCACCCGCCAGTGGTCCCCATCCCGCTCGATCTGCTGCACGGCTTCGCCGGCCAGCACCTGGGCACCGGCGGCGCTGGCTTGGCCTGCCAGGTAGGCATCAAGTTTGGAGCGGCGCACGATCCAGAAGGGTGAATCGCCCGGCAGCACGGCCGTGACCGGATCCTGCAGGCACCAGGTGAACCGAACCTGTTCGATCACCTGGTCCACCGCTGGGCTCAGATCGAAGGGAAACCAGCGCTGCACCGAGGCGGCCATGCCGCCGCCACAGGGTTTGGGCCGCGGCAGGCTCTGGCGCTCCAGCAGGGTGACGCGACGGCCGCGGGCAGCGAGGTGGAAGGCGGCCGAGGCCCCGGCGGCGCCACTGCCCACCACGATCACATCAACAAGGTCAGGCATGGCAGGGCGGCACGACCCATTGGCGGAAGGAATTCAGATCGATGGAAAAACAGGACCGGGCGATCCCTTGGCACCAACAAACCGACATCGTGCTGACATTTCGGTGTTGCTTAACGACCGTGACGCTCACACTTTGAGAATGTCAGCCTCTTTATCGGCGAGGTGCTTCTCGACTTCGGCAATATAGCGATCGGTGAGTTTTTGGATGTTGTCCTGTTCGTCGCGGCTCTGATCTTCCGAGAGCTCGCCGTCCTTTTCCAGTTTCTTCACCTTGTCGATGGCATCGCGCCGCAGGTTGCGCAGGCCAACTTTGCCTTCTTCAGCATATTTGGAGGCCAGCTTGACAAAATCCTTGCGGCGATCGGCCGTCAGCGGTGGGATGTTGATGCGAATCACTTTGCCATCGTTATTGGGGGTCAGGCCCAAGTCACTCATGGCGATCGCCTTTTCAATCAGCGCCATCGACCCCCGGTCGAAGGGCTGGATCTGGATGGTTTGGGAATCGGGGGTTGAGAGGGTGGCGAGTGCTTTGAGGGGGGTGTCGGCGCCGTAGTAATCAATGCTCAGCTTGTCGAGCAGGGAAGGGTTCGCCCGGCCGGTGCGGATCGTGTTGAAGGTGCGCTGGGTGGCTTCCACCGACTTGCGCATGCTGGCTTCAAGGTCCATGGCGAAAAGGGTAGGTAGGGGAAGGGGTTGGCGTGATCATGGGGCTGGGGTCTAGCAGGGCAAGCCAGCTGCAAGGCCTGGCGTCGCTGCCAGCAGGGGGATCAGATCGAGGGAGTGATCCGGGTGCCGATCGCCTCGCCGGCAACGGCCCGTCCGATATTGCCGACCCCGAAGAGGTCGAAGACCAGGATCGGGATGGCGTTGTCCTTGCACAGGGCGATAGCGGTGCTGTCCATCACACCCAGTTCGCCGTTGAGGACATCCTGGAAGGTCAGGGTCTCGTAGCGGCGGGCATCACTGTGCAGGGTGGGGTCCTTGTCGTAAACGCCATCGACCTTGGTGGCCTTCATCACCACATCGGCACCAATCTCGGCGGCCCGCAGGGCAGCGGTGGTGTCGGTGGTGAAGAAGGGGTTGCCGCAGCCGGCGCCAAAGATCACGACCCGACCCTTCTCCAGGTGGCGGATTGCCTTCCGGCGGATGTAGGGCTCGGCCACCTCCTGCATGCTGATAGCGCTCTGGACCCGGGTGGCAATCCCGGCCCGCTCCAGGCCGTCCTGGAGGGTGATCGCATTCATCACCGTGGCGAGCATGCCCACGTAGTCGGCCGTGGCCCGGTCCATGCCGGCGGCCGAGCCCTTGAGGCCGCGGAAGATGTTGCCGCCGCCCACCACGATCGCCAATTCGGTGCCCGTGGCCACCACGGCGGCCACATCACTGGCGATCGATTGGACGATCGCCGGGTCAATGCCATAGCCCTGATTTCCCATCAGCGCTTCGCCGCTGAGCTTGAGCAGGACACGCCGGTAGCCCATCGGGTTCCTGGGGAAGCAATCGGCCGAACAGTAGCAAGCGTTTGGGACGTTGCCCGACCTGCCCTAGGGCCTCTGGGGGCTGTAGGTCTGGGGTGAACCTTCAGTACTCGATGCCGGCCTGGGCCTTGACCCCCTGTTCGCGGAAGGGGTGGCGCACCAGTTTCATCTCCGTGACCAGGTCGGCCCGCTCGATCAGGCCTGGGGGCGCGCCGCGGCCAGTAAGGGCCACATGGGTCAGGGGCGGGCGCAGGTCCAGGCCCTCCAGCACCTGATCAAGGCCCAGGTAGCCGAGTTTGAGGGCCACATTCACCTCATCGAGCACCACCAATTTGCGGCTGGCATCGGCCAGGTAGTCGCAGGACTTTTGCCAGGCCTGCTGGACCAGCTGCCGGTCCCGTTCCCGGTCCTGGGTTTCCCAGGTGAAGCCCTCGCCCAGGGCATGCCAGGCCAGGGACTCGCCAAACACATGCAAGGCCCTGGCCTCGCCCGGTTGCCAGCCCCCCTTGATGAATTGCACGACCGCCACGGGGTCGCCATGGCCCAAGGTGCGGAGCACCAGGCCCAGGGCGGCGGTGGTTTTGCCCTTGCCATCGCCGGTGAACACCAACACCAGGCCCTTTTCCAGGTTGCGCTCCCCCACCCGTTGGTGCTGCACCTCCCGGCGCCGGGCCATGCGCCGGCGGTAGCCCTCGGCATCGCCCTCGGGGGCTAGGTCACCGCCGGGTCCCAGCTCGGCGGCGGCCTGATCCAGGTTTTGCCCTAGGGAGTCCGGGTCGGGCTGGCGCTGGCCCATGGGATCGGGGTTAGGGCTCTGGCTCAAGGGGGCTCCCCATCAGGATTGGCACTCTGGCGTCTTGAGGCCCACGGCTGTTGCCATTAGCCCTATGGCTGTTGCCATTAGCCCTATGGCTGTTGCCATAAGGCCTATCCCAGTAGCGATTCGGCAGGCGCCTGTCGCCGGGCCAGGGCCGCATCGACGGCCTGTTGCTGGTCGCGGCGGGTGATCCAGTGGTGGTAGGTGCGGGTGTGG
>Ga0164294_10001730_pt1 | contig 20017 bp, 17 predicted proteins | sample GEODES005metaG_FD_111479 | JGI IMG/M metagenome (GOLD analysis project Ga0164294, IMG submission 111479) | Oligotrophic lake water microbial communities from Sparkling Lake, Wisconsin, USA - GEODES005 metaG | ecosystem: Environmental > Aquatic > Freshwater > Lake | place: USA: Sparkling Lake...
CCTTCGGGGAAGGCGGCCATCGCGGCTTCCATGTCCATGAACATCGGCTCGAAGATGTGGCCGTCCGGGTCCTCGAAGCTGCGGCCGTACATGAAGCCCATGTCCTGCTTCTCGCGGACATCGGCCTTGCCGCCGGCCTTGCCCGCCGCCTCGACGATCGCATCGACCGCCTCGCGGCTGTCGCGCGAGATGCAGATCAGCGCCTCGGTCACCGCATGCGCATCGGCGATCGGCTTGGGGGTGAAGGTCTGGAAGAAGGCGCGGTCGAGGATCATGAACACGATCGTGTCGCTGAGCTGCATCGCCGATGCCTGCTCGTTGCTGAAGCGCACGTCCTTGGTGCAGCCGATCGCTTCATAGAAGGCAGTCGACTTGGCGACGTCCGTCACAGGCAGGTTGACGAAGATCATCTGGGTCATGGTGTCTCTCCTGGGGGGATGGCGTTCAGTAGGTGAGGGAGGGGTACCAGTCGGCGGCCCGGCCCTCGGGCGTGGAATCGAGGATGGTCCAGAGCGGCATCAGGTCCGGCGCACCGCGCGGATCCTGGCCCGGATCGGCACTCTCCGGGCCCATCTCGCCGGCCCAGAACAGGCGGATCGCCCCGTCCCGGCGGGTGAAGACCATGAACTGCGGGATGTCGCCGCCGTCCGGGGCGATCGCGTCATAGTCGCGGCTGAAATCCTGGCTGGTGTCCGAATAGAGCGGCAGGTGCTGCCAGCCGCGCTCGGCCTTGAACGCCTTGAGCGTGTCGATCGGCGAGCGCGCGATCACCGCCAGGCCGGTGCGCTGGAGGATGTCGGGCACCTCGCCGTCCCAGGCCGAGAGCAAGGAGGTGCACATCGGGCAGGGCCGGGCGCGCTGCGGGCCGAACATATAGGTGTAGACCACCAGCGTATCGTGGCTGCCGAACAGGTCGGCGAAATGGACCGGACCGTTCTCGCCCTCGAACACATAGTCCCGCGTCACTTCGGGGCCAGCGGGCAGCGCGCGGCGCTGCTCGGCCACCGCCTCGATATGCCGGCGCAGCGCGATCTCCTCGGCAAGCAGCGCCGTGCGCGCCGCCCGATATTCGGAGGACTCGCCCGGCCAGCGCGTCGTCTCGCGCGCGGCCAGCTCTGCGGCAGGAACCAGTGTCATCGAACTAAACCTCCACTTTGGGTGGCTTGCGAATCGCTTTCTTGATCCTGATGCCCGTTTGAGTTATTAAAAGCAACCATGGAGTCACAAAAAGTAACTACAAACGATTTCGGCAAGGCACGGCGCTGGTATCAGGACGCGTGCGGGACGGCGCTCGCGATGGACCTGATAGGAGAACGCTGGTCGCTGCTGATCGTTCGCGAGTTGCTGCTCGGGGCGCGTCGTTTTGGCGAAATTCGCGGTGCGCTCGAAGGGTTGAGCGCCAATATCCTCACCCAGCGGCTCGAAGGGTTGGAAAAGGGCGGGATCCTGCGCCGCAAGCAGCTGCCGTCGCCGGCCAACGCCCAGGTCTATGAACTCACGCGCTGGGGCGCCCAGCTCGAGGAGCCGATCTTCGCACTCAGCCGCTGGGCGGCGGGCTCGCCCGCGCACGACGTCACGCTGCCGCTCAGCAACGGCGCCTTCATGCTGTCGCTCAGGACGATGATGAACCTGGAAGGCGCGCGGGCGCTGTCGGTCGACCTCGGCTTCCGCGTCGGTGGCGAGCCGTTCCGCGCGCAGATCGTCGAGGGCCGGCTGGCGATCGAACGCCGCGATCCGCAAGGTGCCGATGTGATCTTCGAAGGCGTGCCGACCCTGCTTGCCGCGACCTTCTACGGTCCGCTGCCGCTCACCGAGTCGATCCGCGAAGGCCGCGTGGCGGTCACCGGCGACGTGGCGTTCGGCCAGCGCTTCGTCGACCTGTTCGGGCTGCCGAAGTTCGAGAACGACTAGGCCGCACCCCTATTCCTTCGTCACCCCGGCTCAAGGCCGGGATGACGGGCGGATAAAATGGCTCCCCTAGACCCGCCCGCAGAACCCCGGCTTGCGGTCGCCCATGTCCCAGCACCCGTCGAGGATCATCGTCTTCAGCGTGCCGCAGCTCCGCTGGGGACCGCACTGGCCATCGGGATTGACCACCGAGCATTGCCGCGCGAGCAGCGCCGCCTTCTGCCAGCCGATCTTCGAGGCGCAGGTTGCACCGTCATCGCGCCAGTTCCAGCGCTTTTCGCGCGGACGGTGATAGGCGGGGCGGGGCCGGGGCGTCGGAGCCGGGCGCCATTCGGGCTCGGGCGTCCAGCGCGGCCCCTTGTTCAGATAGCGGCGATAGGCGGTTCCGACGCACTCGGCGGTTTCGCACGCATCCCGCTCGCTCGCCAGGGCCTGGAGCTGCTGGCGCTGGATCCAGAGCTGCTGGCGGCTCGCGCCCTGCCGCTCTTCGGCCCATTGATTGGCCAGCGTGCGGTGCAGCCAGTTCAGGCCCTTGTTGTCGCAGACCAGCCATTGGCCGCGGCGCAGCGCGCCTTCGCAATATGGCGTGGCGGAGAGCCAGTCGGGCTCGCGATCGACCGGACGGACGACCTGCGGCGGCGGGCGGTGCGGCGGCGGTGGAGCCTGCTGGCCCCAGTCGCAACCGGTCAGCGCGAGCAGCGCCAGCAACAACAGCTTCCCGTTCATCGTCTTCCCCAGAGGCCAAGAATCGGTGGATGCGCGCGACCGTTACTTTGACGTCATGATCCCATGAAAGCTGATTCGAGGAAAGGCCTTGCGACCGGGGCCGCCGTTGATGCGATTTGCGCGATCCCCGTTGCAGTGCGGCACGGGAGCTTCTAGTCGCTCAGGCGACGGAAGGATCCGAAGACGATGGCCGATATTCCCAACACCCAGCCCGACAGCCGGGAAACCACGATCCTCGAAGCGCCCGACAAGATGGTGAAGGTGCGCGACCTGTTCGGGATCGACAGTGACCTTGAAGTGCCCGCATTCAGCGAGGCGGACGAGCGCGTTCCCGATCTCGACCCCGCCTATGTGTTCGATGCGGATACCACGCTCGCGATCCTGGCGGGCTTTGCCTATAACCGCCGCGTGATGGTCCAGGGCTATCACGGCACCGGCAAGTCGACGCATATCGAGCAGGTGGCGGCGCGCCTCAACTGGCCGTGCATCCGTATCAATCTCGACGCGCACATCAGCCGTATCGACCTGATCGGCCGCGACGCGATCGTGCTCAAGGACGGCCAGCAGGTCACCGAGTTCCGCGAGGGCCTGCTCCCCTGGGCGCTGCAGACGCCGACCGCGCTGGTGTTCGACGAATATGACGCCGGTCGCCCGGACGTGATGTTCGTGATCCAGCGCGTGCTCGAGACCGAGGGCAAACTGACCCTTCTCGACCAGAACCGCGTGATCCGTCCGAATCCCTATTTCCGCCTGTTCGCCACCGCGAACACGGTGGGCCTGGGCGACACGAGCGGTCTGTATCACGGCACCCAGCAGATCAACCAGGGCCAGATGGACCGCTGGAACATCGTGGTGACGCTCAACTACCTCCCCGCCGCGGTCGAGGCGCAGATCGTCCTCGCCAAGTCGGGCGATTTCGACAAGCCGGGTGGCAAGGAGCTGGTCGAGAACATGGTTCGCGTGGCCGACCTGACCCGCAAGGGCTTCGTCAACGGCGACATCTCGACCGTGATGAGCCCGCGCACGGTGATCACCTGGGCGCAGAACACCGAGATCTTCAAGGATGTCGGCTTCGCGTTCCGGCTGAGCTTCCTCAACAAGTGCGACGAGGCGGAGCGCGCGCAGGTGGCGGAATATTACCAGCGCGTGTTCGGCAAGGACCTGCCCGAAAGCGTGGTCGGCAAGGCTTGAGCGACACGCCGGAAGACGATCCGCTCCACCCCCGCCGCTGGACGGCGCGCGGGGGCGAGGGCGGGCCGATCACCGGCGACGAGTATGCCTATCTCAAGGATCTGGTCCATCGGCAGATGGGCGTGGGCCATTGGGAGCCCGATCCGTTCGAGACGCCGGCGCCGCCTGTGCGGCGCGGCTTATGGCGGCGCCTGCGCGACAAGGTGCGCCGCCGCTAGGCCTTGTCCGGCTCGCGGTCTCGCGGGTTGAACTCGACGATCAGCGTCATCGCCAGCCACACCGCCAGCGTCGGCTGGAGCTTGGGCGGCAATTGCGCGCCCGGGCTCACCATGATGCCCAGGATATAGGGCAGTACGGCGATGAAGGCGAAGGCGAGGATCGAATAGAGGATTCGATGCTTGCTCGACGAGATATACAGGATCGTGATCACTATCGCCGCAGTGGTGAACAGCACCAGCACATAATCCTTGTTGGTCAGATTCTCGGTGCTGGCCATCACGAACCCGAGCACCGCGCCGAAGAAGATGCCGAGCCCATTGAGATTGGCGTTGTACTCGCCGTGGCTCATCCGGCCGACCCGGCCAATATTCTGCAGAAACTTCATTCGATCCCCCTTCGGGCTTGATCCTGGGGGACAAGGCCCACAAAGACAATTGCCATGGCTGCCGACTCCCCCCTCGAGAAGTTCCGCAACGTGCTGGGCGGCGCCACCCGCGCGCTTTCGGGGGAGCGCGAGACCGAGCTGAGCTTCACCGGCGAGGCGCCGCGCCAGGACGGGCGCAGCGTCAAGGTGCCGACGCCGTCGCGCAGCCTGCCGGCCGAGGAAGTGGCCGAGGCACGCGGCTTTGCCGACAGCTTCGCCTTGCGCATGCGCCACCACGACAATGCGATGCACCTGAAGGCCGCGCCCAAGGAGCCGGTCGCGCGCGCGGTGTTCGATGCCGTCGAGACTGCGCGCGTCGAGGCGCTTGGCTCGCGGGGCTATGCCGGCATCGCCGCCAATCTCGATCATGCGCTCGACGTGAAGCTGCGTGCTGATCCGATCACGCGCGCCCGCAACCGCGAGGAAGTGCCGCTCTCCACTGCGATCGGGCTGATGGTCCGCGAGCGGCTGACCGGGCGCGAGTCGCCGGCCGCCGCGGCGCTGGGTATGGCGTTGATCCGGGACTGGATAGAGGAGCGCGCCGCGTCCGATCTCGACGCGCTGGCGCTGGCGATCGACGATCAGCAGGCCTTCGCCTCGCTCACCTCCAAGCTGCTCCAGGATCTCGAGCTTACCGAAGGTGACCTGATCCCCGACGAAGCCGATGAGGGCGGTGGCGAGGACGAAGGCACCGACGACGAGCAGAAGGACGGCGACGAGGAAGGCGAGAGCGAGTCGAGCCAGAGCGAGGGCCAGGCCGAGGCGCGCGGCGAGCAGCGCGACTCCGACCAGGGCGAGGACGGCGAGCAGCAGCAGTCCGACGCGATGGAAGATGGCGACGGCGAACCCGGCGACGAAGGCGATGAGGGCATGATGCCCGTCCGCCCCAATCGTCCGTGGAGCGACCTCCCGCCGCAATTCGAGTACCGCGCCTATACGACCCAGTTCGACGAGGTCGTCGCCGCGACCGACCTGTGTGACGCCGAGGAGCTGGATCGCCTCCGCTCCTATCTCGACCAGCAACTGCTCCACCTCCAGGGCGCAGTGACCAAGCTCGCCAACCGGCTCCAGCGCCGGCTGATGGCGCAGCAGAACCGCAGCTGGGACTTCGACCAGGAAGAGGGCATTCTCGACGCGGCGCGGCTCGCGCGCATCGTGGTCAATCCGATGCTGTCGCTCTCCTACAAGAGCGAGAAGGACACCGAGTTCAAGGACACGGTGGTCACGCTGCTGATCGACAATTCGGGCTCGATGCGCGGGCGGCCGATCTCGATCGCCGCGATCAGTGCCGACATCATGGCGCGCACGCTCGAGCGCGTCGGCGTGAAGACCGAGATCCTCGGCTTCACCACGCGCGCCTGGAAGGGCGGCCAGAGCCGCGAGAAGTGGCTGACGGACGGCCGCCCCTCGCAGCCGGGCCGCCTGAACGACGTTCGCCACATCGTCTACAAGCAGGCCGACGAGCCGTGGCGTCGCGCCAAGAAGTCGCTCGGGCTGATGATGCGCGAGGGGCTGCTCAAGGAGAATATCGACGGCGAGGCGCTGCTCTGGGCGCACCAGCGGCTGATCGGCCGCAGCGAGGATCGCAAGATCCTGATGGTGATTTCGGACGGCGCGCCGGTCGACGACTCCACCCTGTCGGTGAATTCGGGCTCCTATCTGGAGCGGCATCTGCGCCAGGTGATCGGCTGGATCGAGTCGCGCTCGCCGGTCGAGCTGGTCGCGATCGGCATCGGCCATGACGTGACCCGCTATTACAGCCGCGCGGTGACGATCATGGACGCCGAGCAGCTCGCCGGCACGATGGTCGAGCAGCTGGCGGCGCTGTTCGACACCGAATGAGGATCGAGCCGCCCGAGGGTGGCTTCGAGGGGCCGATCAAGCGCTCCGTCACTATTGCCGGCCACCAGACTTCGATCAGCCTCGAGCCGCTGTTCTGGGATGCGCTGGAGCAGGCCGCCGCCGAGCGCGCATTGCCCCTCAACGCGCTGGTCGCGGCGATCGATCATGCCCGAATCCAGGGCGAGGATCCGCCCAATCTCGCCAGTGCGATCCGCACCTGGCTGCTGGTCCAGCCGCGCGCCTGACCCCTCCCATGCAGACCACGCAGTAACGTTTCGCAACAAACTTGCGACAAAGTTGCGAGAAACTCGCATTAGCATTGACTCTGAGAACGCTTCGCAATAGCTGACCCCGAAATAATCCATACAGGGGGTTCCAATAGTGACTCGTTCGACCGGCGCGGCTGCGCCCGCCTTCCTCGCGCTCGCCTGCGTCGGCTTCGTCGCCAGCGCGCCTGCCCATGCCGCCGGTTCGGGCGACGACAAGAAGGACGCCACGGCAACCCCGGACGAGGCCCAGGACCGTGACCAGATCATCGTCAGCGGCGAGATCCCCAAGCAGCAGCAAGCGAGCCCGCGCGCCACGCGTTCGGTCCGCGACACCCCGCAGACCGTGACGGTGATCAGCGCCGAGGTGATGCAGCAGCAGAACATCCTGTCGCTGCGCGATGCGCTGGCGACCGTGCCCGGCATCACCTTCGGCGCCGGCGAAGGCGGCAGCGGCTATGGCGACAGCATCAACCTGCGCGGCTTCAGCGCGAACAACGACATCACGATCGATAACGTCCGCGACAGCGCGCAATATACCCGCTCGGACAATTTCAACATCGAGCAGATCGAAGTCACCAACGGCTCGAACTCGGTCTATTCGGGTGCGGGCTCGATCGCCGGCAACATCAACCTGGTCAGCAAGCGCCCGTCCGGGACCAACCGCTCGGTGGTTCAGGCCGGCATCGGCACCGACAATTACTACCGCGCCACCGCCGATATCGACCACAAGCTGTCGGAGAGCGTCGGCGTTCGCCTGAACGGGATGTTCCACCACAACGACGTTCCCGGCCGTGAAGTGGAGAAGAACAAGCGCTGGGGCGTGATGCCGTCGATCACCTTCGGCATGGGCGGCGCGACGCAGATGAGCTTCATCTACCTCCACCAGGAGGACCAGAACATCCCGCAGTTCGGCGTGCCCTATGTCAGCAGCACCGCCAACGGCTTCACCGGCCAGGTGCCGGGCACCAGCCGCAGCGCCTATTACGGCTATCGCAACCTCGACAAGCAGGACAGCACGGTCAACCAGGCGACCGCGATCTTCGACCAGGAGATCAGCGATAAGATCGCGCTGCGCAACCTGACCCGCTATCAGGACGTCCGCCAGTATTCGATCGCCGACGGCCCCGAGGGCACCTTCTGCCTTTCGACCGGCGTCACCGCTGCCGGCGCCGCCTGCGCCTCTCCGGGCCTGTTCACGCCGAGCGGCGGCTCGCGCGGCAACACCCGCGATACCCGCAACCAGACGCTCTACAACCAGACCGACCTGAAGGGCACGTTCGAGACCGCCGGGATCGAGCACAGCTTCGACCTGGGCGCGTCGATCTCGCGCGAGACCTATGACGTGCGCTCGGGCAACTCGCAGCGCAACGCCAACGGCACCACCGTTACGATCCCGCCCTATTCGGTGACCGACCCGAACCTGAACGGCGCCAATGTCTACAAGGGCCCGGTCAACTTCATCGTCAGCGCGAAGAACCACAGCACGGTCGAGAACTACGCCGTCTACCTGTTCGACACGATGAAGTTCTCGAAGCATTTCGAGCTCAACGGCGGCGTGCGCTGGGAGCGCAACATCGGCGAGTTCACCACCAACACGCTCTCGACTGCCGCGGCGACGCTGGGCCAGATCACCGCATCGACCACGCTCGGCAACCGCAGCAGCCTGTTCTCCTACCGCATCGGCGCAGTGTACAAGCCGATCGAGCCGATCAGCTTCTACGTCGCCTATGGCAACTCGAAGACGCCGTCGCAGAGCACGGTCAACGGCAGCTGCTCGGTCGCGACCTGCAACGTGAAGCCGGAAAGCGCCAAGAACTACGAGATCGGCGGCAAGGCCGAGCTGTTCAAGGGCGGCCTGCTGCTCACCGCGGCGCTGTTCCGCACCGATCGCGACAGCTACAAGGTGCCGTCGGTCGATCCGACCGTTCCCGACCAGCAGCTTGACGGCCATTCGCGGGTCGACGGCATCGCGCTCGGCGCGACCGGCCACATCACTTCGGCCTGGCAGATCACCGCGAACTACACCTATCTCGACAGCGAGCTGATCCGCTCGGTAGCGAAGGGTGCGGCGCTCGATCCCTCGGCCGGTGCCCAGCTGCAGCAGACCCCGAAGCACTCGGGCAGCCTCTACACCGCCTATACGCTGCCGTTCGGCCTGACCGTCGGCTACGGCGCGACCTATCAGGGCAAGTTCGCGATCAACCTTCCGACGCGGACCACGGTCGGCGGGGCGCTGTCGCGGGTCCTGTATTCGAAGGACTATCTCGTCCACAACCTGACCGCGGCTTATGAGATCAGCCGCGAGCTGTCGCTGCAGCTCAACGTCAAGAACATCGGCGACAAGCTCTACTACACCCGCATCCGCGCCAATAACGGCTGGGCGACCCCGGGCGACGCGCGCTCGGCGATCCTGACGCTGAGCTACAAGTTCTGATATAGCCCAGGCATGACGCAGCTCGATCAATTGTCGAGCGAAGAGATCGCCGCCCGCCTCTCCGGTTCGCCGGAGGAGCGGGCGGCGTTGCTTCGCGAAGGGGCGGAGGCCGGCCTGGCCGAGGCGCAGGCGGCCTATGGCCAGATCCTGCTCGACGGGCAGAAGCCGGCCGAGGCGTTCGGCTGGTTCTGGAAGGCGGCGCAGCAGGGCCACCTGATGGCGCTCAACATGCTCGGCCGCTGCTACGACCTCGGCTGGGGCACCCGCATCGACAAGGTGCGGGCGGGGGAGTGCTTCCGCGTCGCCGCCGAAGGCGGGCTCGACTGGGGCATGTACAATTACGGCTCGGCGCTGGCGCTCGGCCAGGGATTGACCCAGGACAAGGCGGCGGCGCTCGGCTGGTTCGAGAAGGCAGCTGCCATGGGCCACGCCAAATCCACCAACTTCGTCGGCAGCTTCCATGAGGAAGGCACGATCGTCCCGCGCGACATGGCCGCGGCGGCGGACTGCTATGCCCGGGCGGCCGAGGGCGGGGACTTTCGCGGCATGTTCAACCATGCCCGGATGCTCGCCGAGGCGGGCGATATCGACGGCGCGCTGCTGTGGATCGAGCGGTGCGGGGTCGAGGCGAAGCCGGTATTCCGCGACAAGGCGCTTGCCTGGCTGGCGCAAGTGCCGGACGAGCGACTACGGACCGCGGGCAGCGCAGCGTTGCGCGAGGAAGGAACTTCATGCTGATTGCCATTCCCGACCTGCTCTCGCCGGAGCAGGTGACCGAGCTGCGCGGAATCATCGACGCGGCCGAATGGGTTGACGGCAATGCCACCTCGGGTGCGCAATCGGCGCTGGCCAAGGACAATGAGCAGCTCCCCGAGGGTGGCGACGCCCACCGCCACGGCGGGGCGATGATCCTCGATGCGCTGGGCAAGTCGCCCTTGTTCTTCGCGGCGGCGCTGCCGCTCAAGGTCTTCCCGCCCTTGTTCAACCGCTATGGCGGCGGCCAGAAGTTCGGCACGCATGTCGATAATGCGATCCGCATCCAGCGCGGCACCGACTTCCGTATCCGCAGCGACCTGTCGATGACGGTCTTCCTCGAGGACCCGGCCGCGTATGACGGCGGCGAATTGCTGATCGAAGGGCAGTTTGGCGTACAGTCGGTCAAGCTGCCGGCGGGGCAGGCGATCCTCTACCCCTCGTCGAGCCTCCACCGGGTCGCGCCGGTGACGCGCGGGCGCAGGGTAGCAAGCTTCTTCTGGATCCAGTCGATGGTCCGCGACGACAGTGCGCGGCGCATCCTGTTCGAGACCGATCAGGCGGTGCAGCGGCTGGTCGGCACGCTGGGCAACGACGACCAGTCGGTGATCGAGCTGACCGGCGTGTATCATAACCTGCTGCGCCGCTGGGCGGACGCCTGAAGGCTCCAACAGCGGGGGCGGAGGCGACTCTGCGAAGTTCACGATGTTGATGCCGGTGGTGGCTTTTCGAGGCGCTTAAGTTCCCAATTTTCCCGGAAACGCGGCGTGTCTCGTACCATTCGTGCGCGAGCGTGATCCTATCTTTCCAACAGGGTCAAAGAGCGGCCGGGGATGATGTCCGGCCGCCTAGGCCAAGCAGGCGAAATCCAACATTGCAAGCATGCGGGATCGCGTCAGGCGAGCATCGCTCGAAATGCCGGGGAGAGATGCTCGGCGAAGTCCGAGCCGTCGCGCACCACCATCTGCGCCGCGAGCCCCTCACGCTCGGCCAGCGCCATGCCTTCCGGTCCGAGCACGCTCAGCGCGGTCGCCCAGGCGTCGGCCAGCATGCAGCTCGGATGCAGCACGGTGACCGAAGCGACCCGGTTCTCCAGCGGCCGGCCAGTGCGCGGATCGAGGGTGTGGGCGTATTCGCGGCCGTCATGCGTGAAGGTGCGGCGATAGTCGCCCGAGGTGGCGACGGAGAGGCCATGGAGCGCCGCGCGGAGCGGCACCAGCCTGCTGCCGGGGACTGGCTCGAGATCGACCCACCAGGGCTGGCCATCGGGCTTGATACCTTCGCCGCGCAGCTCGCCGCCGACCTCGACCAGGAAATCGGGCAGCGCCATGCTGCGCAGCATTTCGGCGACGCGGTCGACGCCGTGGCCCTTGGCGATGCCCGAGAAATCGAGTGCGGCCGGTGCCGTGCGGCGGGCGCGACGATCGTCCATTTCGATATGGGCGCGGCCCGAGGCGGCGCGGGCCGCGGCGATCTCCGCATCGCCGGGAACGCCGCTGCGCGGGCCTGGCGGACCGAAGCCCCATAGATCGACCAGCAGGCCCATGGCGGGATCGAAGGCGCCGCGGCTCTTCCCGGCCACGTCGAGCGCGGTGGCGAGCACCTGCGCGAAACCGGGGGAGAGCGGCTGCCAGCGGCCGGGTTCGCTGCGGTTGAAGCGCGACAGGGCCGATGCCGGGTCCCAGTGGCTCATCTCCGCGACGACCCGGTCGAGCTCGGCCTGGATTTGAAGGGCAATGCCCTCGGGCGGGGCGACCACCCGGGCGGACCAGCGGGTGCCCATCGTCTCGCCCGCGCAGAAAATGACAGGGGCTCCCGCGCGGCGGCGATGGAACGCCGCGGGCGAGAGCCCCTGTGGAATGGCAATCCTGGCGTCCAGGACTACGGCGCCAGCACTTCGAGCGTGGTGATATAGCTTACGCGGGCGCGCATCGGGCCCATCGGACGAGGCGCGGGAGCCGCCCCCGCGGCGCCAGGCGCTGCAGGCGCAGCACCGGGTGCGCCCTGCGGACGCGGACCGCCGCCCGGACCACCAGCGCCCGGGCCTTCGCCACGCTCGCCGCCTTCGTTGACCATTACCCAGTACATGCCGGGCTGGCCCCATTTGATCGAGACCTTGCCCTCGGCATCGGTCTTGAGGACCTGCTCGTGCAGCGCGTCGCGGTAGCGGATGCCGCCCGGGATCACGGTGACGTTCAGGCCGGCGCCGGGCTTGCCGTTCTTGAGGAACTGGAAGTTGCCGGGCTCATTGGTGACGAGGTCGTTCGGGTGCGTGATCGGCACCAGCTCGATGCCCTTGCCGCTGGTCCTGAACACCGTGTTGCTCGGCGCGCCCTGCGTGATGAAGATCTCGTTGCGCGAGACGTTCTCGGCGGTCTGGACCTCGGTGGCGCCGGCCGGGATCGCGGTGGCGAGATTGGCGGTGGTGGTGCCGCGCGGCAGCATCTTGCGCTCGCCGTTCAGCATGTAGCTGCCGAACACGCCTTCGTTGAGCACGGACACCTTGTAGGTGCCCTGCTGGGTGAGGTGCAGATCGAAGGTGGCGCGGAAGCGGCCGACATTGTGGTTCTCGACCTTGCCCTCGGTGCCGTCAGGCTGGGTGACCGCAGGCACGGCGCGCAGCGGCTGGTGGTCGAAGAAGAACAGGTCGTTCGACACTGCGGCGTCGACGGTCACCCAATTGTCGGTGCCCGAGACGGTGGTCGACGACGGCAGCATCCACTGACGGTGGGCGATGGCGGCCGGGGCGGCGATCGCGGCGATCGCGGCGGCGGCGAGGAGCGGCTTGCGGAAATTCATGACTCTGTTCCCCCTTGAGATCAGCGCTTGATCGAGATGGTGACGGCACCGAGCTCGGCGCTGCCCTTCGCCGTGGCGGTCGTCGCCTTGCTGCCGTTCCAGGTGAAGGGCACGGTGACGACTTCGCGGCCGCCGACTTCGCGCGCGGCTTCGACCATCAGCTTGTAGTTGCCGGGGGCGAGCGCGGGCGTCGCGCCCTTGCCGCCGACCAGCGCGATCTTGTGGCTGCCCGCGCCCTTGGTGGCGCCGGTGATGCCGTCTGCCGGGAAGCTCATGCCGCGGCCGACCACGCGCCACCACTGGCGCATGTCGCGCAGCCACTTGGTGCCGGCGCCTTCCTTGCTGTTGCCGTCGAAATCATACCAGACCTGCAGCGTGCGGGGGGCTGCGCCCTCCTTCTCCAGCCAGATCGCGACATAGGGGCGGTGATATTCGGCGACCTTGAGCTGCGGGACGGTGACGGTGAGGTCGATCGTCTGCGCGCCGGCGGCGGCGGGCAGGCCGGCGCTGCCGATCGCGGCGAGCGTGAGGCCGGTGATGCGATACTGCATGGATAGGCTCCCCTAGTGGATCAGGAAAATGGCGATGAGCGCCGGGATGACGAGGCCGGCGATGACGATCGGCCAGGTGCTCTTGCGATGCTTCGAATGCATCCACAGCAGCACCAGCCCGGTGAGCGTGAAGACGAGGCAGGCGAAGACGAAGACGTCGATGAACAGCTTCCACCAGCCGCCCGAGTTGCGGCCCTTGTGGAGGTCGTTGAGATAGGCGATCCAGCCGCGCGAGCTGTTCTCGCTGGTGACCGCGCCGGTCTCGCGATCGATCGAGATCCAGGCGTCGCCGCCCGGACGCGGCTTGGCGAGATAGATCTCGGCGGCCGACCATTCGGCGGTGCCGCTGGCATCGATCTTGACCTGGTCCTGCACCCATTTCGCGACATCGGCCGGGATCGGCTTCTTGCTGTCCGGCTGGTCGTCGGGCTTCACTCGCGCGAGCAGGGCGGGGGGCAGCTGGGCCGTGCGGTCGATCGACTGCGGGCTGCCTTCGATGTCCGCCGCGTGATTGAGCGTGAAGCCGGTGATCGCGAACAGCAGCAAGCCGATCAGGCTGATCGCCGAGCTCATCCAGTGCCAGGTATGGAGCTGCTTCAGCCAGAAGCTCTTGCGAGCGCGCTTGGCTTTGGCCTTGGCCTGTTCTGCCTGGGCGGTAGGAGCATGCATGTGAGGTGAGCGATTCCGGTTCGATTCGTTACGGCGCGATAACGCGAACGATTCGCAATTGCAAACCTGCGCGCGCGGTTTCAGCGGCAGATTCTGCACCGTGCCGGGTGCGGAACAAGTACGCCAAGTCGGACCGCAAGTCCGTCCCGCTGCGACACGTTCTCTCGCAGTCGCAGCAAAGTTGCGCTGCAATGCAGCTACGAATGTTTCTTGCCGAGTCCCAAGAAATTACGCAGCTTGCTTGCAGAAAATACAGGGGAGGACTGGATGTCGGGACTTTATATCGACCTGGCGGTGATTTGCGGACTGGGCGTGGTCGCCAGTCTGGGCGGCATGTATCTGATCCTGCGCGGTACGCCGAGCCGGAGCGTCGATCCCGAAGCCTGAGGCCAAGGGTCTGAAATTACAGGGATAGGAGAACCCGGCCGGTCTGATGACCGGCCGGGTTTCTCTTGTCAGCGGCCGAGCAGCACGCGCGCCTGGCCGGCGATCTGGGCAAGCATCGCGGCATTGGGCACCGCGGACTGGCGGGCCCGGCGGACAAGCGCCGCGAACTGCTCGACGCGGTTGGCATTGGCCTGCAGCCAGCTATCGACGGCCGCCTGGGGCTCGGCGCCCTGGCTGCGGCCCAGGAAGTCGAGGCGGATCTGCTGGAAATCGCGGGCGAGGCCGGCGATCAGCAGGCGCTCCCACACATCCCCGGTGGTGATGCGTGCCGCGGTCGACTGCGCCCAGTCGAGGCCGAGCGCCTGGCCGAGCGAGGTGAAGGCGCGGGTGAGCGGCGTCACCTCAAGGTGCATGCGGACGCTCAGGTCGGCGAGACCGACCGCGCCGTCCAGCTCGAACAGCTTGACCACCTTGGCAACCAGCTCGCTCGGCGCGCCGGCGGCTTCGAGCTTCGAGGCGATGCGGTTCGACTGGGCCTTGACCTCGTCCAAGAGGAGTCCCTTGGCGGCCTTGTCGAGCGCATCGATGCCGGGCTTGAGGCGCTCGATCACTTCGGCGGGGCTGGCGCCCGGAGGCGAGACGCGGAGCAGGTCGGCGACCTGGCCGCGCACCGCAACCGCCATCTCGTCGAGCAGCGCGATGCGCGCGCCTTCGGAGATGTCGGCGGTCTCGACCGCTTCCCACAGCGCCGGCAGACAGAACAGCCGCTCGGCGACGACGTACATCGCCGCGATGTCGGCCATCGCCGCGCCTTCCTCTTCGGCGAGCTCGAAGGGGTGGAGGACGCCGAGGCGGTTGATCACGCGGTTCGCCAGCTTGGTGGCGATGATCTCGCTGCGCAGGCGATGCTCCTGGATCGCCTTGCCGAAGCGCTCCTGCATCGCCTTGGGGAAGGCATTGCACAGGTCGCTCTCCAGCGCCGGATCATGGCCGAGTGCGGCATGCTCGATCGCATCCTGCAGTGCGAGCTTCGTGGACGCGAGGAGGACGGCGAGCTCCGGACGGGTCAGGCCGTTCTTGTCCTGGGCGCGGCGGAGCAGCTCCTCGTTGGTGCCGAGGCCCTCGACCGCGCGGTCAAGCCGGCCCGAGCCTTCGAGGATCTCGATGACGCGGACATAGGAGGGCAGCGCGACATAGCCGTCATTCTCCATGAAGGAGAGCGCGAGCGTCTGCAGGCGGTTGTCCTCGAGCACCAGATGCGCGACGTCGTCGGTCATCGAGGCGAGCAGCTGGTTGCGGTCCTCGAATTCGAGGCGGCCCTCGATCATCTCGCGGTTGAGCGCGATCTTGATGTTGACCTCGTTGTCCGAGCAGTCGACGCCGGCCGAATTGTCGATGAAGTCGGTGTTGATGCGGCCACCGAGCGACGCGAACGCGATGCGCGCGGCTTGGGTGACGCCGAGATTGGCGCCTTCGCCGATCGCCTTGCAGCGCAGATGCTCGGCATTGACGCGCAGGCGGTCGTTCGCCGGATCGCCGACATCGCCATGGCTCTCGCTCGCGGCCTTGATGTAGGTGCCGATGCCGCCGAACCAGAGCAGGCCGACCTGGGCCTTGAGGATCGCGGAGATCAGCGAGATCGGATCGATCTCGGCCACGTCGAGGCCGAGCAGCGCCTGGACTTCGGGCGAGAGCGGGATCGACTTCTCGGTGCGCGGGAAGACGCCGCCGCCCTTCGAGATCAGCGCCGGGTTATAGTCCGCCCAGCTCGAACGCGGCAGCGCGAACATGCGGTTGCGCTCCTCCCACGATGCCGCGGGATCGGGGTTCGGATCGAGGAAGATGTGGCGGTGGTCGAAGGCGGCGACCAGCTTGATCGCCTTGGACAGCAGCATGCCGTTGCCGAACACGTCGCCCGACATGTCGCCGCAGCCGGCCACGGTGACCGGCTCGGACTGGATGTCGGTGCCCATTTCGAGGAAGTGGCGGCGGACCGAGACCCAGGCGCCCTTAGCGGTGATGCCCATCGCCTTGTGATCGTAGCCGACCGAGCCGCCCGAGGCGAAGGCGTCGCCCAGCCAGAAGTTGCGCTCGATTGCGATCGCATTGGCGACGTCGGAGAAGGTCGCGGTGCCCTTGTCGGCGGCGACGACGAAATAGGGATCGTCGCCGTCGAGGATGCGGACGCTGTCCGGGTGGACGACATCACCGGCCACGATGTTGTCGGTGATCGACAGCAAGGTGCGGATGAAGATCCGGTAGCTCTCGGTACCCTCGGCAAACCAGGCGTCGCGATCGACCGCGGGCGAGGGGAGCTGCTTGGGGTAGAAGCCGCCCTTGGCGCCGGTCGGCACGATCACCGCGTTCTTCACGCGCTGCGCCTTCATCAGGCCGAGGATCTCGGTGCGGAAGTCGTCGCGGCGATCGGACCAGCGCAGGCCGCCACGCGCGACCGGGCCGGCGCGCAGGTGGATGCCCTCGACACGCGGGCTGTAGACCCAGATCTCGCGCCAGGGGAGCGGGGCGGGGAGGCCCGGCACCTTGGCGGAGTCGAGCTTGAACGCCAGCGCTTCGCGGGCGGCGGGCGCATAGGCATTGGTGCGCAGCGTCGCGAGCACGACGCCGCGGATGGTGCGCAGGATGCGATCGTCGTCGATCGCCTGAACCTGGGCGAGGCCGGCGTCGATCGCGGCGGCGGCCGCCTCGATCGCGGCATCGTCGTCGGCGCGCGCCGGGTTGTGCGCGGCGTCGAAGCGCTCGATCAGCGCATTGGCGACCTTGGGCGCGCGGCGCAGCGCGTCGACCACCGTGGCCATGCCGAAGTTCATGCCGGTCTGGCGCAGATAGCGGAACCAGGCGCGGAACAGCACGACGGAGGCGGGCTTCATCCCGCTTTCGACGATCAGCCGGTTGAAGGCGTCGTTCTCGGCATTGCCCTCGAGCACCGAGGCCAGTGCTTCCTCGATCACGCTGACATCGCCGGCCAGCCCGGTGGCGGAGACGGCGAAGTCATGGACGAAGGCACCGCCGGCCAGCGCGGTCGGGATTTCCTCGATCACGCGGAAGCCGAAATTCTCGAACGCGGGCACTGCGTCGGACAGGGCGAGGGCGCCGCCCTGGGCATAGAGCTTCACGCGATATTCGCCGGCCTTGCCGTCGATCGGGGTGATCCGCGCCGAGCGGTCCCCCGGACCGTCGAGCTTGGCGAAGCACAGGATGTCGCGCGCCGCCTCTTCCGGGGTGGCGGTGGTGCGATAGGCGGCGGGGAAGGCGTTGGCGTAGCGCATCGCCAGGCGGGTCGCGCCGGTGAGGCCGGCTTCCTCGACCAGCGCGGCCTCGACGGCCGGCGCCCAGCCGCGCATCATCCGCTCCAGCTGCGCATCGAGCGCATCGGCATCGGGCATGGTGCCGCCGGCACGCAGATCGAGCGTGTAGCGCAGCATCGCGACTTCGCCGTCCTCGAGCGCGATCGTCCAGTTGATGATCTTGGCGCCTGCGGCATCGGCGAGCATCTGGCCGATCGCCTCGCGGCGGGTGGTGGCGACTTCGTCGCGCGGCAGCCAGACGAACGCGAACAGGTGGCGGCCGAGCGGGCTCTTGACCAGCGCCAGCTTCGAGCGCGGCCGATCGGCGACCGACATCGAGGTGAGCACGAGATGCTCGAGCGAATCCGCGTCGAACGCGGTGGTCAGGTCGTGCGGCAGCGCGGTCAGCGCATGCGCCATCGCCTTGCCGGTATGGCCCTTGGGGTCGAAGCCGAACTTGCGCTCCAGCCCTTCCAGGCGCGCGCGCAGCACCGGCACGTCCTCGGGATTGGCGAACAGCGAGGCGCTGGTCCACAGGCCAGCATGGATCGACAGGCCGGTCACGTCGCTGCCGGTGGTGATCGGCACGACGACGATGTCGAGCGGCACGCGGCGGTGGATCGGCGAAATCGAATTGGACTTGAGCAACAGCGGCACTTCGCCGCCCTGCTTGAAATAGGCGACCGCGGCCTTGCGCGAGGCTTCGGCGAGGATCGGCGTGTCGAGTGCATGCTTGGCGAGGCCGAGCTGGTTGGCGACGCCGCCTTCCGCGCTCCACGTTTCGTGCGCCAGCAGCGTCATCGCGTCTTCCTGGAACCAGCGAACCAGCTTGGCGCCTTCGCGCGCGCCGATCGTGGCGGCATCGGCGCCCATCGCGCCTTGCAGCGCGCGCCAGTCGTGCACCGCGTCGCGGACCTGGGCGAGCGTGCGCTCGAGTTCGGCGACCAGGCTGCGGCGGGTGCGGGCGTCGGCGCGCTCCATCTCGATGTAGATCATCGATTCGCGCTTGCCCGCGCCGATCGATTCGAGCTTGCCGGCGGCGTCGCGCTCGACGGCGATCACCGGGTGCAGGATACGGAGAACGGCAATGTCATGCGCGGCGATCGCGCCCGAGATCGAATCGACGAGGAAGGGCATGTCGTCGTTGACGACGGCGAGCCGCATGCGCCGGCTCTCTTCGCCCTGGACGCCCTCCAGAGCGACCTTGGCGGCATCGGGGGGGCGGACTGCGGCGGCTTCCGCGACGAAGTTCGCCGCCTCGGCCCGCTCGGCCTCTCCGAAATCTTCCAACTCTCCCGGCAGCGCTCCTTCGAGCAACCGCGCCTCGAACGCCTGCGTCAGCGACGTCATCATGTTTTTCATGGCAGTACCGCCTACGCCTCTGACGTGACGGGCTCAAGACCGTCACGCAAGAAAATTACAATCGTGCAGACATTATAGAGCCGGCGCACGAAAGTGTCCGTGACGGGACCGAAAAGACTCCGGCCCGGGCGATGCGCCGGGGCCGGATCGCAAAGGCTTAGGCAGCGGCCTTGCGAACGGCGCGCTCGGTGAGCGGGCTGTCCTCGACGCGGGCGACGATGTCGAGGCCGCGCTTGCCCGCACGGGCGAGCAGCACCACGAACTCGCCGGTCGCGGGCAGGTCGATATCGACATGCGCCAGCGGCGGGCGGCTGCGCAGCTCCGCCGCGATCTGGGCGAACAGGTCGGGCTTGGGGGCGGGGCGGCGGAATTCGCGCTCTGCCTTCACCACGCCCTTGATCCCGCCCTCGGCCGAATCGAGGAACGCGTCGAGCCCGCCCTGCGGCACGGCGGCGCGCTTGGCATGGCTGAGCACCGCGGCGAATTCGGTGACGCGGGTCTTGTCGTAATCGGCGCCGAAGACGAGCTTCACCGCCGGCGTCATCGGGGCGCGGGCCTGGACAGTGAGGCCGGCATCCTCGAGCAGTTCGGCATAGCTCTCGGCATCGTCGTCCGATGCCAGCGCGAAATCATAGGCGCGGGCGAGCGCGCGGTAGAGCGCCGAGCGGCTGCGGGTGTCCGAGGCGCGGGCGGCGGCGGCCGATTCGCGGGCGAGCAGCAGCTTGTCGGCCAGGCTGGCATCGTTCGACATCGGCGAATCGAGCAGCAGCGGCTCCGCGGCGACGGGCTCGACCGGTGTGCTGGGCGCGAAGCCGGCGCTCGGACCGTCGGCCCAGACCGGGGCGGCGACCAGGCTGCGCGGCGCGGTGCGGCGGGCTTCCTCGACCTCGGCTTCCAGGCGGGCCTGGGTCTCGGCGTCGACCAGCTCCTTCCAGTTGATCACGCCGTAGATGAAGTCGATCGTGTCCTCGTTCGAGGAGAACGGCATCAGGATGCCGCGATAGAGTGTGTTGTGGCCGCGCGTGCCGACGAACTCGGCCTCGAAGCCGATCGGCGCGCGATTGGCGATGATCTGGAGATAATGGTCGGTCAACCGCGAAAGGAGCGACCGACGCGGCACATCCGCGATATATTGGATGTCTTGACCGAGTTCGCATTCGTGGGCCAGCGACTCTCCG
>Ga0164294_10001732_pt1 | contig 20001 bp, 19 predicted proteins | sample GEODES005metaG_FD_111479 | JGI IMG/M metagenome (GOLD analysis project Ga0164294, IMG submission 111479) | Oligotrophic lake water microbial communities from Sparkling Lake, Wisconsin, USA - GEODES005 metaG | ecosystem: Environmental > Aquatic > Freshwater > Lake | place: USA: Sparkling Lake...
ATGGGCATGAGTTCACGGGAGGGAGAGCGGGGGGGAGCGCTGGATGGGGTGGGGGCCGGTGGAGGGGGCCCGAGCCACTACCCGTTAGGGAATTCCGATCATCCGATCCTATGCGGCCTGCTGTCAATGAGATTGGGCGCCCAAAGGTATCCCCGCACATACGATCAGTGTTTTGTTGTGGGTCTCGGATCGGAGGCCCACACGGCCCCACTCTTCGCGAAGGGTGGCTGGCGTTGATCGGCCGGCAAACCCCCCTCACCTGTACAGGAAAGCGAGAGCCCGCCTGAAAATACAGTTGTCTGGCCGACTGATCTTCATGGGCGCTACCCGCAACCGGAGCCCAGGGGGCGCCCCGGAAAGCCCAACCAAGGCGCTCCAGAACCTGTTCAACGCAACAAAAACAATGACGAGCACAGGTAGATCGACGGGCTGCGCCTTCGCCACAGCGCCGTGCTATGCGCCCGGTTGCTCTCTCCCCCGATGCGCCATGCCACCTGCACCGCCCCGCGACATCCTCCTCATCGTGGCCGACAGCCTGCGCTACGACAGCGTGCACAGCGGGCCCATCGGCCTGCCCTACCTCGAACGCTGGTCGGAGACCTGGTCGGCCGCCCGGGCCGCGGGCTGCTGGACCCTGCCGGCCACCGCCTCGATCTTCACCGGCCTGCTCCCCCATGAGCACGGCGCCACCGCCCAGAGCCGGCGCCTGCGCCCCGATGTGCCCACCCTGGCCGAGCGCTTGAAGACGGTGGGCTACTCCACGCACCAGATCACCGCCAACATCGCCACCACCGAGATCTTCGGCCTGGAGCGCGGCTTTGATGAGGTGGTGCGCATGTGGATGGAGGTGCCGCCCCGCCACCAGCGCCTCCACGCGCTGCTGGTGCTGCTAAGCAAGCCGCGCCTGCGCAAGAAGCTCTTCGGCGCCGACGTGCTGCGCGGCGAGCTGGCCCGCGATGTCGAATCGGCGCGCATCTGGCTACAGTCCACCGCAAACGACCTCTTCGACCGTACCCGCGCCACCCTGGAGGCCAACCGACGCCACGGAAAGAGGAGCTTTGTCTTCATGAACCTGATGGAGACTCACTTCCCCTACCATGTGGCGCCCACCTTCGGTCTGGTGAGCGATGGTCTGTTCGAGAACCTGCGAGAGCTCTCTGGCCTCTACCACACGGTCAATATGACCTGGCTGACCACCGGCAGGTCCCACATCGCCCCCGACGTCCTCGACCGGCTCCGCCAGCGGCAGCGCACGGCCTGGCTCCGCCTCGCGCCCGCGCTCAACGCCTTCATCGAGGAGATGCACCAGCAGGGCACCTTGGTGGTCTTCACCGCCGATCATGGCGAGAACTTCGGCGAGCAAGGCTGGCTCTACCACTTCGGCAACGTCACCGACGCAGGCACGCGGGTGCCGCTCTTCTGGCTGGACGCCGCCGATCCGCAGCGGCGCACCCACACCGCCCCGGTCAGCGCCCGCGGGCTGCACGAGGCCATCCTGCGGGCCGCCGGCCTGCTCGACCGGCCCGACCCGCTCCGCGAGGCCCCCGAGGAGAGCGACAGCGTGCTGGAGGCCTTCTGGTACAACAACCTGGGCCGCACCCTGCCGGCCTACCGAAAGAACCAGATCGCCTTTGTATTGGACGGCCAGCGCTACCTGCTGCGGGGCGATGATTGGCTGATGGCCCCGGTCACCGTCGGCACCGGCCCCGAGCCAGCCTTTGCGCCCCTGCCGGTGGGCAGCGAGCCCCTCGAAGACCTTGCGCTGCCCGTCGCCACAAGGGCCCGTCTCCGTGGCATCCTGGCGGCGCAGCGGCGCTTCGCCGCCACCCTTCCCTCCTGATCTCGCGTGGAGCCCTGATGATCCGCACCCTACCGCTTCTCCTGGCCCTGGTCGCCTGCAACAAAGACCTGCAATCCAACGAGGGTGCCGACTCGGGCACCTCTCCGGGCGAGTCCGACGGAACCGAGGGCAGCGACGGCGGCGACGGTGGCACCGACGGGGTCTCCCCCACCATCGTCGCGGCCGACGGCTGCTGCTACGAGAACCTGTCGGGCGACAGCGCCTTCTTCTGGACCGTCTCGGCCAGCGTCGACGATCCGCAGGGCGCCGACACGATCTCCAACTTCTTCGAAGGCGGGCTGCTCGTCTACGCCGGCGATGCCGAGGTCGCGAACTACTACATGGCCTGCCAGGATGGCCAGTGCGTGGGCTCCTTCAACCAGAGCGAAGACAACATCGCCTGCGGCAACGCCACCGCCTACACCCTCAAGGTGCAGGTGGTAGACGACGACGGCAACTGGTCAACCCCCTACGAGATCGCCGGCCGCCAGAGCGCCACGGCGGCCTGCGACTGAGGGCTCAGCCGAGCAGCCAGCGCGGGGCGATCCAGGACCAGCCCCCCGCTCCGCCGGTGGTCACGCCGAGGATCTCGGTGCCCGCGGCCACGATGTCCTGGGCGGTGAGCACGGTGGCCTCTTCGAGCTTGAGGCACTGGGCGATGCCGGGGATGTTCTTCTGGCCAAGGGCCTTGGCCGGCACGCCGGGAAAGCGCTCCACCACCGCACCCTGGATCGAGCGCACGAAGCCGGCGAAGGAGCGGTCATCGGCGGCGACGAGCAAGCGACCGGTGCGGCCCACGCTCTCAAAGACCGTGTCGAGATCGGGCGGCACAAGGGTGCGCAGGTCGATCACCTCGACGTCGACCCCCTGCTCGGCCAGCAGGCGGGCAGCCTCCATCGAGGTCCAGACCGCGCGGCCCCAGGACACCAGCGTGATGTCGCGCCCGGCGCGCCGAACGGCGGCCTTGCCGAAGGGAACACGCAGGTCGTCGGGGATCTCGGGGATGCCGCCGCGCATGATGTTCTTCTTCATGTCGGCGATGGCCGCCGGGTCTTGCGGCTCGCCCGGGAAGGCGGGGCCCAGCGTCTGGCGGTACATCCACTTGGGCTCGAGGATCACGACGGGGCCGTGGTAATCGGCGGCCGTCATGAGCAAGCCGTAGACATCCCAACTCGTCGAGGGCATCGCGATGACGAGGCCGGGGATCGGCGTGAAGTAGCCGTCGAGGCTCATCGAGTGGTAGACCGCGCCGCCGCCAAAGGGGTCGACCGGCATGCGCAGCACCACCGAGAAGCGCGAGTTGCCCGCGCTCGTCCAGTAGAGGTTGCCCATGTGGACGAGCCAGTGGAAGGCGTTGAGTGAGTAGTCGCCGAACTGGATCTCCGGCAGCACCACCATGTCTTTGTGCAGGCCCGCACCGCAGGCGGTGCCGACGATCAGCGGCTCGTTGAGCGGCGCGTCGAAGATGAGCCCGGGATGCCGCTGCAGGAGGCCGGCGGTGGCCTGCATGACGCCGCCGAGCTTGGCGACGTCTTGCCCCCACATCGCCCCGCCCTTCTTGGAGAGGATGTGGTCGAGGGCGGCGCGGATGGCGCCGGCGTAGCTGATGTTGGTGGCGCCCTGGGTCTCGCCTTCGGTGACCTCGGGGAAGGGCGCGTAGATGAAGTCGTGCACCGAGGACTCTTCGGGCTCGGGCTCGGCGCGCACCTCTTCGAAGACCGAGCGCACCCACTCATCTTCCTGGCCCATCAGGCGGCCGAGATCGTGGTGGGCGAAGAAGTCGTGGCCATGGCCGGGCACCCGGCGCAGGCCGTCGCCCGCTTCGAGCACGCCCTGGGCGGTCAGCGCCTCGCCGAAGGCGATGATCGGATCGGCCTGGTTGAGGTCGAAGGTGGTGACGGCGGCCGAGCTGTGGCCGTTGAAGCGCGGCAGGCTGTGCACATGCAGGAAGGCCGGCGCCTGCTGCTCTTTCACATACTGGGCGCAGCGGAAGGTGGTCTCATAAACATCCCAGAAGTCGCGGCCATCGCAGGTGAAGTGCTTCACGCCAAAGCCGGCGGCGTAGGCAGCGAAGTCCTTGATGCCGCGGCCTGCCTCGGCCTTGGTGGAGATGGCGATGCCGTTGTCGGTCACCATGACGATGGTGGGCAGCTTCCACACGCTCATGGCGTTCATGGCGTCGTGCAGGTCGCCCTCTGCCGAGGTGCCATCGCCGATGATGCCGATGGTGAGCGCATCGTGGACGCCCTTGAGCTTGTAGCCCAGGGCGTAGCCCGCCGCCTTGCCGAGCTGCATGCCCACCGGGCTCTGCACGGGCAGGATGCCCACCTCCTCGATGTCGAGGTGGTAGACCATCTGCCGCCCGCGGCTCATCACGTCGGTGCCCTTGCTGAACTGCTGACGCAGGACATCGCGGGTGAAGTGCGGCCGGCCGTTGAGCTCGCACCACATCGCGCACATGGCGCCAGAGCGGTAATGCGGGACGATGCCGAAGCGGCCAGGGCCGGTGACCTTGGAGAGCGCCAGGGCGGTGGCGGTGCCATGCACCTCTTCGCCCGGGCCCCAGATCGCGAACTTGACCTCGCCCCGGTTGACGAGGCGAACGATGTGCTCCTCGGTGGCGCGGGAGCGGCAGGCCACCCGGTAGGCGAGCCGCAGCTCATCGGGGGTCGGCGCCGGGGGCGCTGCGACGCCGTGGTGTTCGGGCTCCGGATTCACTGCCTGCTCCGCCGCTGCGCTCATGGGCCTACCTCTTTGCCGGCGCGCCCCATAACCAGCGACCGTCAGATCACCATGTCCTCTGTGTGGGCGAATTCCCGCCGCAGGCCAAAGGGAAGGAGGGAGGCCTCTCTTCCCAACACACCGACGGCGGGCAGGTCGCGGCCGGCCTCGGCCAGGGCCTCGGCGACCCGGGCCGTGAAGGGGCCAAACATCGCCCCATGCCCCGAGAAGCCCGCGAGGCGGATCAGGTTGGCCTGGTGCCCGTCGTAGCAGAGGAAGGGGTTGTGATCGGGGGTGGTGCCGTAGAAGCCCGAGGTGGTGGCGTGAACGCCGCCGAAGTCGCCGACGGGCGGCAGCCAGCCGGCCAGCTCGGCCCAGGCTTCGTAGGCCTTGCTCTCGGGGCCGGAGCGGTGATCGAAGGGCGGGTCGATGCGATCCTGATCCTCGTCGACGAAGTCGGGCTCGGGGCGGGCCTCGTGGGCCCAGCCGGCCATCAGGGTGTCTTCGTTCTCCGGGTGGCAGTAGGCGCCGCGCGGGCTCACCACCATCGGCATGCGACGCAGCGCCTCGCCGCTCATCGCGCCGGCCCGGGTGAAGAACCACAGGTAGCGCTTGACCGGATCGATGGGGAGCACGGTGGCGTCGAGCACGCCGGCGAGGCGGGGGCTCCAGGCATTGGTGGCGTCGACGAACAGATCGGCCTCAAACCAGGCGCCGCGGGCCTGCACCGCGGTGATCCGCCCCTGGGCGTGCCGGGCAGCCTCCACCGGCGCGTGCTGCACCAGGGTGACGCCGCGGGCGCGGGCCGAGGCGGCGGCCTCTCCGTAGACGATCTCGGGGCGAAGGAACCCGTCGGACGGGCACCAGGTGGCGCCGACGATCGCCTCACGGGAGACGTAGGGGAAGCGGCGGACCGTCTCGTCGGCGTCGAGGAGCTCCACCTCGGCGAGCCCTTGGCCGCGCTGCAGCGCCACCCGGGCGGCGGCCCGGGGCAGCTCGGCGGGATCATCCAGGAGGAAGAGGTAGCCATTCTCCACGATGGGAACGACCATCCCGCCGACCTCCTCGGGGAAGCGCCGGTACACATCGACCGAGTAGCGCATGCCCAGCACGGTCTCGGGGGTGGAGAATTGCTGGCGGATGCCCGCCGCCGTGCGCGAAGAGGAGCCGGCGCCGACATGGCGCGCCTCCAGCACCGTGACCTCCCAGCCCGCCCGGCGCAGGCGCACCGCGGTGAGGGTCCCCGTGATGCCCGCCCCGATGATCACCGCGCGACGATCCATGCGCTCCTCCTCCGCGCCGACGCGCCCGCGCCGGTGGCCGATCGTGCCCCGCTCCGACCCGCTCGGCAAGCAGGGCACGCGCGCCTCACCTTGGGTATGTGGGCCCGATGACCGCGCTGCCCGTGCGCATCACCCGCGTCCTGCTCGCCTATGCCCTCCTGGGGTGGTTTGCGGCGGCGCTCGTGCTCATGCGCGACACCACCGAGCCCTGGTACCTCGACCTCATCCACCCAGCCGCCCTGCGCTGTGGCATCTGCGGCGTGGTGGTGGGCTTCCTCGTCGCCCCGGCCCACGCGGCCCCCGGCGCCCGCCTCTGGCGCGCCTTTGTGCTTGGGCCCCTGGCAATGGTCACGGGCATGGCCCTCTACTTCACCGTCTGGCCGCCCCAGTCGTGGACCCTGCCGACCTACAAGTGGGTTGGCATGTACCTCGCCGACTTCGGCGCCGTGTTGCTCCCCCTGGGCGCCTTCACCGGGGTCCTGGCGATCCGCTGGGCCCACAAGGCGCCCCGCTTTCGGATCGGCGTCGATCCCGACGATCAGCCCGAGCCCCCCACCGGATCGCTCTGATGAACCGCCCGTGTACAGTCCTGTGCATCCTCGACGGCGTGGGATGGGGCCGCCGCGACGAAGGCGACGCCGTGGCCCTCGCCCGCACGCCGCAGCTCGACGCCCTGATGGCCCGCAACCCCTGGTGTCTGCTCACCGCGCACGGCACCGCCGTGGGCATGCCGAGCGACGACGACATGGGCAATTCCGAGGTGGGCCACAACGCGATGGGCGCCGGGCGCGTCTTTGCGCAAGGGGCGGCCCTGGTGGAGCGGGCCCTCGCCAGCGGAGCCCTCTGGTCGGCCCCGGCCTGGACCACAGCCGTCGCCGCTGCGGCGGCCGGCGGGACCCTGCACCTGATCGGCCTGCTGAGCGATGGCGGCGTTCACGCCCACATCCGGCACCTGCTCGCGATCATCGCCCAGGCGAGCGCCGAGGGGGTCGACCGCCTGCGCCTGCATGTGCTCACCGACGGCCGCGATGTGGAGGCCCGCTCGGCCCTGCGCTTCCTCGCCACGGTCGAGGCGGCGCTGGCGCAGACCGGCCGCGACTACGCCATCGCCAGCGGCGGTGGGCGCATGGTCATCACCATGGACCGCTACGAGGCCGACTGGGACATGGTCGCCCGCGGTTGGGCCACCCATGTTGGCGCCCAGGGGCGTCGCTTCGCGGCGGCGGCCGAGGCGGTGCAGACCTTCTATGACGAAGACCCGAAGGTCGATGATCAGTGGCTCCCGGCCTTCGTCATCGGCGACTACGCCGGCATGGCCGACGGCGACGCCGTGCTCTTCCTCAACTTTCGGGGCGACCGGGCCATCGAGATCAGCAAGGCCTTCGATGCGGGCCCCGCCTTCGACCGCGCGCACTTCCGCCGGGCTCCGCACCCCGCCGTCTTCTTCGCCGGGATGATGGAGTACGACGGCGACGCCAAGGTGCCCAGCCACTTCCTGGTCTCGCCGCCGGTCATCGAAGACACCGTGGCCGAGCACCTCTCCGCCAATGGGCGCGCGACCTACGCGGTGAGCGAGACCCAGAAGTTCGGCCACGTCACCTACTTCTTCAACGGCAACCGCACCGCCGTGCCGGTCGGCGAGGTGCAGGAGCAGGTGGAGAGCGACCGGCTGCCCTTCGACCAGGCCCCGGCGATGAAGGCCCGCGAGATCACCGACAAGGCCATCGCCGCGCTGCGGAGCCAGCGCTTCGACCACCTGCGCCTCAACCTCGCCAACGGCGACATGGTGGGCCACACCGGCAAGCTCGCCGAGACCATCGAGGCAGTCGAGGCGGTCGACGCCTGTCTGGGCGCCCTGGCGGCGGCCTGCGCCGAGCTCGGGGCCATCCTCCTGGTCACCGCCGACCACGGCAACGCCGACGAGATGTTCATGATCGACAAGAAGAAGGGCACCCTGCTGCGTGGCCCCGATGGCCGGCCCAAGCCCTGCTCCAGCCATTCCTGCAACCCGGTGCCCTTTGTGCTGGTTGACCCCCGGGGCGAGGCTCAGCTCAGCGTGCCGGTCGGCGAGAACGCAGGCAGCATCGCGCGGATCGGCGCCACGGTCCTTCACCTGTGCGGCATCACGCCCCCCGCCAGCTACCTGCCCTCCCTGGTGGCGCCATGAAGCCCGTCGACCTGCGCTCAGACACGGTCACACGGCCCACGCCGGGCATGCGCCGCGCCATCGCTGCGGCCGAGGTCGGCGACGACGTCTTCGGCGACGACGCGCTCACCAACCGCCTCGAAGCCGTGGTGGCCGAGCGGGCCGGCAAGGAGGCCGCGCTCTTTGTGCCCAGCGGCACGATGGCCAACCAGATCGCCCTGCGCCTGCACTGCCGCCCGGGAGACGAGGCCCTGATGGAGGCCCATGCCCACCCCTTCAACTACGAAGCGGGGGGCGCGGCGATGATCGCCGGGGCCCAGATTCGACCCATCGCAGGCGAGCGCGGGCTGCTCGACGTGGGGCAGGTGGCTGCGAACTTCCGTCCGGATAACGTCCACTTCTCGCCGGTGGCGGTGCTTTGTGTCGAGGACACGGCCAACCGCGGCGGCGGCAGCGTCTACCCCCTGGAGCGCCTCGACGCCCTCGGCGCCCTGGCCCATGAGAAGGGAGCGGCGGCCCACCTCGACGGCGCCCGCCTGTGGAACGCGGCGGTGGCCAGCGGCGTCCCGGTGGGCCGCCGGGCCGCGGCCTTTGACACCGTCAGCCTCTGCCTGTCCAAGGGCCTCGGCGCGCCGGTGGGCAGCCTCCTGTGCGGCCCCAAGGCCCTGATCGGCGTGGGTCGCCGCATCCGCAAGGCCCTCGGCGGCGGGATGCGGCAGACGGGCCTGCTGGCGGCGGCGGGCCTCTACGCCCTTGACCACCACGTCGACCGCCTCGCCGAGGATCACGCCCGCGCCCAGCGCCTCGCCGAGGGCCTCGTCTCCCTGGGCTTTGGGGTGGTCCCGCCCGAGACCAACATGGTCTATGTGACGGTGGGCGACGCCAACGCCGCGGTCGCGCAGCTCGCCGCGGCCGGGGTGGCCTGCAACGCCGTCGCCGTCGACTGCCTGCGGTTGGTCACCCACCTCGACGTCGATGACGCGGCGGTTGATCAGGCCTTGTCGGCCTTCTCGGCCCTTCCGCGCTGAGCGCGAGCCTCAGTCGCAGGTGGCGAGGCCGGCGTAGGCGATGTCGACCACCTGGCCCTCCGAGGGGGCCGCCGAGGTGAAGACGACGGCGTTGTTGGTGGAGTCGTAGGTCCAGGAGGTCCGCACGGCGCCATCCACCTTGACCTCGATGGTCTCCGGCACGGGAGTGTGCTCCAGCGCGAAGGTGTCGAGGTTGATCGAGGCCTCGGCGAGGAGCGCGAGGTTGGCTGGGCTGGTCCAGTCTGAACAGATCGAGAGGAACACCCCGCCGGTGGCGGCGACGGCCTCGGCGTAGCCGGTGCCCGCGTCGGCGGTGGCGCAGCCCGAGGGCACCGGGCCGGCGATGGCCGAGACGCGCGTCATGCTGGCGGAGCCCTTGGCGTCGGCCATCCGGGTCACCAGCGCGTCCCAGGTGTAGCCGCTGGTGTAGGGGCTCTGTTCCGGTTCGTCGCTGACCTGGATGAGGTGTAGCAGGGCGTCTTCACGGAGGAAGCCGGCGTTGCAGCCGCTGGTGCCGGCCTTCTCGGCGGCCAGCGCGCCGATGGTGAGCAGCGACTCGGTGTGCAGTCCGCCGCCGTCGCTCTGGATGGCCGAGCTGAAGCGCGAGGCGTAGCCCGAGACCGCCGGAGAGAGCACGCCGCCGTTGTTGCAGCCATCATCTGCGTTGGCGATGAGCACCTGCCAGTCGTTGGAGTAGCTCGACAGCTCGGTGATGAAGTCGCTGAAGTCGGCGGCCAGCTTGGCGATGTCATCGTCCATCGAGCAGCTCTGATCGACCGAGAAGATGATGTCCGAGGGCGGATCGGTGGGGACCTCCCAGGAGTCGACGTAGGTGGCGGCGTACTTGCCCTCGCCCACCACCGGCGCCTGGCGAACGCCCATCGGCTCATTCGAGGTCACCGACAGCTCGCCGGCGGCCTCCATCTCGGTGTCGGCGGTGAAGGAGACGGTGAGCGTGGTGCTCTGGTCGGGATCCAGCACGATCGGCAGCGCCCAATCGTTCACCAGCGACAGGGCGGCGTCGCCCGACCAGCTGATGTTGGAGATCGTCAGCGTGTCGGTGCCGATGTTGCGCAGCTCGACCGGCAGGCTCTTGGGGCAGCCGACATAGTCCACACCGAAGTCGATGGGGTTCGGCGTGATCGACAGCTCGGGGACGGCGCCGCCGCCGAGGAGCTGAACGGGGGCAATCGAGCGGGCCTCGTCGTCGGAGTAGACGAGGGCCGTGGCCTCCTGATCGCTGGCGCCCATCGGCACAAAGGAGACCTCGATCTCCTGCTCGGCGCCGGGAGGCAGCACAAAGGTGGTCTCCGACAGCAGCGTGAAGCTGCCGGCCCCTTCCCCTTCTACGCTCATCTCCGAGACGGTGAGATCGGTGGAGCCGATGCTGCGCACCACAAAGGACTGCACCTCGGCCGGGTCGTCCTGTCCGAGGGTGCCGAAGGTGAGGCTGCCCGGCTTCACCTCGATGCCTGGGCCCTCCCCTCCGGAGCCCTCTTTGGTGATGACCAGGGTGTTCTCGCTGCAAGCGCAGAGCAGCAGGGCCAGGGCGGGACGGATGCGCATGAGAGACTCCAAAGACCCTCCTACCTTGCCACCGCCGGGCCCAAATGAAAAGCCCCGGCCACGAGGACCGGGGCGGATTCTACGCTTTCGCGCCGGGCTCAGACCAGGAGGTCCTTCACCGCTTCGCGCTCGGCGAGGAGCTCGTCCACCGTGGCCTGGATGCGGGCCTTGGCGAAGTCATTGTGCTCGATGCCCTCGACGATGTTGTACACACCGCCCTCGATGGTCACCGGGTACGAGAAGATGAGGCCGGCCGGCACGCCGTACTCGCCCTTGCTCGGGATGGCCATGCTGGCCCAGGCGCCGTTGGTGCCGTTCCACCAATCGGCCATGTGGTCGACCGCCGCCGAGGCCGCCGAGGCCGCCGAAGAGGCGCCGCGGGCCGCGATGATGGCCGCGCCGCGGTTGACGACGGTGCCCATGAACTCGCCCTTGAGCCACTCCTCGCCGAGCTGCTCCACCACCGAGCCGCCGCCCAGGGTGGCGTTGAAGAAGTCCGGGTACATCGTGTTGGAGTGGTTGCCCCAGATGCCCATCCGGCCGATGGCGCCCGCGGTCACCCCCGCCTTGGAGGCGAGCTGCGACACCGCGCGGTTCTGGTCGAGGCGGGTCATGGCGGTGAAGCGCTCACGGGGCACGTCGGGGGCGGCGTGCATGGCGATCAGCGCGTTGGTGTTGCAGGGGTTGCCCACCACGATGACCCGCACATCGCTGGAGGCGTTGTCGTTGATGGCCTTGCCCTGGGTGGTGAAGATGGGGCCGTTCACCTTGATGAGGTCGGCGCGGTCCATACCCTTGGTACGGGGGCGGCTGCCCACGAGGAAGGCCTGGCTGACGCCCTTGAAGGCGACGTTCGGATCGTCGCTGATCTCCACGCCGTGCACCAGCGGGAAGGCCGAGTCGAGCAGCTCCATCACCACACCCTCCAGGGCCTTCATGCCCGGGGTGATCTCGAGGAGCTGGAGGATGACGGGCTGATTCTTGCCGAAACAGTCACCCGAAGCGATGCGGAAGAGGAGGGCGTAGCCGATGTTGCCGGCAGCGCCGGTGACGGCGACGCGAATGGGAGGGTTCATCATGTCTCCTAAAGGAACTTCTTGCACTCGGCCGGGTCCGTGATCTGATCAAAGACCTGTTTACAGACCCGGCAGCGAAACTCAACCTTGTAGGGGGCGGCTGAGACCCCCATCAGGACCACCCAGAAACTGCCGAGCCCGGAGTGTTTGGGCTCCGGGCTCACCATGTAATGGTCGCGGCCGTGACCGCAGCGGCAGGTGGCGGGAGCAGCGGGTGCGTCTCCAGCCATGGGGCTACTTGTGGCCATCCCCCGCCGGAGCGGCCGCCGGAGCAGCGCCCTCCGCCGGGGCGGCAGGCGTCGCGGCGCCATCGGCAGCCGGGGTTGCACCCTCGGCGGCCGGAGCCGCATGCCCACCCTCGGCGCCATGGGCGGCCGGCGCAGCGGCAGGGGCCGCCGCAGCCGCGACGGCCGCCGCTGCCGCGAGGTCCGCGTTCTTCTGGCTGGCCCACAGGTCAGCCGGGTTGCGCAGCACGCCTCTCCGCCAGGTGCGCTCCAGCAGCCACTTCTCGTCGGCGACCGGCGACTTGGTGCCCGTGGCCCGATCCATGCGCAGCTCGAAGTTCCCCGTCACCGCCAGGATGGAGTCCCGGCTGCCCAGGTCAAACATCGTGAAGATGAAGAAAAGCGCGATGAACCAGATGGAGGAGAGGAAGACCAGCACGTTGAACTTCGTGTCGTACTTGAGGTGCATGAACCACAGCACAACGAGGCTCGCCTTCACCGACGCCACCATCATGGCGACGATGATGGACAGGGTGGAGGGCAGGCCCATGTAGGACACCGCCACCGTCACCACGGTGAGCACCAGGAGCACGAAGTAGATGGTCAGGTAGGTTCCCAGCGGGGTGACGTGATGCCCGTCATGCTCCGCATGGGCGTGGGAATGGGTGGAAGCCACGACCGTCTCCAGCCCCTCGTTCACTTGACGAGGTAAAGCAGGGGGAAGAGGAAAATCCAGATGAGGTCGACGAGGTGCCAGTACAGGCCCACGTTCTCGACGGCCGAGTAGTTGTTCTTGTCGAAGTCGCCCTTGTTCAGGCGCACCCACAGCCACATCAGCACGCCGATGCCGATCACGACATGGAGACCGTGAACGCCGGTCATCATGAAGTAGATGGCAAAGAAGAGCTGGGGCGCATCGTGCACCTTCTGCACCGCGTCGAGCTCCCAGCCCTTGAAGTGCTTGCCGGGGAGCAGGCCATCATGGAACTTGTGGGTGTACTCGAAGTACTTCACAACCATGAAGATGAAGGCGCAGATGATGGTGACGACGAGGTAGTTCTTCGCCTTCCCGCGGTTCTCCAACTGCGTCTCACGCACCGCCAGGGCCATCGTGAGGCTGCTGGTGAGCAGCACCACGGTGTTGAAGGCGCCCATCGGGATGCTGAGGTGCTGGTACGCGCTGTGGAAGGTGTCGGGGTACATGTACCGCATGGCGATGTACGCCATGAACAGTCCACCGAAGAACAACAATTCCTGCACCAGGAAGGCCCACATTCCCAGCTTGTTGGCAGCGTTCTGCTGCTCCATGCTGAAGAAGTGATGTGCCTGGTCGGGGTGGTGCGCCCCTTCATGACCGTGATGTGCGGCGGAGCTCATGGGTCAGCCTCAGGCGGAGAGGGTCTCAGGGAATTCGTAGGGGCCCTTCTTGCAGATGGGCTGACCGGCGAAGTTGTGCTCAGGGGGCGGGCAGGAGGTCTGCCACTCCAGCGACAAGCCGTTCCAGGGGTTCTTGGGGGCCTTGGCGCCCTTCAGCAGCGAGGCCACCAGGTAGAAGAGGATCAGGAACAGACCCAGACCGAAGAGCATCGCGCCGATGGTCGAGGCCTTGTGCCAGATCTCGAACTCGGGCAGGTACTCGTGGTAGCGGCGGGGCATGCCGCGCGAACCAGCGACGAACTGCGGGAGGAAGGTGGCGTTGTAGCTGAGGAAGACCAGCCAGAAGACCGGCTTGGCGATGTTCTCATTGAACATCTTGCCCGTGATGAGCGGCCACCAGTGGTGCATGGCGCAGATGAGGGCGAAGAGCACGCCGCCCATCATGACGTAGTGGAAGTGCGCCACCACGAAGTAGGTGTCATGCAGATGGACGTCGGTGTTGAGCGTCGCCAGGGGCAGCCCGGTGAGACCGCCAATGGTGAAGATCCAGAGGAAGCCCAGGGTGTACATCATCACCGTGTTGTAGCGAATCGAACCGCGCCACAGGGTCATGATCCAGGAGATGACCTTGATGGCCGTCGGCACCGCCACGCCCATGGTGATCAGCGAGAAGATGGAGCCGGCTAGCTCGGACTGACCGCTGATGAAGAGGTGGTGACCCCAGACCAGGAAGCCAATCGCGGCGATGGCGACCGAAGACAGCGCGATGGCGTTGTAGCCAAAGATGTGCTTGCGGGAGTTGATGGCCACCGTCTCGCTGATGACCCCGAAGGCCGGCAGCACCATCACGTACACGACCGGATGACTGTAGAACCAGAAGAAGTGCTCGAAGAGCACCGGGTCGCCGCCGAGCGCCGGGTCGAAGATGCCGATACCCACGGTCCGCTCAAAGGTGAGCAGGAAGAGGGTGATGGCGACCACCGGGGTGGCCAGGATCTGGATCAAGGAGGTCGAGTACAGCGCCCAGATGAACAGGGGCATGCGGGTCCAGGTCAGACCCGGGGCCCGCATCTTGTGCACCGTCACCATGAAGTTCACGCCCGTGAGGATGGACGAGAATCCCAGGATGAACGCGCCCAGCAACGCGCTGGTCACCGAGGAGTTGGAGTGCGAGCTTGAGTAGGGCGTGTAGAAGGTCCACCCCGTGTCGAGCCCACCCGACACCAGCGTGTAGACCATGAACAGCGCGCCGAACACGTAGATGTAGTACGACGCGAGGTTCAGCCGTGGGAAGGCCACGTCCTTGGCCCCCAGCATCAGCGGCATCACGATGTTGCCGATGGAGGCGGGGATGGCCGGCACCAGCACGAGGAAGACCATGATGGCCCCGTGCAAGGTGAACAGCTTGTTGTAGGTGTCCGGCGTGAAGAGGTCACCCTTCGCCGTGAACAGCTCCGCACGCACCGCGAGGGCCAGCAGGCCGCCCGCCAGGAAGAACGTGAGGATGGTGATCAGGTACATCACCCCGATGCGCTTGTGATCGAGGGTGGTGAGCCAACTGCCAATTCCAGGGTGGGCGTTGAGGTAGTTGGACTCCTCTCCGTGCCCCGAAGCGGCTGCGTCAAGAGACGTAGAGCTCATGGTTGCTCCCTACTGCAGCGTCTTGATGTACGCGATGAGGTTGTTGATCTCGTCATCCGAGAGGCGACCCTGGAAGGCAGGCATCGAGGGCGCGTAGCCAGCCACCACCTTCGCCGCGGGCATCAGGATGGACTCCCGGATGTAGGTGTCGTCGATCTGCGCGGTGGCGCCGCCTTCGAGGGTCTCGATGGTGCCGTACTTGCCCTTGAGCGAAGGGCCCACCAGCTTGGAGCCGTCGATGGAGTGGCAGCTGCCGCAGGCGTTGGCGGCGAAGAGCTTCTGGCCCTTGACCTCCGGCGCCTCATTCTCGTTGGGCGTGTTTTTGTCGAGCCAGGCGCTGTAGTCGGCCGCCGAGAGCACCTTGATGCGGCTCATCATGCGGGAATGCGCGGTGCCGCAGTATTCGGTGCAATACACCTGGTGCTCACCCGGCTCCAGCGCGTTGAACCACTGCACGGTGTAGCGGCTGGCCAGCACGTCCTTCTTGATGCGGAAGTCCGGCACGTAGAAGGAGTGGATGACGTCCTGGGAGCTCATGGTGAGGCGGATCGGCTTGCCGGCCGGCACCACCAGGCCCTCGCCCTCGTACTGATCCTGGGTGCCGGCCTTGAGGTTGGCGAAGGTCTTGATGCCATTGCCATACTCATAGGTCCACGACCACTTCTGCCCCGTCACGCGCACGTCGAGCGAGTCGGCCGGCGGCACAGCCTGGTTGATCCAGCCCTGAAAGCCGAGGGCGAAGAAGACCAGCAGCAGGATGCTGGGCACCACCGCCCAGATGGCCTCCAGCAAGTGGCTGCCCTTGGTGGGGTCGGTCTTCTCACCCTCCTGCCGCTGCTTGTACTTGACGGCGAACAGGATCATCATCCCCATCAGGATGATGAAGAACACAACATCCGTGATGAGGATGAAGTTCCAGGTGAAGTCCGTCTGCTTGGCGTACTCGGTTGCAGCCGGTGGCAGCAGAAAGCTGGCAGGCTCGACTGTTCCGGCCTGCGCCGCCAGCGGAAGAAGGAAGGGGATCATCAGACGACACTCCCTTGAGAGCGGTTTTGGCGCTCGCGGCGCCAGAGCGACCAGGTGAAGATGCCGAGACCCATGGCTGACAGCGCACCGCCGATGCGCATGACACCAAAGGCCGCCGGGGTGTACTTCCCGCTGGCCGCGTCGTAGTGGAAACAACTGAGGATGAGCTTGTCGACAGGGCTGCCCACCCGACCCTCGGCAGCCTCGATCAGCGCGAACTTGAGATCTCGCGCAGGAAACTCTACACCGTACAGGTAGCGAGCCACCGTTCCGCCCGGCCCGATCACAGCGATCATCGCCGGGTGGGCAAACTGCTGCGTGGCTTCATCGTACCGGTACTGGAAGCCGACTGTTCTGGCGACCTTCTCGATCGCGATCTCATCGCCGACGAGGAAGGACCAGTCCACCTCCCCTCGGCCGAGGGCGTCCAGGTAGGAGGCGCGCTTGGCGGCCGCCAGCGACGAGGTCTCGTTCGGGTCGATCGAGATCGTCACCACCCGGAACTCCTGCCCCGCCGTCCACGCCAGGTCTTTGAGACCGTTGAGGACCGCGTTGAGCACTACGCTGCAGAGGGTGCCGCAGGTGTAGTAGTTCAGGGTCAAGATGACCGGCTTGTCATCTCGCAGGAGCTGATCGAGCCGGATCTTTTGACCGGTGTGATCGATGAACTCCAGAGAGGGATCAAGCGTGGCCCCCAGGTGCTCTTCAACCGTCACGCCTTCCAGCTCTTTGGGAAGGTCTTCCGCCGCCCAACCGTCGCGCGCCACCGACAGGCACATCAGGCCCGCCAGCGCTGCCGCGCCGAAGAGGCGGCGCAGCTTCACTGGTCGGAGCCCCAGGTGGCTGACGAGGTCTGCGCGTAGCCCTTGTCGGCCAGCTCCATCGCCGTGTAGACCTTGAACAGGCCAAAGGCAAAGGCCACCGTCGCGACGATGCCCACCGTCACGACCGCGGCGAGGATCGAAATGTAGCGGGTAGGCACCTCGTCGGGCTCAGCGGCGACGTCAGGGATCGTATCGCCGTGCTCGAGGGCACCATGAGAAGAAGGGGGAGCGCTGGAAGCCACGGGGGGACCTCTCCTGAAGGAGCCGGCCCTAACCGTTGCTCACGAGCCGCGTCAATTCACCGCACGGTTGGACCCTCGCCTTGCACAAAGGCTGATCAAAGTCAGGAGACGCCGTCCGAATCGGCCTTTCAACGCAGCGCCTGTTCAGAGCCCTCCGCCTCCGGCCCCACCTCTTGACACCACCCCCACCACGGGGCATGGCTCCGCTTCGGAGTCGCGTTGTGGACATCCCTAGCGTGGAGAGCCTTCCCAATCGGCGCCTCCAAACGTCCCTCGAAGAGGCCCACGTGAGCGAGCCCCCGGAGCAGACCGCTCCAGCCCGAAAGCCGGGACTCCTGGGAGACCTCCTCTCCCTCACCAAGCCGCGCCTGAGCGCCCTCGTCTGGCTCACCGCGGGCGGCGGCGTCTGGCTCGCTCCCGGCGCCGTCTCCGGCACCCGCGCCGCCCTGGCCATCGGCGGCACCATCCTCGTGGTCGCGGGCGCCAACGCGCTCAACAACTACCTGGAGCGCGAGTCCGATCGCTTCATGGCCCGCACCGCCAGCCGCCCCCTGCCCTCCGAGCGCCTCCCGCCGGTCGTGGCGCTGGTCATGGGGCTCTTCCTCTCCGTCTTCAGCGTCGGGCTCCTCACCCTCGGCACGCGGCCGCTCGCGGGGCTTCTCGCGGCGATCGCGTTGGTGCTCTACGTCGTCGTCTACACGCCGCTCAAGCGCCGCTCGTCGGTGAGCACGCTGGTGGGCGCCATCCCGGGCGCGCTGCCTCCGCTCATCGGCTGGGCCTCGGTCACCGGGCGAGCCGACATGGGCGGGCTCGCCCTCTTCGCCGTGCTCTTCCTCTGGCAGATCCCGCACTCGCTGGCGATCGGCCTGTACCGCCAGTCGGAGTATGAGCAGGCCGGCCTCAAGGTCTTCCCGATCGATCACGGCGAAGAGGCCACCCGGCGCCAGATGGTGCTGTACACGCTGCCCCTGGTGCCCCTGCCCCTCGTGCTCGTTCACCTGGGCATCGCCAACGCCACCACGCTCGGCCTCGGCTCGCTGCTCGGCTTCGGCTTTTTGTACCTCGTCTGGCGGGGGTACCGCGACGGCGCCGGCGTCCGCTGGGCGCGGCAGGTCTTTCTGTACTCCCTTCTGTACTTGAATGGGCTCTTCGCCGCCCTCGCCGTCGACAAGGCCCTGTTTTGAGCGCCGCAACCTTTCGCACCGCCGATGGCGAGCTCGCCCGCCATCCCTTCGCCTGGGGGCTCTTCGCCCTCGCGCTGATCGGCTTTCCCGCCTGGCGCTACGCGGTGGAGCCGCCCTTGCCGGCCGACGCCTTCACCCTGGTGCCGGCTTTTGCCCTCACCGATCAGGCAGGCGCCGCCTACGGGCACGACGATCTGATCGGCCAGGTCACCATCGTCGACTTCATCTTCACGCGCTGCAAGGACGTCTGCCCCACGCTGTCGTCGCATATGGCCGCGCTGGCCGGCGACCTTGGCGCCGCCGACGCGGCCAGCCCCATCCGCTTTTTGTCGATCTCGGTTGACCCCGACTACGACACCCCCGCGGTCCTCAGCGCCTATGCCCAACGCTATGGCGCTCGGCCCGAACAGTGGCGCTTTGTCACCGGCGATCGCGTGCTGGTCGACGGCCTCATCGAGGGCCTGCAGCAAGGCCTCGAGCGCGACCCCGGCACCGGCGAGGTGCCCAACATCATGCACTCCCAGCGCTTCTTGCTCATCGACCCGATGGGCGGTGTGCGGGGGCTCTACAGCATCGACGCCGAAGGCCTCGCTGCGCTCCGGCATGACGCACGCGCCCTCGCAGGCGCTACGATGTGGTGACCCTCCTGCTGCTGAGGCGCCCGTTGGTCCTGCTGCTGCTCCTGGCCTGTTCGTCGAGCACGCCCAAGCCTTTCGTTCGCCGAGAAGGCCAGACCGAGGTGATCGGCGATGGCGATCTAGGCAGCCGAAACGCGGATCGGCCGGCCGATCAAGGCGCTCCCAACAGCCCGGCCCCGTCGGCGCGGCGCGACGAAGGCGGCGGCATGCTGCCCGCCAACGTGACCCGGGTGGCGCCGGCCGTAGACGGCGACCTGCCGCCGGTGGCGGATGACTACGAAGACCTCGTCACCAGCCGCGTGATCACCGCCTGCCCAACCGGGACCGTGCTGGTGGACGAGCGCGCCGAGCAGGGCCGCATGTACTGCACCCTGCCCAATCACGTGCGGCATGGGCCCTACATCGACTTTCACAACAGCGGCCACGCCAAGGATGTGGGCCCCTACGTCGGCGGCCTGCGCCACGGCTGGTGGAGCGAGTGGGACCGCACCGGCACGCTCAAAGGCCGCTGGCGCTGGGTCTCGGGCTCGCCCGTTGAGGGCAAGGTCCCAGAATGAGCCACATCTTTGCCCTTCGAGAGAGGCTGCGCGCCTTCGTCGTGGCCGAGCTGCGCGCGGGCGGTGACCTCACCCTCCTCGCCTGCCTGGGGCTCACCCTGTGGGTCTGCGGGCCGCTGCTGATGAGCCCCGAGGGCACCCTGGCCGGCGACCCCAGCACCGACGCCATCCGCGGCATGTGGAGCTTCGACCACCTGCGTCGCTCGCTGCTGCCGCCCGAGACGCCCCTGTGGAGTCACCATGTGAATTTCCCCGAGGGCGTGCTGGCGCTGGTCTTGCCCTGGGTGAGCGGCATCCTGCTCGCCCCAGCGGGCCTCCTGCTCGGGCCGGTGAGCGGCTACAACTTCGCCGTCGGGGCGCTGATCTTCGCCGTTGGCTTCTCCAGCGCCGCGCTGATCCGCACGCTGAGCGGCTCCTGGGCGGCCGGCATCGCCTTTGGTGGGGCCATGCTGGCCCAGCCCACCCTGCTGCACAGCGTCGCCGACGGCACCCCCGAGCACATCGCCTTCTGGCTGGTGCCGCTCTTCCTCGCCGCCGGCTGGGCCACCGCCGACCAGGGGCGCGTCGGGCTCGCCCTCCTCACGGGGCTCCTCGCGGGGGCCGTCGCCCTCGACAGCCCCTACCACGC
>Ga0164294_10001733_pt1 | contig 19999 bp, 14 predicted proteins | sample GEODES005metaG_FD_111479 | JGI IMG/M metagenome (GOLD analysis project Ga0164294, IMG submission 111479) | Oligotrophic lake water microbial communities from Sparkling Lake, Wisconsin, USA - GEODES005 metaG | ecosystem: Environmental > Aquatic > Freshwater > Lake | place: USA: Sparkling Lake...
AGGGCGCCTTCGGGCGCCCTGTCTGCGTCTTGGGGAGCGCTCGCCTTAGCCGATGGGGCCGCTGCCTTCGGGCACGGTGAGCACGGCGTGGGCGGCGTTGGCGATGGCCAGCACCGCCGGGTGGCGGATGCGACGCTCGACGGTGACAGCGTAGAAGCGCTCGCGCACCGACTCGGCACGGCCGATCACCACGCTGTGGGTCTGCTCGCAGATCTCAGCCTCCAAGGGGGTGGGCACCACGAAGGCGCCGAGCCCCTTCTGGCCGAAGGCCTTGATGAGGGCGCTGTCTTCGAGCTCGCCGACGACCTTCACCCGCACGCCGACCGACTCAAACCACAGGTCGAGCGAGCGGCGCAGGGTGCTGGTCTCCAGCGGCAGAAAAAAAGGCAGCCCGTCGAGGCGCTTGGGGAAGGGCAGGTTTGGCAGGGCGAGGTTGCGACCGGCCAGAAAGGAGACCCCGCACTCCCCGAGCAGGTGGCTCCAGGCGCGGATCTTCAAGGCCGGGTGCATCGGCGCGTCGGTCAGCACCACATCGAGGCGGTGCACCGCCAGCTCGGCGAGCAGACGGTCGGGCTTGTCTTCGATGACCACGAGGCGCGGCCGGCTCGGCAGCTGGAGGGCTGGCTCCAGCAGCCGCATCGCCACGGCCTTGGGGATGACGTCGGCCACGCCCACCATCAGGCGGCTCGGGCTGGCGTCGCTCTTGCCCGACAGGACCTCGGTCATCTCCTTGCCGATGGCGAAGATCTCGTCGGCGTAGCGAAAGGCCACCTGGCCCGACTCGGTGAGCACGAGGTTGCGGCCGGAGCGGTCGAAGAGCTTGACGCCCAGGCTGTCTTCGAGGGTGCGCACCTGGGCGCTGACCGTCGGGGGCGCCAGCGAGAGCCGCTCGGCGGCGTTGACGACCCCGCCTTCGCGGGCGACCGTCCAGAAGTAGTAGAGATGATGGTAATTGAGCCAGTCCAGGTTCCCTCCCGGGCCGTCCACGGCCGACAAATCTCTAGCCCAGAGCCGGGGAGCGGCAAGTGCCGATTCGGAAAAACAAAAGCCCGCCGGGCGAGGCCGCGGCGGGCGAGGGGAGGGGAGGGCTGGACCTAGCGGAGGGCCCGCAGGCGGGCGACGCGCTCCGCCGTGGGCGGGTGGGTGCGGAAGAGGTTGAGCAGCTTGCCAAAGCCACCGGACGGGCTGACGATGTAGAGGCTGGCGGTGGCCGGGCGCTCCATCGGCAGCGCCTCCACGCTGCCTTCGAGGCGCAGCAGGGCGCGGGCGAGGCCCTCGGGATCGCCGGTGAGGCGGGCGGCGCCTTCATCGGCGAGGTGCTCGCGCGACCGCGAGAGCCCAAGCTGCAGCAGGGTCGCGCCCAGGGGGGCCAGGAACATCGTCAGCACGAGGCCAATGATGCCGCCGCCGCCCTCCTCTTCGTCGTTGGCGCTGCCGCCGCCGAGCAGCAGGCCCCAGCGGCTGATGTCGGCCACGAGCCCCACCGCGGCGGCCATCACCGCCGCGATGCTGGAGATCAGGATGTCGCGGTGCTGGATGTGGGCCAGCTCATGGGCCAGCACGCCGCGCAGCTCGCGCTCGGGGAGCAGCTCCAGGATGCCGTCGGTGACGGCCACCACGCCGTGCTCGGGGTCGCGGCCGGTGGCGAAGGCATTGGGGCTGGGGTCGGCGATGCGGTAGAGCCGGGGCATCGGCAGGCCGGCCTTCTGGGCCAGCTCGGCCACCATCGCGTGCAGGCGCGGCGCCTCGGCCGGGGAGAGGGGCGTGGCGCCGTTCATGGAGAGCACGATGCGGTCGGAGAAGTAGTAGCTGCCGACGTTGAGGACGATGGCCAGCACCAGACCGATCGGCAAGGCCGAGCCGCCGATGGCGCCGCCCACGCCGACGAGCAGGGCGGAGAGGGCGCCGAGGAGGAGGGCGGTACGCAGGTGGTTCCACATCGAGGGCTCCAAGGTGATGTCCTGGTCTTGGGGCCCGACCCGGGGTGCGGGAAGGAGGCTGGGCGACTGTATCCATTCGTAAAAACCGCATCCTTGATCTGAGAAACGGACGAAGCGCGGTTGGATGTTCGGCCGCCAACGGGGCATTGGGGAGAGGCCGCCGGCCCGCGGCAGACCCACTGTGCAGGAGCCCCCCATGGCAACGCCTCGGCTCTCGGGCGGACTCGTGTCCGCGATTCGAATCCTCGCTGAGAGCCCCCTTCGCGGGCTGGTCTGGCGCTCGATGGGGCAGAGCTATGGGCTCTTTGGCCTCAACGACCTCCCCGAGGAGGCCCATGGCGTGCCCTCTCTCGAAGAGCGGGCCGTGGCGGGCGCGCCGCCGCGCACAGGCCCCGACGAGGAGGGCGAGGCCGCGGCGCCGCGCAAGGGCACGGCCCGCGCCCTGCGCCTCGCCTACCAGCGCCAGGGCACGACGCCGGTGGCCGTGTTGGAGGCCCTGCGCGCCCGCGTGGAGCGCGCCGAGTTCGGCAAGGCCGGCCGCAGCCCCTTCATCGCCCTGGCCTGGGCCCGCGCCCACGCCCTCGCCGAGGCCAGCGCTGCGCGGTGGCGGGCCGGGCGGCCCCTGGGCCCCCTCGACGGCGTACCGGTGCCGGTGAAGGACGAGCACGACATGGTCGGCCTCCCGACGATGGGGGGCACCCGCTGGCGCACCCAACTGGCCGGCCAGGACAGCCTCGTGGTGCAGCGGCTGGAGGCGGCCGGGGCCCTCGTCTACGGAAAGACCCACACCACCGAGTGGGGCATGAGCCCGCTGGGCTTCAACCCCTGCCAGCCGATGCCACGCAACGTCTACAGCCGGGATCACGCGCCGGGCGGCTCCTCCACGGGCTCGGCGGTGGCGGTGGCCCTCGGCATGGCCCCGGTGGCGGTGGGCTCCGACGGGGGCGGCTCCATCCGCATCCCGGCCGCGATGAACGGCCTCTTCGGCCTCAAGCCCAATTTCGTGCGGGTGCCGCGCGCGGGCGACATCTTCGCCGATGGCACGGTCAGCCATATCGGGCCCATCGGGCGCAGCGTCGAGGATCTGGTCGACCTTCTCGGCGTGATCGCCGGCCCGGACCCCCGCGATCCGCTCTCCGCCTACCCCGGAGCGGCCCCGGTGGCTTCGTGGAGGGCAGCGCTCGGCCGCGGCGTCCAAGGGGTGCGCATCGGCGTCGACGAGGCCGAGTGGGCCGACGCCGCCCCCGAGGTGGCCCGGGTCGCCGACGAGGCCCTGCGCGGCCTCGAACGCGAGGGGGCGCGGCGGGTGAGCGTGAAGGTCCCCTACGCCAAAGAGGCGCCGGCGGCGGGGGTGCTGGTGATCGCCAACGAGACGATGGGCGGCCTGCTGCGCTGCCTGCCGCACCTGCCCGAGATGGGCGAGGATCTGCGCATCATCCTGGCCCTGCTGCGCGGCTGCGCCACCGAGCACTACTTCGCCGCCCGCAGCGTGCGGGCCGGCCTGCGCCGCAACCTCGCCGCCGTGATGGCCGGGGTCGACCTGCTGGCCCTGCCCACCACCGCGGCCCTGCCGCCCGCCTGGCCCTTCGAGGAAGACCAGACCGCCATCGTCGACGAGGTGGCCAACCAGCAGGCGGTGCGCTTCAGCTTCCTGGCCAACCTTACCGGCCTGCCCGCCGGCACCGCGCCCGCCGGGATGGTCGACGGACTGCCTGTGGGGCTGCAGCTCGTCGGCGACGCCCACGACGAAGCCAGCGTGATCGCCGGCCTCGCGGCGGTCGAGCGCCTCGGCATCGGCCGGGTGCCCGACCCCGACGGCTTCGTTCCGCTGGAGAGCGTGGCGCGGGGCTGACCCGGGTTAGCGCAGCGCTTCGGCAGCACGCGGGCGGGAGCGACGATGAGCACAGCGGAAGAAGCGGGGGCGGCAGCCTGGCGGGTGCCGGGCTTTCGGCGCTTCATCCTGGGTCGCTTCACGACCGTGGTGGGCACCCAGAGCCTGAGCGTGGTCGCCGGCTGGCAGATCTACGCGCTCACCAACGACCCGATGGCGCTCGGCTGGGTGGGGCTCTTTCAGTTCCTGCCCCATCTGCTGCTCTTTCCGGTCACCGGCATGGCGGCCGACCGCTTCTCCCGCAAGGGCATCCTGATGATCGGCAACAGCGGGCTCGCCCTCGTGGCGCTGGGCCTCGCCGCGCTCTCGGCCAGCGGCAACACCGCGGTGGCGCCGATCTACGGCCTGCTTTGCCTGCTGTCGGTCTGTCGGGCCTTCCTCGGTCCGGCCAGCCAGGGCACGTTGCCGCTGATCGTGCCGCCCGAGGTCTACAGCAACGCGATGACCTGGGGCTCCACCATCTTCTCGGTGGCCACCATCGCCGGCCCGGCGATCGGCGGCGGCGTCTACGCCACCACCCAAAGCGCCGTCGCCGCCTACCTCACCGCGGCCTGCTGCTTCGCCTCGACGGTGGTGGCGCTCTGGGGGGTGCGCCTGCGGGCCCAGCCGCCGCGGGCGGTCGAAGGGGGGCCGATCGACGAGATCGTCGGCGGCATGCGCTTCATCTTCCGCAACCCCATCATCTTAGGCGCCATCACCTTGGACCTCTTCGCCGTGATGCTGGGCGGCGCGGTGGCCCTGCTGCCGATCTACGCCCGCGACATCCTCGAAGGGGGGCCCGAGCGCCTTGGACTGCTGCGGGCGGCGCCCTCGGTGGGGGCGGTGGGGATGGCCCTGCTGCTCACCCGCTTTCCGATCAAGCGTCGGGCGGGGCCGATCCTGCTCCTGGCGGTGGCGGGCTTCGGCTTCGCCACCATCGGCTTTGGGCTCAGCACCACGCTGCTGCCGGCCTTGATCTCGCTCTTTCTTATCGGCGTGACCGATGAGATCTCGGTCTTCATCCGCCTCAACCTCGTCGGGCTCAACACGCCCGAGTACCTGCGGGGCCGCGTCTCGGCGGCGGAGTACGTCTTCATCAGCGTCTCGAACGAGATCGGCCAGCTCGAGTCCGGCGCCCTGGCGGCCTGGGTGGGGCCGGTGGCGGCGGTCGTCTATGGCGGCGTGGGCAGCGTGATCGTCGCGGTGCTGGCTGCATTGTTGGTGCCGGCCCTGCGCGCCGCCGACGCCCTGCGCGCGCCGGAGGCCGAGGCGCCGGGCTAAGGCCGAGGCCTCGCTCGGAGTTGCCGGTGGTTTGGATCCTCCTCCTTGGCTGGTTGGGCGCGGCAGGCGCCGCTGACCGTGACCCCACCGTGGTGCGCGGCGAATTGCGCGCCGAGCTGCAGGCCATCGAGTCGCTCCTCGATGACGCCGACAGCGCCGCGGTTCGCGCCGAGCTGCATCGCAAGGTTGACCGCGCCAACGCCCTGTTGGGCGAGTTGGAGCGCCAGAGCGTGGGCACCGCCCAGCCGACCCCGCTGAGCGGGCCCGGCGGCACGCCGATCTCCACTTCGGCGGTGACGCCCACGGTAACGCCGACGGCCACGACGCCGCCCGCCAAGGTCTATGGCCCCGAGCTGCCGCCCCCCCTGCCCGCCGCGGCCCCCGAGCTGCTGCGCTGCGCCCCGGCCCGGCTCGACCAGATCGCCAGCAGCCTGCGCGAGGCGCGCTTCAACTCCGAGAAGCAGGAGCGCCTCGCCGACGCCGTGAAGGGCACGTCGTTCACCGCCGAGCAGGCCACCTACCTGATGGCCCAGTTCGATTTTGGCAGCGACCAGATCGAGGCCGGGGTGCGCCTGTACCCGCACATCTCCGACCCCGAGAACTGGTTTCGCGTCTACGAGGTCTTCACCTTCAAGAACGACGCCCGCCGCCTGCGCGAGAAGGTGGGCCGCTAAGGGCCCACCCCTGTTGGCCTAGTGGGGGCTGGCCTTCGGCGCGCCCGCGCCGTGAGCGCCCGCACCGGGAGCGCCCGCGCCCGCGGCGTCGGCGATCTCGATGAGCTCGATCTCAAAGACCAGGGTGCCCGCCGGGGCGCCGGGCTGGTCGTTGTAGGCCAGCTCCTTGGGGATCCAGAAGCGGGTCTTCTCGCCCACCACCATCAGCTGCACGCCCTCGGTCCAGCCAGGGATCACGCGGTTGAGCGGGAACATCGCCGGCTTGCCGCGCAGCACCGAGGAGTCGAACATCTTGCCGTCGGTGGTCCAGCCCGAGTAGTGCACCTTCACGCGGCTCTCGGCGGTGGGCTTGACGGTGCCGGTGCCGGGGGTGAGCACCTTGTAGGCGAGGCCGCTCTTGGTCTTCTGGGCGTCGGCCGGGGCCTTGGCCACGTCGGCGGGGGCCACCGGCGGGTTCTGGAAGTCCACCAGCTCCACGTCGAAGACCAGCATGCCGGCGGGCTTGCCGGGCATGTTCTTGTAGGCCAGCTCGACCGGGATCCAGAAGCGGGTCTTCTCGCCCTTGGTCATCAGCTGCAGACCCTCGGTCCAGCCGGCGATGACGCGGTTGAGCGGGAAGTTGGCGGTGCTGCCGCGCTTCACCGAGGAGTCGAACATCTTGCCGTCGGTGGTCCAGCCCGTGTAGTGCACGGTGACCATGCCCTCGGCGGTGGGCTTGTCGCCGCCGCTGCCGGGGGTGAGCACCTTGTAGGAGAGGCCGCTCGCCGTCTTCAGGGCGTCGGCGGGCGGGGCGGCCACGTCGGCGGGGGCGGGGAGGTCGGCGCCGGCGGGGGCGCTCTCGCCACCTTCGATCGGCTTGATGCCCTTGGTGTCGGGGCGCGCATCGGCGTTGGATGCGGCGGCGGCGGTGTTCTCGGTGGGGGCGGTCTCGGTCGGCTTCTGCTCACAGGCAGCGAGGGCAACCAGAACAACCAGGGCGGCGGAGCGGAGGGCGACGTGCATGGGGTCCTCGGGAAGGGGCCACGGCCTAACGCCTCACCCGGCGGCCTGGGGGCCGTGGGGCCGCACTTTCGCCAGTCCGGGCCCCAGGCGCTACGAGGGGCCCCTGCCGCTCACCCTGCGCCCCGCGCGCGGAGGCCCGATGATCCTCTCCCTCGTCTGCTCCCTGGCCCTGGCCGCGCCCACCCCCGCCGAGGAGGCCGAGTCCTTCCTCACCCTCTACAATTCGATCTACCAGCGGCTCTACCGGGTCTCCTCCGAGGCGGCCTGGCAGGCCAGCACCGACGTGAGCCCCGAGCACGACGGCCTCTCCACCGGCGCCATCCAGGCCTCAGCCGCCTTTGAGGGCGACCCGGCCGTGATCGCCACCACCCAGCGCCTGTTGGAGCACCGCGCCGACCTTCGCCCCCTGCAGGTGAAGCAGCTCGAGGCCATCCGCCTCAAGGCCGCGGCCAACCCCGGCTCGCTGCCCGACGTGGTCGCCCGGCGCATCGCCGCTGACACCCACGCCGCCAGCGTGCTCAACAGCTACAGCTTCTGCTTTGTCGCGCGCGCCGCCGATGGCGCCTGCCCCGACCCCAAGACCGCCAACGACGTCGACCGCGTGCTCGGCGCCAGCGTGGACCTCGCCGAACGGGAGCGCGTCTGGGCGGCCAGCAAGGAGCTCGGCCGGCCGCTCAAGGCCGAGCTGGCCGCCCTGGTGCCCCTTCGCAACGAGCTGGCCCGCAAGATGGGCTACTCCAGCTACTTCGACCTGATGGTGGCCGACTACGGCATGAAAACACCGGAGATGCTGGCCCTGCTCGACAGCGTGGTGGCCGACATGGACCCGCTCTACCGCTCGCTGCACCGCTGGGCCGGCCGCAACCTGGCCCGCCGCTACGGCGTGAGCGCGCCCACCGGGCCCATCCCCGCGGCCTGGCTGCCCAACCGCTGGGGCCAGGAGTGGGGCGGCCTCACCACCCTGCCCAGCCTCGACGCCGCCTTCGCCAGCTGGACCCCCCAGCGAATCGTGCAGCAGGCCGAGGCCTTTTACGTCTCGATGGGCTTCGAGTCGCTGCCGCCCAGCGTCTACGAGAAGAGCGATCTGTACCCGGTGCCCAAGGGCGAGGGCCGCCACAAGAACAGCCACGCCAGCGCCTGGCATATGGATCTGGACCGCGACGTGCGCTCGCTCATGAGCGTAGAGGCCGACGCCGGCTGGTTCTTCACCAGCCACCACGAGCTCGGCCACATCTACTATGACCTCGCCTACAGCCGCCCCGAGGTGCCGCCCATCCTGCGCGAGGGAGCCAACCGCGGCTTTCACGAGGGCATCGGCGAGCTGATCAGCCTCGCCGCCGCCCAGACGCCGTATCTGCAGCAGGTGGGCATCGTGAGCCCCAAGACCCGCATCGACCCCACCCAGGCCCTGCTCGCCGACGCGCTCGAGCGCAGCGTGGTCTTCATCCCCTGGTCGGCCGGCGTGATGACCCACTTCGAGGCCGAGCTCTACGAGAAAGACCTGCCCCCCGATCAGTGGCAGAAGCGCTGGTGGGCCCTGGTGGAGCAGTACCAGGGCATCGCCCCGCCGCCCGGCCGCGTCGAGGACCCCACCGCCTGCGACGCCTGCACCAAGACCCACATCATCGACGATCCGGCCGGCTACTACGACTACGCCGTGGCCACCGTGGTCAAGCACCAGCTCCACGACCACATCTGCCGCGACATCGTGGGCGCCGACCCCCACGCCTGCAACTACTACGGAAACAAGCAGGTGGGCGCCTTCTTGAAGGGCATCCTGGCGAAGGGCGCCACCGAGGACTGGCGCCAGGTCATCGAGCAGGCCACCGGCGAGCCCCTCTCGACCCGCGCGATGGTCGACTACTACAAGCCGCTCCAGGCCTGGCTCGACCGCGAGAACCGCAAGGGCCGTTAGGCCGAGGCCCGGCTCGCCAGCACGATGCCCCCGAGCGAGAGCGCCGCCGCCAGCGCCTCGCGCGGGCCGGGGACCTCGCCCAGCAGCGGCAGCGCCAGGGCCGCCGCCACGAAGGGCTGCAGCGAGATGAAGAGGCCCACCAGGGTCGCCGGCACCTGCCGCAGGGCCATCAGGTTGAGCAGGTAGGTGCCCACCGTCGGCCCCAGCACGATCCAGCCCAGGGCCCACAGCGCCGGCGCCGGGGCCTCGGGCCAGGAGAAGCCGCTCACCAGCAGCACCATCGGCGCCGCCCAGGCGAAGAGCCCCGCCGCCACCGTGATCGGCGGCAGTTGGGCCAGCAGGGGCCGCGAGATCACGAGGTAGGTGGCGTAGAGCGCCGTGTTGGCCAGGATGAGCAGATCGCCCAGCAGGGCCCCCGTGCCGAGCTTGGGCCCCACGAGGAGCCCCACGCCGCCCAGGCTGAGCATCACCCCGGCAAGAACCTGCGCCCGCGGCCGCTCTCGGTGGAGCAGGGCCCCGGCGAGGAGGGTGAACACCGGCGTGGTGGTCACCAGCAGGGTGGCGTGCACCGCCGAGGTGCGGCTCAGCCCCTCCAAAAAGAGGATCTGGTTAGCCACAACGCCGATGAAGGCGCACAAAGCGAGGCGGGGCTGCAAGGATCGAGGCGCCCGAGGCTGGCCCATCGCGAGCCGCAAGGCGCCAAAGACCACGGCACCCCCCAGGATGCGCGCCAAGGCCACCCCCGGAGCCCCAAAGACCGGCAGCGCGATCTTGCCGATGGGGCCAAGCGTTCCGAAGAGGAGCTGCACCACAGTGAGGGCGGCGAGGGCGCGGGCCTTGGGGGAGGGGAGGGCAGGGGCGTGCATGGCGCGGCGGATAGCGCCTGGGCCAGCCGGGCGCGACCCCGGGCGCGATTGTTTCGGGAAATCAGACAATCGCCGGCGGCCGGGGCCCGTCCGGGCAGCTTCAGCAGTACCGGCGCCATCGGAATGCACAATTAGCTGGGGCGCAACGCCCGGCATTCCCACGGGGAGAGCTGGCCCAAAGCTACGAATGTTGCGTGCGGAGCACAGCCACGCATCGCCAAAGACCGGCCGTCGCGGGCATCCCCCCCCAAGGGACGGCGGTGGGATTGTAGGGGGTGCTTTGTAAATTTGTGCTCCAAGCAGGTTCAGCGCTGTGGTACAATGACTCATCCTCTCGGACGCCGCCGCCGACCCGCCCCACGAGGCTCCTGCTCTGGGGTGCCTGCCCGGGTTTGACCGGTCTGCACGCGGCTGTCTGCGAGGGTCGCCGCATCGACACCACTGTTCAGCCGATCGCTGCCGATCTTCACGCTGGGTCGCACGCCTCCTGTTCAACCCGACTGTCTGTTCCGCCATTGGGGAAGCTCCCGTGCCTGCCGCGTGCGTCAGGTAGGGTGCTCTCGTGGCCGAGGTGCTCCTCATGAACCTGCTCCTGCTCGGCTTTCTCGCCGTCGAGCCCCCCGCGTTGGAGGCCGACCTCCCCCAAGGCAAGCGCCTCGTCGTCCACCTCGACGGCGCCTGGACCCCCGACGCCTTCGCCTCGGCCTGGGGCACCGGCGAGAGCGCCGGCCCGCCCGCGACCGTCCTCCTCCAAAAAGAAGACGGCGCCGTGCTCGCCCGCCGCGTCCTCGACGCCCCCCTGGCCCGCCTCGCCCTGCCGCCCCTGCGCACCCCCGCCGGCCCCGTCATCCTCGTGGAGAGCGATCTCACCGCGCGGATGGGCACCTTCGACGGCCCCGTGGCGATCGGCATGCGGGTGACCGACCACGGGCTGGCCCCCGTCGAGCAGGTCGACGCCAGCGGCCAGCGCAGCCCCCTGCGCGTCTCCAGCACTGCCCGCAGCGCCTGGCGTCGCGTCGACAACGGCGGCGTCGACGACCTCCTCCAGGTCTCCTGTGAGCGCACCGAGGTGGGCAATCAGCTCGCCACCCACCTGCGCCGTCTGCACCCCACCGTCTCCGGTTGGGTGGTGACCGAGCGGGTGGAGCCCGGCTGCTGGGAGGCCGAGGCCGCCTTTCCGCCGGTGAGCGCCTTTCCGCCGGCTGGATAAGCCTCGCGCGTCTCCTGCGCCCATCGGATAGCGATCCAGCGCAGGCACTCTCCAGAAACGCCGTCATCGCTGCATCGTCGGGTTGGCACAGGCTCTGCATTCGAGGGAGGTGCAACGCCGGAGCCCCCGATGAACCTCGAAGCCCTCTCGCAGCCCGACCGCCTCGCCGCCCTCGCAACCCTCGGCCGCCGGGTCGCCGCCGGCGAGGTCGAGGCCTTCGTCGCGCTCAGCGCCCTCGCCGAAGACGCCGACCCCTGGCGCCGCGCCGCCGCCGCCCACGCCGCCGGCATCGCTCGCGAGGTCGACCTGCTGGTCACCCTACGCGCCGATCCCGTCGACGCCGTGCGGCGAACCGCCTGGAGCCGCCTGCGCGACGTCGCCCCCGACGCCCGCCTTGCGGCCCTTTTGGCCGAGGTGGCGCAGCTTCGCTGGGCGCCCACCCTCGCGGTGAAGGCCCTGCGGCGCCGCGGCCCCCTGCCGGCCGTCGAGGCCCTGGTCTGCGCCCAGATCGCCGCGAAGCAGTCGCGCTGGCTGGCGGCCTTGCCCTTCTGCGCCGACGCCTGGGTGGCGCCCCGCCTCCGCACCATGGACGAGCAGGGCGGCCCCGAAGACTGGAGCCGCCTCGCCGCCTTCCACCCGGCCCGGGTGGCCCGCCACCTCTGCGCCGCCGTCGGCGGTCGCAAGACCCTCGACGCCCGCCTGAGCTGGCGCATCGCCGGTGTGTTGCCCACGCTGGTCCGCTGCGATCCCGACAGCGCCTTGCTCCTCGTCGAGGCCCTCTTCGCCGCCGAGGGCCAGGCCGCCACGATCCGCGCCTCGCTCCAAGGCCTCGCCCAGCGTCGGCCCGCCGCCACCTTCGATCTCCTGCGGGCCCGCCAGGCGATGGGCCTGCCGGCGCCCCTCTCCGGCCTCTTCGCCCTGGTGCGCTTTCCCCGGCCGGAGGCCCTGGGCCGGGAGCGCCTGATCTGGGCCCTGCGCAACGCCCCCATCTGCCTGCCCGACGGCGCCGGCTGCCGCCGCTGGTTCGGCCACCTCGCGCCGGCCGATCAGCAGGCCCTGCTCGAGGCCTTCGTCGCCCACGGCGCCGGCGGCTACTTCGCCCCCCTCTTCGCCCACGTCCCCCTGGGCCCCGCCCGAGACCTCGCCTATGCCCGCTGGCGCACCGCCCAGCGCGACCGCGAGGGCATCATCGCGCCCGACGCCCTGCACGCGCTGCCCTGGGATCTCCGCGAGCGCGAGGCCCGCTACCACCTCGACCAGCACCCCCTCCTGCCCAGCCGGCCTGCCATCCAGCGCGCCTACTGCGCCCTGCTCGGCTTCTCCGAGGCTCAGCAGCGGCTCTCCCCCTACCTGACCCACCCCGAGGGCGAGGAGCGGGCCGCCGCCCAACGCCTGCTGATCTCCACCCTGCGCCACGATCGCGGCGCCACCGCCCAACTCCTCGCCCAGGTCCGCCGCCGCAAGAACGAGCAGGACCCGGTGCGCCTCGCCATGCTCCAGGCCCTCGCCACCGTCATCGCCGCCCGGCTCACCCCCGACCTGCATGGCGAGCTGGCCGGCATCATCGGCGAGGCCTTGGACGCAGCCGACCTCTCGGCCAGCACCGCCCACGCCGCCCTGCGCCTGATCGCCCGGCTGATCGGCGCCGAGCCGGCCCGCGGCCTGGCCCTGCTCGACCGCGCCCTGCGGGTGCGCGGCAACCTCGATGGCCTGCAGCTCTCCGCCTACCTGGGTCCCTGCGATCTGCCCGCCCTCGACGCCGCCCTGGTGCCCACGATGGCGCGCTTCGTCGAGCACGAGCGCCCGATCGCCGCCCTGACCGTGGCGATGGGCCTGGGCCCGCGGCTCAAGCACCTCCCCCGCACCCTCAATTCACTGGAGGCGATGTGCGATCAGCCGCACGCCGCCGTGGTCTCCGGCGTGTTGACCCTCCTGCGCACGATGGACCCGCCCCGCTTTCGCGCCCGCGCCCTGGCCCTGCTCCAGGCCGACCCCAGCGTGGCCTGCCTGACCGTGGTGGCGCAGCTCCTGGCCACCGTAGCCACCGATCGCCTCGACCCCTTCCTGGGCGACACGGTGATCACCGGCCGCTTCGCCACCGGCCGCACCCGCTGGGTGCTCGATCTGGGCCTGCGCCTGCACGGCCTGCACCCCGGCCAGCAGGCCCGCTACGCCGCCTCCCTCTCCCGCCTCCTCGCCGACGAGGCGACCCCCGTCCCCGAGGCCCGCTGGGCGGTGGAGCGCCTCCGGGCCCTGCGTTGGGCGCCCCCCGGCCTCCTGCTCGCCCTCCTCGACGACCCCCGCCAGCCCATCCGCGACCTCGCCATCCGCGCGCTCCCCGGCCTGGATCCCGCCGTGGCCCTGCCTGCCCTGCTCGGCTGCCTCGGCGATGACCGCGCTCGCATCGCCACCTACGCCCTGCGGGCCATCCTCGCCGATCTGCCGCCCGACGAGGTCTTCGCCACGCTCCAGGCCGTGCCCCTCGGCCGGGTGACCGTCGCCAAGGAGGTGCTGCGCCTGATGGGCGCCCACTGCGGCCTGCGCGCCCGCGACCACCTGATCGGCCTCGCCGCCCAGGAGCTGCACCGCGACGTGCGCATCGCCCTGCTGCGCGCCCTTTGGGAGCACCTGGAGCACCCCGGCGCCTGGGCCGTGCTGGAGGCCGCCGCCCGCCACCCCGACGCCGTGCTGGTGAGCCGCCTGCTCGCCATCCCCACCGGCCGGCTCTCCGAGGCCCTCGATGATCGGCTCTGCGCCTTGTTCGCCGAGGTGCTCTCCCGCAAGGAGGCCGAGGCCCGCCGGGGCTTCCTCGGCGGCGTGGCGGCCGTCCCCCTGGCCGATCGCCAGCGCAGCCTCTTCGGCCGGCTGCTCGCGCACCTCTCCACCCCCGACCCCGCCGAGGCCGCCCTGGCCCTGCGCGCCGCCCTGGCCCGGATGGTCCCGACCGAGGTGCCCCTGCTCACGGCGCGGCTGACGGTGGCCCTGCGCCCCCGCGCCCACGCCCTGGCCCTGCTGGGCGTGCTCGACGGCCTGCACCCCTGGTCGCCCCAGCACCACCGCGAGCTCGGCGCCGCCCTCGCCGATGTGCTGCTCAAGGACGGGCTCACCGCTCTGCTCGGCCTGCGCCTGTGCAGCCGGGCGCGCCCGGTGGAGGCCGTCGCCCGGGCGCTGGAGCAGCTCGCCCGCGAGAAGCGGCTCCACCACGACCTGATCGAGGAGGCCATGACGCTTAGCGTCTCGAGCCCTGACGCTTTGTCGATCGCGCTGGCTGCTCATCCGGAGCCGCGGCTGCGGCGGGTGGCGCTGGCTCATCTGGTGCGGGCGGCGGGCCCCGAGAACGGCTGGACGTCGGAGCGGCGGGCGCGGCTTGTGGTCTTTCAGGGCGATGGGTCGCTGGAAGTGGCGGCGGCGGCGGCTTGGGTGTTGCCACCGGAGCTTTAGTGTGGTCTTTGGGGCGCTGATGGAGCGTGTTGATGGCTGGCATCACCCACATTGCCCTTGGGCTCGCTGTTGGGCGGCTCTACGCGGGGCGGCCGAGTCTGGGGGCGAGTCTGGTGTTTGCTGGGCTCTCCTTTTTGCCTGATGTGGATTTTATTGGGCATGTCCTGGGCGTGCCGTATGCCAGTGCCTTTGGCCACCGTGGGGCGACCCACTCGCTTGTGTTTGCGGCTGGCGTGGGCTTGATCGGCGGTTGCATCGAGCGATGGCGCAACGGGGGTGGGCTTCGCGCTGCGGGATTCGTTGGCCTCACGGTGGCCAGTCACCCCTTGCTCGACGCGCTCACCACGGGGGGGCTGGGGGTGGCGCTGCTTTGGCCTTGGAGCGAGGAGCGCTTTTTTGCTCCGGTTCGGCCGATTCCGGTGTCGCCGATGGGGCTTGGTGTCTTTACGGCTCGGGGGCTGCGGGTGATGGCCGCCGAGGCGCTTCCGAGCTTGATTCTGGCGCTGTTGGCCCGGATGCCGGCCCGCGGGGGGCGGCTGTGAGGGGTGTGGAGGGAGGGGGTTTGGCGAGGGCTTTTGTGGGTTGGGTGGCCGAGAACGGGGACTGCGTCTGGGGTTTCGGGTGCTTTTCGGTGGAGGGGCTGAGCCGTAATGGTGACCTTTGTGTTGGTGACTCGGCGGGGTGACGAGTTGGGGTTGGAAGGGTTGGCTTGGGTGGTGTTGCCGAGGGGGCGGTGCGCTCGATGATGGCCTGCGCATCGTCATGCCAGGTGAGGCGTTGGTGTTGCCCCAGGGATCGATGAGGGGGGCGGGTTGGCAGAATGTAGCGGCGGGGGTGGGAGAGGCTGCCGGAGAGCAGCCAGGCGTCACCCGAAATGAGGAAGGATGGTCAAACCATGATGCTCGGAATCAGAGCAGTCGGGGGGATGGCCTGCCTGAAGGTGAACCGATGGACCTTGCTTCGCCAGGGCTCGATGAGCGCCGGTGTACCACCCACCGGGACGAAAGCGCTGGATCTGGTAGGTGCCGTCGGCGTCGGTGACCGTTGGTGTGACGGAGGGCCTGGCGCCATCGGTCTGTACGAGTTTGGGGACGAGGTCTTCGGCGCCGGATAGTGACAGGTCAAGGAACCCGGTGGGGTCACAACGCGTGGTGTACGAACAGACCAGCGCTTCCGCCAATACTTCAAGCCGAGGGGGTGGAAGGGGGCACCGGCAGACTCAAATGGGTTTGCCAGACGCACCCCCTGGGGCCATGCGGCTCCGGGGCCGCGCCGGACCTAACCTCGTCACCCGCGCCCCTTGGCGGCCCATCGTGAATTCGCCATGCCACTCATTCGAGAGCCCGAATCACGCCGGCCTAGCACAACCCAACGCAGATCAAGCGCAAGGCTGTGGTATGATGTGGCCGCGTTTGGCAAGCACCACCAGGAGCCAGATCCTCCGTGCAGCGTTCCCTCCTTCCACCATCCCAGCGCGCAACCGCTTCGCGACCAACTCCGACGCGGCGCACGGCCACCAAGAGACAGGCCGATGGATCATGGCGGGCCCTCCATGCTGCTTGACAACAAAGCACACGGCAGGGTCGTCGACGCGCTCAATCGAGCGATGGCACCTCGCGCACACGCCAGCCTGCTCTCCCCCGACCTGTCCGTCTTTGCGTGGGACGCCCTTCGCGTGCATCTTTCGAAGCTCGCCAGTACGCGGTTACTGCTCTCCGCCGGGAACACCGAAGCGCCGGGCATCGGCGGTAACCTCCTGGGCGGGCCGGAAGAGCGCCGCTTCCGGAACGCCCTGACCGCTCCAGGCATCGCGCGCCGACTCGACCAGTGGCTGGCACACGCAACGCAGGTCCGCGCAACCCGCGCGCTGGTCCCGCACAGCCTGTATCACCTGCGCGCACCGGACGGGTCGGCCACTGCGATCCAGGGCAGTTCGGCATTCACCGCCCCTGGGCTCGGCATGACCCCGTCCGACCGCTTCGAGTTGAACACGTTGTTCCAAGATTCGGCGAGCACAGCCAGCCTACTCAAGTTCTTCGAGAGCCTGTGGTCCAGCTCTGATCTCTCCCGCGATGCAAGCGAGGCGCTTAGCGCCCGTCTCCGCGCCATCGCCGAACCGGCAGCGCCCCAGACAGTCTACTTCAAGACCCTTTTCCACCTCTTCGGCGAGAACATCGAGGAGCTCGACGAGGACAGTATCGTCCGGTCTCGCACCGGCATCCGGGAGACCCTGGTCTGGAAAAAACTCTACCGCTTCCAGCGTGACGGCGTCGTTGGCGCCATCGACAAGCTTGAACGCTACAACGGCTGCATTCTTGCTGACAGCGTGGGTCTCGGAAAGACCTTCGAGGCACTCGCCATCATCAAGTACTACGAGTTGCGCAATGACCGCGTCCTCGTGTTGGCGCCAAAGCGGCTGCGTGAGAACTGGACGATCTATACCGTAAACGACAACCGCAACCTGTTCGCAGGCGACCGCTTCAACTACGACGTCCTAAACCACACCGATCTGACCAGGCGCGGCGGTCACTCCGGCGAAATGAATCTGGACACAGTCAACTGGGGCAACTACGACCTCGTCGTCATCGACGAGTCCCATAACTTCCGCAACAACCCGCCCCGCCGCGACGGCCTCACCCGCTACACCCGCATGATGCGGGACATCATCCGCTCTGGCGTGCGCACCAAAGTGTTGATGCTGTCGGCCACGCCAGTCAACAGCCGGATGAACGACCTGAAGAACCAGATTGCGTTTATCACCGAGGGGCGGGACGACGCACTGTTCGACGCGGGCATTCCGAGCATTGAGTACACGCTGCGCAAGGCGCAGACCCTGTTCAATGCGTGGCTGAAGCTCGACAACGCAAAGCGCACCACCCAAGGCCTGCTGGACGCGCTCAACTTCGACTACTTTCAACTCCTCGACCTGCTGACCATCGCTCGGTCGCGCAAGCACATCGCCAAGTACTACGATCTCTCAGACGTTGGCCGATTTCCGCGTCGCGCTCCGCCTATCAACGTTAAGGCTGATATCGACACAGCCGGCCTTTTCCCTCCGCTGCGCGACGTCAACCGTGACATCCGGCGCCTGAATCTTAGCGCCTATGCCCCACTGCGCTATGTCCTCCCACACAAAGTGGCGGAGTACAGCCGCCGTTACGACATGAAGGTCTCTGGCGGCCGCAGCTTCAAGCAACTCGACCGTGAAGAGAGCCTCATCCACCTGATGCGGGTGAACCTGCTCAAGCGGATGGAGAGTTCGATCCACTCCTTCGCGCAGACCATCGAGAACCTGCTGCACAAGGTGCGCGGCTTGCTTGACCGCGTCGCCGCACACGACGAAGGGGAGGTTGAGGAGTTGAGCATTGAGGACATCGACCTCGAGAGCGAGGACTTCGACAGCCTGCTGATCGGCACCAAGGTAAAGGTGCTTCTGCAGGACGTGGATCGTGTGCGCTGGCGCCAGGATCTGGAGGAGGACCAAGCCCGGCTGGTCGCGCTGCTCCGCGAGGCCCGGCAAGTCGACCCTCACCGAGACGAAAAACTCCGCCGCATGCGAGGGCTGATCGGCGACAAGGCACGTCAACCAATCAACGAGGGTAACCGCAAGTTCATCGTTTTCACCGCCTTCGCGGACACGGCCGAGTACCTTTACAAGCAACTCGCCGAATGGGCGCTCGCCGAGTACGGCCTTCACGCTGCCGTCGTCACCGGCCGCGGCTCGTCCAACAAGACGAACCTCCCCGGCCTGCGCACCGACCTGACCTCCGTGCTCACCGCGTTCTCACCGATTTCGAAGGAGCGCATGAAGGTCAACGACACCGGGGCACCCGAGCTCGACCTGCTCATCGCCACGGACTGCATCTCAGAGGGCCAGAACCTTCAGGACTGCGACTATCTCGTCAACTACGACATCCACTGGAACCCGGTTCGCATCATCCAGCGATTTGGCCGTATTGACCGCCTGGGCTCGCGCAACGCAGTCATCCAGTTGGTGAACTTTTGGCCCAACATGGAGCTCGACGAATACATCAACTTAGAAGCCCGCGTGTCTGGGCGCATGGTCCTGCTCGACATATCCGCCACTGGCGAGGAGAACGTTATTGAGGCCACCGCGCAGGACAAGATGAATGACTTGGCTTACCGCAGGCGGCAGTTTCAGCAGCTCCAGGAACAGGTGGTCGACATCGAGGACCTGTCCAGCGGGATTTCGATCACCGACCTCACTCTCAACGGCTTCCGCATGGACCTCGCGCGCTATTTGCGCGAGCACCAGGCCACCCTGGAAGAGCTACCGCTTGGCGTCTTCGCAGCCGTGCATCGCGACGCGGGATCTGACGCCGAAGACCTGCAGCCTGGCGTGTTCTTTTGCTTGCGCAGTGAGAACCCCGCGCTGCAGCGCGACACCACCTACCCGCTCGCCCCGCACTACCTCGTCTACGTCGGCCAGGACGGCGCCACGCGCCTGAACTACCACCAGACACGCCGGGTGCTGGAGCTGATGAAACGCCTGGCCCTGGGTCGCTCCCAGCCTGAGGCCGCGGGCACCCGCGCATTCGATGCCACCACCCGCAACGGCCTGCGCATGGAGCCGTACCAGGAGCTGCTCGCACGCGCAGTCGCCGCTGTCACCGGCAAGACTGAGGAGCAGGGCGTCGCGAGCCTGTTCGAGCGCGGTGGCACCACACTGACCGGCGACAGCTTCCACGGCATCGACGACTTCGAGGTAATCGCCTGGCTGGTGGTCCTCCAAGGCGAGGAGGGAACTTGACGTCCGCCGAGTTGCATGCCGCGCTGGCCCTGCCCGAGTCCACGCGACTCGACAAGCGGGTGTTTAAGAAGCTGTTCCTTGAGAACGGAGACCTGCGCCCGGCCGACAAGCGGGTCCTGAGCGAAGCGGTGGGGAACATCATGTGGTCGTACACGCTAAAGCCCACGACCGTGCCAATTCGCCCCTTCCGCGATGAGGCCCACGAATACGACGAGATCGCGGTTATAGATGTGGAGGTCACCGACCGAAAGACTGCCGCCCGCGTCGGCGAGGTGGTGCACCGCGCAATCCCTTACCCAGTGCTGCTCGTGGTCTACGACGCTGCAGGCGTGAGCCTCAGCGCCGCCCCCAAGCGCCTACACGCCCAGGACCGCTCCCGGGTGATCACCGAGGCCATCGAGGCCACCACTTGGCTTGACGGCACCGACCGCAGCCCCATCGAGGTGGCGTTTCTAACTAGCCTCGCGCTGACGGGACTGCCTCAGACCGACTTCTACGCATTGTACTCGGCGTGGGTCCAGCGGATCCTCGCGCTGGCTTGTGCTGACCTCTCCACCCGGTTTGCCCTGCTGGCCGACCTGCCACATGAAGCCCGCCGCGCCACGCTCGACGGGTGCCGCGCACAGGAACGGCAGATCGCATCGCTGCGCGCTACCCTGCGCGCCGAATCCAGCTTCGCCCGCAAAGTGGAGCTGAACACCCAGATCAAGAAGCTCGAAGCTGCCCTGCGCATGCAGGCCGCGGCGATCTGACCCCCACGGAGAGATTATGGACAAACTCGACCCCAAAACCCACGGCCGGTCCACCGACATCACTGCCAAGAATGTGGAACAACTCCGCGAACTGTTTCCGGAAGTGTTCGCCGAGGGTCGCATTGACTTCGACACCCTTCGGCAAATCCTGGGCGACCACGTGGACGACCGCGCCGAGCGCTACGGCTTGTCGTGGGCAGGCAAAAGCCTCGCCCGGCAGATCGCCCAGCAGCCGTCAAGCGGTACGCTGCTGCCGGTGCCGGAGGAGTCGGTCAAC
>Ga0164294_10001734_pt1 | contig 19997 bp, 19 predicted proteins | sample GEODES005metaG_FD_111479 | JGI IMG/M metagenome (GOLD analysis project Ga0164294, IMG submission 111479) | Oligotrophic lake water microbial communities from Sparkling Lake, Wisconsin, USA - GEODES005 metaG | ecosystem: Environmental > Aquatic > Freshwater > Lake | place: USA: Sparkling Lake...
ATAAGTCCTGGTGTGACCACTCTCGAAGATGCATTGCATCATCATCACTCGGATGTGTCATCAACTCTGCCTTCATCCCGGTGCACCCTCGGCCAAAGGTGAATGCAGCTACTGAACGTGTTTTACGTGCTGTACTACTCATTCTAGCGGTTTTCGTCTTCCCTTTTCCGAGCCTAGGCGGCGATTCCTTGGAATTGACTCAAGAACCTCAAATCGTTCTCAAGAAACAGCCGGAGGTCGTCCACGCCGTACGCCATCATCGGAATTCGCTCGACCCCTAGGCCGAATGCGAACCCGGAATACTTCTGAGGGTCGATTCCATTGGCCTCGAGGATGTTCGGGTGAATTAGACCAGCACCACCAAGCTCGACCCAACGACCGTTGAAGAGCTTCGGTGACGAGATGGCGTAGTCCACGCCTGGCTCCACGAACGGGAAGAAGTCAGGGCGGAATCTAACCTTAACCTCGGGTCCAAACATCGCTCGTGCGAAGGTGCCCAAAGTCCCTTTCAGGTGCGCCATCGAAACGTTCTCGTCGATCATGAAGCAGTCGACTTGGTGGAACGTGTGGTTGTGCGTTCGGTCGACCGCTTCGTTTCGGAAGGTTCTTCCGACGGTGAAAACTCGGAGTGGCGGTTTCTCGTTGGCAAAAATTCGCCCCTGAAGCGCCGTGCACTGGGTTCGTAAAACCAGATCTTCCGCGACGTAGAACGTGTCCTGATCGTCCATCGCCGGGTGGTCCGGCGGATAGTTCAGCGCGTCGAAGTTGTACTTGAAGTCTTCAAGCTCGGGCCCCTCTTCATAGCGAAATCCAAGCCCTCCGAGCACGCGCTTGATCTTAAGCGTGGTGAGGTGCAGGATGTGGGCATAGCCAACGCGGGTCTGTCGTCCCGGCATCGTGACGTCGATCTTCTCCGCTTCGAATCGCGCCGCCAACTCGACGTCACGTAACGCAATGAATCGGTCGTCGATCGCTTGCTGAACCGTCGCTTTTGCCGTGTTCACGGCCGCACCGAAGGCTGGTTTTTCTTCCGCGGACAAGGAGCCCATTTGGCGCATGAGCGAAGTGATCAGCCCATTTTTGCCGAGATATTTGATCTCAATCTGCTTGAGATCGGCCGTAGATGCCGCGGCGGTGATTTCCTGCTCTGCCGCCAGTACCAGCGAACCTACGTTTTCCATCAGTCGCTCATTTTGACACGATGGGCTTTCCGCAGATGTGGACGCTACACTATGTTGTGGTTACCGAGCGCATTAGCCTTCATGGCGATCTTTTGGATAAGAATCTTTTGAGCCGTGTCCTAGATCTCCTGAATGAGCACGGAGTCCAATTTGCCACGAAGAAATTCCTGGTCGGCGAGTGGAGTCAAATGCCATCGATCATCGAGATCGTGATCTCTGCCGACACGATGGATCGCCTCAACGAAACGCTCGAGGCACTGCGACCGCTGGGGGCCACCTTCTCGCTCGATAATGCCCAACTCGCCGAAGCGGAACAGGATGGCGTGCTACCGGAAGACTTCCACAGCACAACCAACTTCCCCACCCAGGTTCTGATTGATGGTCACCGGATCGATGTGGAACGGCTGGAGATGGACTGTGGCATCCGAGTTTGGCAAGATCAGGGCCGCTGGCGCGCCGAAACGTGCCCGATGCACCGGGTCATCAAAGGCGACCTACTCGTCGTGGGCTGGGACGGCGTGCGGGTGAGCCCCGAGACCGAAGAATCCGATGAACAAGAAGCATTTCGCTTCATGAGCAACGAAATCAGCTCCGAACGACCGAAGTCTCGCATGATTGCTCAGGCTGCCGCCCATATTCGCGAAGCGCGGGCGAAAGGTGAAAAGGTGCTGCTCGTTGGCGGTCCGGCCATCATCCACTCGGGCTGCGGACCGGTCTTGGCCAGCCTGATTCGAGACGGCTGGATCAACCTACTGTTCGCAGGGAACGCTCTGGCGGCGCATGATATTGAGTCGGAGATGCTGGGCACATCGCTCGGTGTCGATCTCGGAACCGGACAAAGCAAAACCCACGGCCACACCCATCACCTGAGAGCGATCAACCGAGTTCGCCGCGCCGGAAGCATCCGCGCCGCCGTTGAGACGGGCCTGATCACGGCGGGGGCAATGCATGCATGCATCCAAACCGGCACGCCGTTCGTTCTCTGCGGGTCCATTCGGGATGATGGTCCACTGCCCGATGTCATTACGGACAACGTGCTGGCGGTGGACACGATGCGGGAGCAAGTCGGCAATGTCGGCGTCTGCTTAATGGTCGCAACGACGTTGCACAGCGTTGCCACGGGCAACATTCTCCCGGCGAAGGTCAGAACTTACTGCGTTGACTCGGACGCCGACACCGTGATCAAACTCACCGACCGCGGCACGCATCAAGCGGTTGGAATCGTGACCGACTGTGAGTTCTTCATGAAAGAACTCGCCGCCCAACTCGGCACTCCGTAGTCCCCAATAGACCTCTGGTCCTAAAAACTGAAATCTTGGTAGACAGTGTCTACCAAGACGTGGTACGGTGTCGGTGGCTCATGAAATTGGATCATCCAACCATCCGCAACGTGAAGGCTCAGCCTTCGCAACCAGAACCGGCGCCGATCAGCTTGAAGGAACTTCGCCAGCTGTGCCTCGATTGCGGTGCCGATGATACGGGAGTCGTTTTGCTTGACCGGCCCGAGCTCGACACGGAACGTTCATATGTCCTCCAGGCGCTGCCATCGACCCAGGCTGTGATCTCGATCGTCATTCGAATGTCTCCCGAAGCCGTGCGCTCCACGAAGAGAAGTCTCGCAAACCAAGAATTTCATTCGGCCACTCAAGAAGTGAATCACGTTGCTCGGAACATCTCGAAAGCGCTTCGGGAGCGAGGAATAAGGTCCTTACCGACCGCCGCCGGATTTCCGATGGAAATGACGGAGTTGCCAGGACGGAGTTGGATCGTCGCGCACAAAGTGGTTGCCGAAGCTGCCGGCATGGGCAAAATGGGGATCCACCGAAACGTGATCCACCCGATCTTTGGCAACTTCATCTTGCTGGACAGCATTCTGATCGACACCGCGCCGACGGAAGACAGCCAACCCATCGATTACAACCCTTGCCTTGAGTGCAAGCTATGCGTCGCGGCTTGCCCGGTAGGCGCGATCGCCCCGGATGGGCACTTTGATTCGGTTGCCTGCCTTAACCACAACTATCGCGAGTTCTTTGGCGGGTTTATTGACTGGGTGGATACGGTGGCCGATAGCAAGAACCGGCGGGAATACCAAAGCAAGTTCGAAGACACCGAAACGGCATCCCTCTGGCAAAGCTTGTCGTTCGGCGCGAACTACAAATCTGCTTACTGCGTAGCCGCCTGCCCGGCCGGTGAGGACGTGATCGGCCCGTTTCTCCGCAACAAATCGAAGTTCATTAAGGAGGTCTTGAATCCGCTTCAGGAGAAAGAAGAACCCATTTACGTGGTGCCAGGAAGTGACGCAGATGCTTATGTCCAGAAGCGCTTCCCGCACAAACGCGTCCGGCATATCGGTAGCGGCCTCCGTCCCAGATCGCTGGCCAAACTTCTGGAAATCATGCCTCTTGGATTCCAGCGAGGAAAGGCTCGCGGCTTGAAGCTCCGGATTCATTTCACGTTTACGGGCACCGAACCAGCGCAAATGACCTTTACGATTGAGAACCAGAAGCTCGAGATCGAGCATGCCCACGCCGGAACGCCCGACCTTGCCGTTACAGCGGACTCGCGGGCTTGGGTGGACTTTGTCGCAAAACGCCGTTCACTACCGAATTTGCTATTGACACGAGCACTCCGGCTGCGCGGAAATCCCAAACACCTGATTGCCTTCGGTAAGTGCTTCCCGGGCTAATTCAAGATGAATAACCACCTCAAATCTCGATACGGCCCTTGGGCCATTGTCACCGGCGCATCCTCTGGCATCGGAGAGGCATTCGCCATTGAACTTGCCGCGAGCGGGATTAACGTCGTCTTAGTCGCGAGGAACGAAGCGGCACTGACGAACTTGGAGTCGATTTTGCGGAAGGCTCATTTGGTCCAAGTTCGCGTCATTGCCGCCGACCTGTCCGAGGGCCCTGGCGTGAATAAAGTCATTGAAGGCACCAAAGATCTCGAAGTCGGACTGCTCGTGGCCTCGGCCGGGTTCGGTTCATCGGGACCGTTTCTTGCTGCGGATATTGCGGATCACCAGAACATGTTGAGCGTGAACTGCGACGCTCTGATGACGCTGACACACGCCATCGGGGCTCGACTTAATGCACAGCGCCGAGGCGGAGTCATTCTGTTATCGAGCCTGCTCGCTTGGCAGGGGGTACCAAACTCGGCGGTTTATGCTGCGAGCAAGGCATTCGTTCAGTCGTTGGCCGAAGGGTTGTCGCTGGAATGGAAATCGAACGGTGTTGATGTCCTGAGTTGCGCTCCTGGTCCGGTTCTGACCGCGTTCGAGAAGCGAGCCAACATGACGATCAAGGCTGGCGCAACCGCCGAGCAGGTCGCCAAGGCGTCGCTTCGGGCGCTTGGCCGGCGGTCCGTGGTGATTCCTGGAGTGCTTTCGAAGGTGCTCAGCTACTCGCTCTTCACTTGCCCGCGACCGTGGCGCGTGCACATCATGAAGCAGGTGATGGCGGGACTCTCAAATTACGGAAAGTCGTAGACTTGACGTCACCGATGGCGGAACTCCCAAACCCAACCCGGGCAGATCGAACAGGCCTCGGCGTGCGCGAAGCGTGCATCCTAGAAGCCCTGACCATCATCGCCACGGACGGTGTCGACAAGCTGAGCCTCCGCGAGGTGGCGCGTCGGCTCTCGATTTCGCACCAGGCGCCATACAAGCACTTTCCGAATCGCGAGGATCTTTTGGCCGAAGTCATCGGGCGAGCGTTCGATGACTTTGCCAGCTTCCTTCATGCCAGACCGGTGGCCGAACACCCGCAGCAGGACCTCGGCGAGATCGGTCAGCGGTACCTCACCTACGCTCGCGTGAAACCGTTGCAGTACCGGCTGATGTTCGAAACTCCGTTTCCGAACCTTCATCGCCATGCTGGACTGGAACAGAAAGCGACAGCCGCGTTTGGCTTGTTGCACGACGCGATTCGTCGCATGCGTGGCAACGAAAATCCCGAACTGAACCGAGAACTCGCACTTTTTGCGTGGTCAACCGTCCATGGGCTTGCGTCTATCACGACCAACGGGGCACTTCCTGCCGTTGGCATTTCTGCCCCCGAAGCCCAAGCGAGGGCGGTCGGCCAAGTCCTCATGATGATTTGCAGCGGCATCGTTGACCATTCTCCGTTCACAATATCGAAGCCCAATGAGCCAACCAAATCCTGAAAGCTGGCAGCGCATGGTCTTAAAATCCATGCCGAAACCGCTTTGGCTCACCCAAGAGGGCCCGCACCGGGACGTCTGCCTAAGCACGCGCGTTCGGATTATGCGAAACCTCGTCGGTCACCGATTCCCGACTTTTGCCGAGCCAGAAGAGCTCAACGGCATCATGGCGGATGTGCTTTCTGCCACCGAATCGGAGAAGTTTGAGTCCACAAAGAACCTCACGAATGCAGAGCGCGACTATTTGGTGGCTTCCCGGCTGGTGAGCCCAGAGTTTCCCTGGACCTTGCCGGGCCGAGCGCTTCTCACAAACACCGAACGCAGTCTTTGCGTGATGGTGAACGAAGAGGACCACGTTCGCGCGCAGGCGATTCTTGGCGGCTGGAATCTCGATGCCGCTAGCCCGCTGGTCTCCGGCCTCATCAAGCGGATGAGTGCCAAGTTGGATTTCTGCACTCACCCGAAACATGGGTACCTCGCGGCTTCGCCGCCAAACTGCGGATCCGGCCGCCGGACCAGCATTTTCTTCCATCTCATCGGCCTCGCCCACTCCAAACGTCTACCATCCGTCCTTCAAGCGCTAGCGACCAAGAACATTGTTGTACGCGGACTTTTTGGCGAATCGAGCCGAGCCATCGGCGCCTTCCTCCAAGTCAGCGTTTTGCGAGAAGAAGACGCCGAGTTTCGCGGTGCTTGCGAGTATCTCGTGCAGCAAGAGCGGATTGCCCGAGAGGACCGGCTGAGCGGACAATTGCGAACGCGAGCCGATCAGGCGCGAGATTTTGCGCTGGCAAACCGGACTTTGTCGCTTGCCGACTCAGTTCGGATCCTGGGTTGGATTCGCTGGGCCGCGGCCGAAAAACTTTCCACCTTCCCTGCGACCGTGCTTTCGGTCGATCACGTGTTGGCCTCTCTCGAACTTCGGCCAACTTTGGGTGAGGACGCGGCTGGGACCACCCGCGCCGACCTTATCCACCAATTGTGCGAAAGCTAAAGGAAAACCCGTTAGCAACCCTTGAACCTGGAAAACTCCGTGGAAAAGCTGCGTCAAACATTCGGAAAATTTGTGCTTGACACACAACCGCTTGTGGTTGGATAATGTCTGTAACCCAATATGTTGGGTTGGAGTCTAAAGAAAGTGCGTTGTCCGTTCTGTGGTTATGTCGATCAGCGAGTGCTGGATTCCCGTCCATCGCTCGAAGGCGACTCCGTTCGACGTCGCCGTGAGTGCACGGGATGCGGACGAAGATTCACGACGTTCGAAAAAGCCGAAAGGCCGCGACTATTTGTCGTGAAGCGCGATCGATCGCGAGAAGAGTTCGACCGAGACAAGGTGATGAATTCACTTCTCCTCGCTTGCCGCAAGCGCCGAATTCCGATTGAGGACCTCCGCGCTGCCGTACAACGCATCGAACGGGACCTATTTATCGAAGCCGATGAAGAAGTGCCCACCCAAGCCATCGGAGAGCGCGTCCTCCGAGAGCTTCGCCGCATCGATCAAGTCGCTTACGTTCGCTTTGCGAGCGTTTATCGCGACTTCGAAACTCTCGATGATTTCATCGGCATCGTCAACGATGTCAGCGGCCGCGCAACTATCGCCGTTTCGTAATCATACTAGAAAATAGATAGACAAAAGTCCACATATCAAGGAGAATGTAGCAGGAAGCCATGCAAGTCAGCCGTTATTTCACTGTCGCCAATCAAAGTCCGTACGCCGGGATTGAGTTTGAAGCTCGAAAATCCGAAATCAGGAACACCGACGGGTCTAAGGTGTTCTCGATGGAGAACGTCATGGTTCCATCCGGTTGGAGCCAAGTTGCCACCGACATCCTGGCACAAAAATATTTCCGCAAAGCGGGCCTGACCGTCGGACAAGTGAACGGCAAAGAGTACGCCGGAGTCAACGCCGAGCACGTTACGCCCGTTGCCGAGCACGAATCGGATTCCCGCCAGGTCTTCCACCGCCTTGCTGGCTGCTGGCGAAGCTGGGGCGAAGCTAATGCCTACTTCGACACCGCCGAAGATGCTCAAGCATTTTATGACGAGCTCGTTCGCATGCTCGCGATGCAGGTCGCCGCGCCGAACAGCCCGCAGTGGTTCAACACCGGCTTGCACTTTGCTTACGGCATCGAAGGCGTTGCCCAGGGCCACTATTTTGTAAACCCGAAGACCGGTGAACTTGAGCGATCGGCCAACGCCTACGAACGACCTCAGCCGCACGCGTGCTTTATCCTGAGCGTCAAGGATGACCTCGTTAACGAAGGCGGCATCATGGACCTCTGGACCCGCGAAGCCCGAATCTTCAAGTACGGCTCTGGCGTCGGAACCAACTTCTCCAAGATCCGCGGCGAGAGCGAGAAGCTCTCCGGCGGCGGCCGCAGCTCGGGCCTCATGAGCTTCCTTCGCGTCGGCGACCGATCTGCCGGTGCTATCAAGTCCGGCGGTACCACTCGCCGCGCCGCGAAGATGGTCTGCCTTGACCTTGACCACCCCGATATCGAAGAGTTCATCAACTGGAAAGTCCGAGAAGAGCAGAAAGTTGCAGCGCTGGTTGCCGGTAGCCGAATCGTTCAGAAGCACCTGAACGCGGTCATGGCTGCCTGCGTGAATGGTACGGACGAGGGTCGATTCAATCCGCGCACCAACCCTGCGCTGTATCGCGCCGTTGCCGAAGCCAAGGCGTCCGAGGTTCCGCCGAACTACATCCAGCGCGCCATCCAGTTTGCCCAGCAGGGTTACACGTCGCTAGAAACCGAGACCTACGACACGGGCTACGAGAGCGAGGCTTACCTGACCGTTTCTGGCCAGAACAGCAACAACTCGGTCCGCGTTCCGAACGACTTCTTCTATGCCGTGCAGCAGGGCAAGTCTTGGGATCTCACTTCGCGAACGACCGGAAAGGTTGTCAAGTCGGTTGAAGCAACCGACCTTTGGGATCAGATTTGTGAGGCCGCGTGGAACAGCGCCGACCCGGGCCTGCAGTACGACACCACCATTAACGAGTGGCACACCTGCCCCGCCGATGGTCGCATTAACGCGAGCAACCCTTGCTCGGAATACATGTTCCTCGACGACACGGCTTGCAACCTCGCCAGCATCAACCTGGTGAAGTTCTACAACCCGGAGACGCGAGAATTTGACATTAAGGGTTACCAGCATGCCATCCGAATCTGGACGATGGTTCTGGAAATCAGCGTCCTGATGGCTCAGTTCCCGAGCAAGGAAATCGCCCAGCTCAGCTACGGCTTCCGAACCCTCGGCCTCGGCTACGCCAACCTCGGCGCGCTCCTCATGCAGATGGGAATCGCGTACGACAGCCCTGAAGGCTTCGCGATCACCGGCGCCCTCACCGGCATCCTCGGCGGCGGCGCTTATGCGGCCAGCGCCGAAATGGCACGAGAGCACGGACCGTTCCCAGGTTACGAACGCAACGCGGAGAACATGCTGCGGGTTATTCGAAACCACCGCCGCGCCACCTACAATGCGCCGAAGGACGACTACGAATCCCTGAGCGTGTATCCGGTCGGCATCGATCAGACCATCTGTCCGGCGGACATGCTCGCGGCATCGAAGGACATCTGGGATCAGGCGCTCGCCCTCGGCGAGAAGCATGGCTTCCGAAACGCCCAGGTCACCGTGCTTGCTCCGACCGGAACGATCGGCTTGATCATGGACTGCGACACGACCGGCATCGAGCCCGACTTCGCGCTGGTTAAGTTCAAGAAGCTCTCCGGTGGTGGGTACTTCAAGATCATCAACCAGGGCATCCCGGTCTCGCTGCGCGGACTTGGCTACTCAGAAGCTCAGATCGACCGCATCATCGGCTACGCGCTGGGTCACAAGACGCTCGCCGGTGCGCCGTACATCAACCACGAATCACTCGGCATGAAGGGCTTCGGCCCCGAGCAGATTCAGGCCATCGAAGCCGCTCTTGAGTCGGCCTTCGAAATCGGATTTGCCTTCAACAAGTTCACCCTCGGCGATGACTTCTGCCAGAACGTCCTGGGCTTCAACGCCGATCAGCTCAACGATTGGTCGTTCAGCATGTTGCAGGAACTCGGATTCACCAAGGCCGAAATCGATGCTGCGAACGAGTACGTTTGCGGAACGATGACCGTCGAAGGTGCCCCCGACCTGCGACCAGAGCATTTGCCGATCTTCGACTGCGCCAACAAGTGCGGCAAGAAGGGCACGCGGTTCATTCACGCCAGTGGACACATACGACAGATGGCCGCCGCGCAGCCGTTCCTCTCGGGTGCGATCAGCAAGACAATCAACTTGCCCGCCGAAGCGAGCATCAAGGACGTCGCCGACGCCTACTGGCTCAGCTGGAACCTCGGCATCAAGGCGAACGCACTTTACCGAGACGGAAGCAAGCTCAGCCAGCCGCTGAACGCGAGCTCGGACGATGCTGCCGCCGCGATTCTGGATGCTTCGTTGGATCACCCGGCTCCGGTAGCCGCCGCTCCGACGAACGATGCCGTGACGGACGCCGCCACCAAGCTGGTCTATCGCTACATCAGCAAGCGCCGAAGCATGCCTGCTCGACGACGCGGTTACACGCAGAAAGCCCGCGTTGGTGGACACAAGGTCTACCTGCGAACCGGTGAGTTCGAAGACGGAACCCTGGGTGAAATCTTCGTGGATATGCACCGAGAAGGTGCGGCATTCCGATCGCTCATGAACTGCTTCGCCATCGCGATTTCGCTTGGCCTGCAGTACGGTGTGCCGCTGGAAGAGTTTGTCGAAGCGTTTGTCTTCACCCGGTTCGAGCCAAATGGCCCGGTCGCCGATCACCAGAACATTAAGATGTCCACCAGCATCGTGGACTACATGTTCCGCGAGTTGGCGCTGAGCTACCTTGGCCGAACGGACTTGGTGCAGGTGAAGCCAGAAGACCTTCGAAACGACACGGTTGGCCGACCAAGCCAGTACCCCGACTTCGATGATGAAGAAGTGGAAGACGAGAACTTCGCCGGCCACATTCCGGGTCGCGCCGGTACTGAGCACTCATCTGCTGGCTTCCAAGCCCCGCTGCCTTTCGGTGACAACGCCGGAGCCACCGGCAGCCCGACCGACACCCTGATCCGCTCCCAAGTCGGCGCGGCAGCGGTGTACGAGGATCGCTTCGTCAGCGGAAACGGCGCCAATGGCCGAGCGCTGATTGAGACCTCGGCTCGATCGGAGAGCTCGGAAAAGGTCCGGATCGCTCGCCTGAAAGGCTACGAATCGGACCCCTGCACCAACTGCGGCTCCTTCACCATGGTCCGCAACGGCGTCTGCCTCAAGTGCGATACCTGCGGCGAAACTAGCGGCTGTTCATAGGCCCTCGCCTTGCCCCTCCGTTCGTCTCACCGACGGACGGAGGGGCTTTTTGTTGGCTAACATATCACGCATGGCCGACGACAACAAAGTGAAGGGACCGGCTACTTACTTCCCTTCGATCGAAAAGACTTACGGCCAACCCATTTCCCATTGGGAGACGGTGCTGGCTGGGCTTGCGGATAAGCCGCACATGGAACAGGTCAAGGCGCTCAAAGAGCAGCATGGACTCGGGCATGGTCACGCGAACGCTTTGGTCGCGCACTTTAAGCCCAAGTCGGCCTGAGCGACTTTCCGCCCGTTCCGTAGCTCATTCGTCCCGAGTGAGTTCGCCTAGACGACGGGTGGATGTTCACTACAACCGACCGAACGCAGGCGGGACGCCTACGCTACGTCCCGCTTCGAAACAAGTGCTCGCCAGCCAGTTTCGTCATACAATGTTCCAATGCCGCTGGCTCCAATGCTTAGCTTATTGGTCTTCATTGCTGTCGCCAGCACTCCTAAGCCAGTACAGGGCCAGAAACCGCGAACGGCCCGGGATGATTACGCCGCGGCAGCAAAACTTATGGAGCGATCAATGGCATCGATCCTTTTGCACTACGAGACGGGTGCAGAGCTGCGAGAGGCAATTAGTGAGCTCAAACAAGAAATAGAACAGTTAACACCTGACGATTCCAAGTACAAAGAATCTTCTGAAAAGGAGATTCAAACCTTCGAGCGAATACTTCGCAGTTTGCCTGCTGGACCGGGAAGACCGACGCGGCTAGACATTGATCGTCTGATCGCCCAAGAATTTGAGCCAGCATGGCAAAAACTCCTTGCTGGAAATCGAAATCCAGTCCGTGCCGTTGATGAACCGAATGCGCCGTCAAGCCTACAGCTTCTTGTATTGATACCGACAGCATTAAGAAAAATGCGCTTTGAGCTTGCAAACGGAAATGGCGCGGGAGCAGTACAAACCTACCACGAAACGTTCAAGTTCACACAACGCCTAGACGACACTGAATTTTTGGATCGGGTGGTAATCGTGGTGTGTGAGCAGAACCTATTTAACGAACTTGATGAGATGCTCTTATTTTTTCCGTCGAACGGATTAACTGAACTTATTCAGACCATTTCTCAAAGTGGCAATGGTCGTCCAAGACTTCAAAAGGTGCTGGCAAACTTGCGGACAAGTGCGATTCAGCGTACGGAACACATGGAGCACACTTTCGAACGAGATCCGATGCACTTCATCGACACGTGGTCTAAAAAGAACGATCTTCATAGCACCGAGTACACGACGAAATGGCGGACCATCTTTGAGAGTTTAGTTCGATCATCTCCGGTAGAACGAAGTCTATTCTTTCAAAAGGTTCGAGAAAAGCTCAAACGGGCATTTGAGTCGTGCGGCCAGATGCTAACGCGGCCAGAACACGACTGGCACCTTAAGGAATACTCGACGCTAGGTTCAACTCCCGTTGATCAATTTGTTTCGTTCTATACAGACTCCTTCCCCTATTACGCTCGCCATGAAGCCGAAGCCCGAACCCGCTGCCGCATCGCAGCGATCACCTTGGCCGCCCGGGAATTTGCTTGGCAGCAGGGCCGGTTTCCGACCAATCTTTCGGAATTTCTCACGAAAGCCGAAGCCCACGACCCGCTCAACAACAAGCCGTTTGAGTATTCGATCGAACAGGGCAACATCGTCGTCAAAACCGCCGTCCACCCAGTCCTCGGCCAGATCACCCTCCGCAAACTCCCAGCAGACGCGTCCGCAGCGCAGCGTCCGAAGCGACCGTGACCGATTCTAAGCGTGCTTTGAGCTTCGGGCAGGTTTTCAAATCCGAACAAATCCGAACAAATCCGAACAAATCCGAACAAATCCGAACCAAACCGAACGCGCCTGGCCCCAGAGGTAAAACCGGCGCATGAGCGAAATCGTTTTCAAGGGCGCATTCCCAATCGGCGACACTGACGTCGCGGCCCTTCCGGTGAAGGAAATTGGCCCGGCGGTGGCATTTTACACTCAGGTACTTGGGTTCACCCTCGTCGAGAAAACCGCCAAAACCGCGAATCTAAAGCGCGATGACGCCGAAATCGGCCTTGCCGTTAACGGTGCCGACCCCGAGCAAGCGAGCGTGTACTTTGAGGTCGAGAACCTTGACGCGCTCCGGCAGAAGTTCGTCGATGCCGGATCGAACCCGACCGATTTTCGGATTGACCAACACGGCGGCAGCAAATACCGCGTCTTCTTTGATAAGGAGCCGTACGGCGTTTGCTTCTGCTTCGGCTCGAAAATGGAATGATCACCACCCTCGCGGTTCTCGGGCTTACCACGGTAACCCTGAAATATGCGCCCGCGCCGGCGGACAACCCGCTGAAGGGGCTTGTTCCCTATCAGCGCCCCGTCGGCCAGTTTCCGCACAGCATGGAGTTCAACTACATTGGACTCAATCAGCTCGTCGTCGGCAAAGGCAAATACGACTGGACAAAGCTTGAAGCTCTACTGAACGACGTAGCCAAGCGAGGAAATCAGGCGATTTTCCGGGTCTTCCTCGAGTACCCCGGCCAACCTAGTGCCATCCCGACCTATCTCACTGACGGCGGATTGAAGGTCCACCGCTATAGCAATACGAACACCGCGCCCCATCCGCCCCAAGAAAGCATCACACCAGACTACGAAGACCCCGAGCTGCGCAAGTGCTTGAAGGATTTCATTTTTGCGCTCGGTAAGCGCTATGACGGCGACCCGAGAATCGGCTTCATCACAGCCGGCCTTCTCGGAACCTGGGGCGAGTGGCACACCTACCCGCGAGAGGACCTATGGGCCAGTAAAGTGGTTCAAACCGAAGTTCTGGACGCTTACGAATCCGCTTTCAAAACCACGAGGATCCTCCTTCGCTACCCGGCGGGAACGAACGAGCCGACAAAGGCGCCGACCATCAACCGAAAGTTCGGCTACCACGATGACAGCTTCGCCTGGGGCACCCTCGACACTCCGACGAGCCGCGATTGGTACTTCGTACCGGCCCTGAAAGCCGCCGGGCCTTCGGCACTGGCAACTTGGCGGACGCAGCCGATTGGCGGCGAAATCCGGCCGGAAGCGTGGGGCAAAGTGTTTGACCAAGACCCTGGCGACCCCAACATTCAAGACTTCCGAAGCTGCGTTGAAACAACCCACGCCTCCTGGCTCATGGACAGTGGGATGTTCAGAGAAACCCAGAGCGCAGCGCGAATCGAGCGAGCGAAGCGGGAGGTTCAACGCATGGGCTACGAATTCTTTGCCCAATCGGCAAGTTGGGAGCGAACCGGCGAAACGCTTCGGCTTGCGGTGACGGTCACCAACCGCGGGGTGGCGCCGTTCTATTACAACTGGCCCGTTGAGTTCGCCCTCATCGACGCCGACCGGAATGCGCTGGCTTCTCAAAAGCACACTTTTCGCCTCGTGCAACTGCTGCCCGGGATCCAGACGACTTGGCGCACGGAATTCCAGCTTGGTGGCACAAGCCAAGGTTTGCTTGCGATGAGGATCAAGAACCCACTTCCAAACGGCAAACCGATTCGGTTTGCAAACACCACGCAAAGTCAAGGCACCGACAGTTGGTTGGTGCTTGGCACTCTTTGATAATAAGTAAAAAGCATAGATTCTTAACAAAAAACAGGCATACAATAACAGCTAATGAAACGGTTGGCCCCTCTAGCTGTTCTGCTCCTCGTTGGTTGCTCTGCCATGATGCCTAGCGGCCCAGCCGGACCCAAGAAGTATCTGCCCGACACGGCCGACGCAAAGGCCCTGAAAGCCGGAGATAACCCGGTCGCTTTTCTAGAAGGCACTTGGGTCGAAGAAGAAACCAAAAAACCGACCCAGCGGGTCTACACCTTTGAGCCAGACGGAAAGTTCACCTTTGTCATCGACGGGAAGAAAATTGGTGGCAAGGCGACCTTGTCCGGCGAGACCATCGCGCTGGACTACAAAACGATTGGAGACGAGAGCCTGAGCGCCTTCTTGGAGAAAGCGAAAAAGGCCGAAGAGTCGGGCCGACAAGGTGCGATCGTGGATGCCATGGTCGTCGACTTCCTCACGAAAGACCTCGATCGACGACGCGAGCTTTCGTTCAGCGAAGACTTCAAGTCGGTCTTCTTCGGTCGTCCAACCCCGCCGAGCACGGGCGGCGAGGGCATGATGGAAGCATTGGACGCGATAAAGGCGTCCGGCCCAACTTTGGTCCGGGCGAAAGCAGTCGAATGACAAGTACGACACTAACTGAGAATGGCGGCCGTCGAATGCGGCTGACTCGGGGTAATCCTGTTAAGGAGGGCATTGCAATCGTTCTCTTTTCGTGCTTGATGATGTTTATCTTTTTTCCCGTTCAAGGGGGAAGTTACCGCCATCATTCGCAATGCCTTTCAAACATGAAGCAGGTCGGAATTGGATTTCTACTGTACTTGGAGGAAAACGACGGCCAGTTTCCGACCGACGACCCCAGTAAGAGGCCAATCAAAGGTGTGCCTCCAATGCCTGCGGATGTCAACGCGATCCGGCCGTTTGAGCCTTTTTGGATGACGGCGATTCAGCCGTTTGTAAAGACCGAAGGCCTTTTTCGCTGTAATGAGGACAAAAGCGAGTACCCAAAAGACCCGCAGAATGTGAACACCGTGTACGAGTACCGGTCGTCGTATGCGTTGAATGGCTGGACGGAGTATCAGCTCAAACTGAGCGACGTCACGAGTCCGGCAGAATGGGTTTTCATCGGAGACCGAAACAACGTTTCGCAGCGACCGGATGGAAGCTGGTCGTTCTACTTCTGGCAGTGGCAAGGCACAGACCCGCAGATTTGGCCTCCTACCGCGAGCCCCGATCCGACCCCGAAGGCCGCAAAAGATATCGACCTAACTCGGCACAATGGCGGGTCAACGTGGCTGTACGGAGACTCTCACGTGAACGTAAAGAAGTTCCCTCAGTTGTGGAAGCCCGGAAAGGAAAATGCGTTCTGGCCGACCCGGGACTGATCATTCCCAAGTTGAATGGATCGAGCTGGGTCAATCCTCCTGAGGAAAGGTTGACCCATCTGTTTTTCAGCTTGCGAACTCGGCAAAGCTAGCTTAAGCTTCACACTGTAGCGATGAAACGAGCCTTTACGCTGATCGAGTTGCTGGTGGTGATTGTCGTGATTGCGATCCTTGCCGCCATCCTGTTCCCGGTTTTGGCGGGATCTAAAGGTTCGGCAAAGAAGGCGATGTGCCTCAGCAACCTCAAGCAGTTGGGCACGGCGTTCGCCTTGTATCTGTCCGACAACGACGGTCAGTACCCGACCTGCGACAACGATAAGGCCAAGATCACCGGCGAGCCGCCCGAGCCGGAAACGCCAGATGCAGACGGTCCTCCAGAGCGCGACTGGACGATCACAACCCAGCCATACATCAAGAATTTCCAGATCTTCCGCTGCCCTAGCGACACAAGCCGAGCCCCGCGCGATCCGCAGAATCCGGATTTGACCCTCGAATATCGATCCTCCTACACCGTCAACGGCTGGTCAGAATATGAACTCAAAGAAGCGGCCATCACGAGACCTGCCGAGTGGGTCCTACTCGCCGAGCGGAACAACATCGCTCGTCCGGCGAAGACCTGGTGGATGTTCTACTGGTGGACCTGGCAGGGCACGGAGCCCCGCGTGTGGCCACCGACCGACTCCCCCGACCCGCTGCCAAAGGCATCCCAAGACCTCGCCCTAAAGCGCCACGATGGACGGGCCAACTGGCTGTTCGGTGACACCCACGCGCGGTCGCTTCCCTTCGAACAGTTGTGGAAGGCCGGGAATAAGAATGCTTTCTGGCCAAATCCAGAGTAAACGGACAAAGAAAACGGGGCACTTCCGCTTGGAAGTGCCCCGTCTCTGTTTTCAACGATCTCAGTAGGTGAGGTCGACTTTTTCTTCGTTGCCGGTCACGCTGGACTTGTAGATGGCATCGAAGATGGCGTTGAGGATCAGTCCGTTTTCGCCTGGTACCGGAGAAGGATCGCCCGCAACGATGGCTCGAACGAACGCCTGAACTTCGGCGGTGTGGGCCGACTCAACGTTCGGAATGTTGCTTGGCGAAATGTCGAGCAACTGCTTGTTGACGTCGGAGTAGATCTTCAGACCGTTCTCAGCGCCTGGCTTCAGCTGGAGGCCAGCCTTCGTTCCGTAAAGCTGAGTTTCCCAAACGTCAGGTGCGTTCTGCATGAACGAACTTTCGAGCGAGATCACCGCGCCGTTGTCGAACTTGATCATGCCGACGGCGAAATCTTCGACGGTGAACTTGTCTCGATCGTAATCGCCCCATGCGTTCCAGCGGGTTGGATCCTTACCGAGGGTGTCCCAGGTCTTTCCGAAGGCAGCGACTGGCTTTGGATAGCCCATCAAGAAGAGGGTGAGGTCGAGGATGTGGACGCCGATGTCGATCAGCGGTCCGCCGCCCTGAAGCTCCTTGTTGATGAACACGCCCCAGCCTGGGACGCCTGCTCGTCGAAGAGCCTGAGCGCGCGCGAAATACACGTCGCCAACGTTACCGGCCGCGATGTAATCCTTGAGCCAGGTGCTGTGGCCCATAAATCGGCTCTGCAGACCAACCTGGAGGATCTTGCCGCTCTCGCGCGCCGCAGCGCACATTTCGCGGCACTCGTCGGCGTTCATGCCGAGGGGCTTTTCGCAAAGAACGTGAACGCCGTTAAGCAGGGAGTAAACGGTTGGGTCCTTGTGGAACTTGTTTGGAGTGGCGACGGAAACTGCGTCGAGTTTCTCCTTCGCGATCATCTCCTTGTAGTCGGTGTAAGTTGCGGGAACATTAAACTTTTCCGCCGCCGCTTTCGCCGTTGCTTCGTTTACGTCACAAGTAGCAACAATCTCACATTCATCGGGAATGCTGGCATACCCTTTCATGTGGCAGCCCTGAGCGATTCCGCCGCTGCCGATAATTCCGATTCGTAGTTTCTCCGCCATCAAAAACCTGTACGGTCCCAAAATCGGGCCCGAAGTATGTTACTCAGTCTGGAGTTTGGTTTCGGCGCGCAATCTCGGCTTCGTCTTCGTCAGCTTCAATCTGCAAATCTTGAACGGATTCCATAACCTCAGCCTCGACTTCCATCGGGCTTTCGCCAGGTGGCGAATCCTTTCGCCTTAAGACGGCAATGCCGCCTCCGATGATGGCAATGGCGGCCAGGCCGCTCCAGAACATGGCTTCGGTGAAGTGCGGTGGATGGAAAGGCAACGCGTTCGGAAACTGCGAATCCACTTTCTCGATGGAGTGCATCGCGAGCTTCACGCCGACCCAACCGACCAGTAAGTAGGCCACGTTATCGAGATCGGGGAACCGCTCGAGGAGCCGAATGAATAGGCCAGCCGCAAAGCGCAACAGAACGATGCCAATGACGGCACCAAGGTAGACGACCCAGATTTTGTCGTTCTGAATCCCGACGCCCGGCTTCATGATGAACCCGATTCCTGCGAGAACCGAGTCTAGGGCAAAGGCAATATCGGTCAGTTCAACGGCAACAACCGTCGCCCAGAAGCCTTGGTTCTTCGCTTTCGGACCGCCGTGCTCATCACCTCGGTGCATGAAGTGCTTGATCGGCAGATAGAGCAAATACAAGGCACCGATCGCCTGAAGCCACCACTGGTTCAGCACGAACGAGGCAAAGACGATGGCGATGAGCCGGAAGATGAACGCTCCGCCCAAGCCGTACAGCAGAGCTTTCTGCTGCTCGCTTTTCGGCAGGTGCCGCACCATGATGGCCATGACGAGGGCGTTGTCCGCAGAAAGTAGTCCCTCAAGCAAAATGAGAGCGAACACGCTGGCGAGATCGCCGGTTGAAAAAGTCTGCGGAACCATCATTTGGCCGGTAGGAAGTTGAGATTCTGCCACAATCCAGGCGACCGAGGGAAAAACCTATGCCGACCTACGTTTACGAATGTAAGGAATGCAACGAAAATTTTGAAGTTCAGCAGCGAATCACCGAAGACCCCCTGACGACTTGCCGATGCGGGACGTCCGGAAAAATCAAACGGGTGATCCAACCGATCGCCGTTATGTTTAAGGGCGAAGGGTTCCACATCAACGACTACGCGCCGAAGACCGGTGGAAGCACCGCCGCCCCCGCGACCGAGCCGAAAGCTGGCGATTCGAAGCCGAGCACTCCGGCAACGACCGAAACAAGCACCGCGACGACAACCGCCGCAACACCTGCTCCGGCCGCGCCGGCAGCATCCGAATAACGCTTACTTGCGTTGAGCAGCGAGGAAGGCGGCAACGTCTTCCCGCTTCTCCGGAACGGAGAACTTCCCTTCCTTGATCTGCTTGGTCACTTCCTCAAGCTTCTTCAAATTCTCGTCGCCGATCACATCCTTCGTGTTCGCGAAGTTCGTAAGGCCAACGCCATTAGCGGCGACATCGTAGCGAACCGATCCCGGCGTGAACTTGCCCTCGACGGCATCCTTGATGGTCGAATAGACCGCTTCATCCACTCGCTTGACCATCGAAGTGAGAACGATTCCCTTCTCAACGTCATCCTGGTTGCTGTCAACGCCGATCGCAAACTTCGTGATCGATCCGCTGCCGTTGGCATCCTTAGCGGCCGAGAAAACGCCCAAGCCGGCTCGACCCGCTGCGTGGAAGACAACGTCCGCCCCCTGACCGAAGAGCACCGACGCGGCCGCCTTACCCTTGCTCGTGTCATCCCACGAGTCGGTGTACTTTGCCGGGAGGAATTGAACCTTAGGGTTGGCGAGTTGGGCACCGGCGGCGAATCCGGCTTCGAACTTGTGGATCAACGGGATGTTCTTTCCGCCGACGAATCCGACCTTGCCGGTTTTGCTAACGAGGCCAGCCGCGTAACCCGCAAGGAACGAACCCTGTTCTTCCGCGAACGTGAGTGAGCGGACATTGGGCTGCTCAACCACGGCGTCGACGATGGCAAACTTCGTTTCGGCGAAGTTGGTGGCAACGGTGGTCAGCGCGTTGGACTGGCCAAAGCCAACGGCAAACACGAGGTTGGCGCCTTGCTCGGCCATAGCGGCAATATTCTCTTCGTAGTCGCTTTCCTTTCGGCTATCAACCGTGCGAACCTTAATACCGAACTCCTTTTCGGCGCGCTGAATTCCAGCGTAGGCGCTGTCATTAAAGGACTTGTCTCCACGGCCACCGGAATCGAAAACCATGCCGACCGTGATCGACTCTTTGGTTTTTCCTTCGCCCTCTTTGGCCTCCGTTTTCGCGGAATCCGTCGGAGCACATCCAATCATCACGAGCGCGGTGAGCGCGAGGCCAAGTAGTTTTCGCATCGTAAGTTTCCGGTTCTGAACCTAGGTTCGGCGC
>Ga0164294_10001735_pt1 | contig 19983 bp, 24 predicted proteins | sample GEODES005metaG_FD_111479 | JGI IMG/M metagenome (GOLD analysis project Ga0164294, IMG submission 111479) | Oligotrophic lake water microbial communities from Sparkling Lake, Wisconsin, USA - GEODES005 metaG | ecosystem: Environmental > Aquatic > Freshwater > Lake | place: USA: Sparkling Lake...
CGGATCATGCAACATGGACGAGATCGAGGCGCCGACAGGCTGAGGCAGAATCACGTTCACTACACCGGGGGGAGCTCCGGCACGCGAGAGCAAATCAGCGACCGCGAGGGCCGTAAGCGGCGTCTCACCCGCGGGCTTGAGAATCACTGTGCAACCTGCAGCCAGCGCTGGACCAATCTTGCGTGTTGCCATCGCTGCGGGGAAGTTCCACGGCGTGATGAGCAGCGAGACACCGATCGGCTGATGCGTGACCAAGATGCGCTTGTCGCCTGCGGGTGCCGGTCGGAAGTCACCTTCGATGCGTACGGCTTCTTCGGAGAACCACCGGAAGAATTCAGCTGCGTACATCACCTCGCCCTTGGCATCAGCAAGGACCTTGCCGTTCTCTCGAACAATGAGCTCGGCGAAGAAGTCAGCTTCGGCGACCATCAACTCATAAGCACGGCGCAAAATCTCTGCGCGCTGACGAGGAGCTGTCGCAGACCACGCCGGAAGCGCTGCGTGCGCGGCTGCGATCGCAGCCTCGATCTCGGCCGGACCGGCAATGGACACCTCCGCGATCACATCACCGAGTGCTGGATCCATGACGGGCATGACGGACGGGCCTTTAACCCACTCGCCACCAATGAACAAATCGGTGCTCAGCCCCATGACAGCCTCTTCTCACTCGGGAAAAATTTTGCGCTCGTGTCAGACTTTGGCATACCAAATCAGGGAACTGGCCCCCGGGCACCCCGCATCTACGGAGTCGGAACTGCCGACCCAGAGGGGCCGGTCAAGCAGGGCAGCAACAAGGTGACCAGTTTGTCTTGGACATCCTGAGGTACCGGTGAGGCGTTGAGGCCGGCCAACTCCGAATCAGTGAACTCATCAATGGTGTCTGCAAAGCACTTGGCCTGCTCAGAAGTCGTGCCCACCTCGGCTTGCATCTTCTGCAAGATCTCCTGCTTCAAGGCGGCCCGATCGACGTTTGGACTTCCGCAAGCGGTGAGCATAAAGGCGCCTACGGCGAAGACGACCGCGGTCAGGAGCGAGGTGATGCCACATCTGTTCACCCGTGAATCCTAGTCGGCACATCACTATGAACGGCCCACATGCAGAGCCCCCGGTCAGGATTGAACTGACGACCTACCGCTTACAAGGCGGTTGCTCTACCACTGAGCTACAGGGGCGATGGGTCACCACTCTAGGACCGGGTCACCTCGCGACTGCGAGGGAGTAGCCCAAAGTGTGGATCACCCATCAGCACTCACGGATTAATCGTCCGAGTCGTGACCGCGTCCATTTCCATGCCCCCGATGATGCTCCTTGGGGACCGGGACTGGGCGAATACCGTTGTCGTATTCATAGGATTCGTCACCGGGAGCAAGCAAGGAGACAGCCTCGTCAATCGCAGATTGGAACTGCGCCTGGACTTCGCTACCGGCTGAGGCCCGACCATTGCGAGCCGCGGCCATACCCTGCCGGTAGGACTTCCATGCCCGCGCATTTCCGGCAGTAGAACCAGACTCGCTCAGGCTGTCGGCGAGGCGCAACACAACGATGTCAACAGCTTCTTCGTACGTCACCGCAACCGCGCGAAGTGCCAGCGTCTTGGACTTCTCCGCGGCAGTTCTGGCCGCCCTGAAGTCGCTACGACCGGCCGCAACAGTCTCATCAGTGGTCTCAAGATCAAAGATCTCGTAGGCCGCGTCCTGGTCGAGCGCTAGATCGCGCTTCGCGGCGTCGGTGGCCCGTTGGAGAACACGCTGTTCGTCCTTCGTCGCTGAGACGAACCCTCGCCAGATGAGCAGGCGGGCAACCTGCGACTTCGTTCCCGCTCGGTCTTCACGGTAGGCAGCGAGCTCGTCCGAGATGGAGGCGTTATAAGTCGTTTTCGCTTGCGCGATCGCATCGTCAAAGATCGCCTGTGTATCGGCGAGGGCCGCCTCTAGATCAGCCTGAGCCGTACCCGCGGGATCGGTGCACGGGTCGACAGCCCAATCAATTTCCCATTCGTCGTCGTCCCACGAGCCACGCCACGAGCCTCCCCATCCACCAGCCCAACCAGGCTGGGCACACAGCGTGGGGATCGAGTCGTCAATTGGGCCCCATTGCGGCGCACCGATGGGCGGACGCTGTCCATGGTGGGCTGATGCGGGCGCCATCATGGCGATGCCGGCGCCCGCAGCGAGCGCGGTTGCGGCGGATCCGATGATGATCGTCCGCACGATTCGTGATCGAGCCATAGCGTTGCTCCATTCGTCTAGGTGCCTCCTGTATAGGCGCACCTCGTCAAGATGACATGTCACGGGATTGCGAAGCAACCACACAGACCCGGAGAAGCCATGCTCTTACCGGCACTTAACCGAACGCTTAGATGGACTGGCCCTTGGCTACAGAATTGGCTACAGAAACCGGCTAATGCGCACTTACGCCGAGTCGCGCACGATCACGACGAACGCACCATGGCAATCGCGTAGAGCATGATGCCGGCCGCAACGCCTGCGTTGAGCGACTCGTTGCCAGCAACCATCGGGATTGACACAACCACATCGCACGTGTCACGCACGAGCCGTGACATACCTGATTCTTCACCGCCCACAACAACAATTAAGGGACCGCATGCGAGTTCGGGGTCCAAATCAGGCAACTCCACGTCACCCTCTGCGTCGAGCCCCACGATAAAGAAACCGTCTTGCGCTGCCGCCTTGAGTACGCGAGTGAGATTGGTTGCGCGCGCCACTGGCACACGTGTGAACGCGCCAGCACTGGCCTTCCACGCACCGGCAGTCACTCCAGCAGCCCGACGTTCGGGGACGATAAGCCCACCCGCACCGAATGCAGCCGCAGAACGCGCAACAGCGCCGAGATTGCGCGGATCAGTCACGCCATCAAGGGCAACAAGTAGGTCCGTCTCTTCCAATAGGTCATCAACGTGCGCATAATCGTAGGCAGGCACCGACAACACGAGACCTTGATGGACTGCGCGAGACGTCATGCGATCAAGTTCGGTACGCGTTGACTGGATCATGGACAACCCACGGTTGCCTGCCAGCGCCATCGCCTCGCGTATGCGGTCGTCCATGTCTGCGTCGATCTGCACATGCAGCGCGATAGCGGGAACGTCCGCTCGCAGCGCCTCAACTACGGAGTTGCGCCCCGCGAGAGCCTCGGCGCCCTCTGGAGCTGCCCCGCCACCACGCGCAGAACGACGAGCAGTGGAATCTTTGGCTTCAGCTGAACGTCGGGCACGCCGCTGAGCAGGATGACCCGGGCGCACCGTCGCCTTTGGGGTTGGTCCCTTGCCTACTAGTCCACGACGACGCTGGCCGCCAGAACCGACGACCTGGCCCTTCTTGGAGCCGTCCTTGCGCATAGCGCCTCGACGTTGAGAATTGCCCGCCATGTCAGCCCACCGTCCAGCGCGGCCCAGCGGGAGTGTCTTCGATGACGATGCCCGCTTCAGCCAGTTGATCGCGCACGGCATCTGCCGCCGCGAAGTCCTTATGTGCTCGAGCATCAGTGCGGGCCCGAAGTGCGCCGGCTACAAGCACACCAAGAGCCCTATCGCGCGAATCATCTGCGGCAGCACTCGTTGACCAATGTGACGCGTAGGGATTGACGCCCAACACATCGAGCATCGCGATGACGCTTTCAGCTGCAGCGACAGCCGTCGCGGTGTCACCTTCAGCGAGCGCTGCATTGCCCAAACGCACGGTGTCATGGATCGCAGCGATGGCACCGGGAACGCCGAGATCATCGTTCATCGACGAATCGAACACATCGGCGCGCACACCGGTCGTGAGTTGACGATCAGCCACCTCTGTCGCCCGAACGAGGAATGCCTCTATGCGTCGGAATCCGACTGCGGATTCTTCAAGAGCGTCATAGGAAAACTCCAGCATGGAGCGGTAGTGAGCGGAGCCAAGGTAGTAGCGCAGTTCGATCGGTCGTACACGCTTGATCACCTCAGTCACCAACAGTGAATTACCCAGTGACTTGCTCATCTTTTCGCCAGAGGTAGTGACCCATGCATTGTGCAACCAGTAGCGCGCATACCCGTCACCCACAGAGCAGGACTGTGCGATCTCGTTCTCATGGTGCGGAAACACCAAATCAATCCCGCCGCCGTGGATGTCAAACTCAGCGCCAAGGTACTTCGAGGCCATCGCAGAGCACTCGATGTGCCAACCGGGGCGCCCCGGTCCCCACGGTGTATCCCAATATGGTTCATCGGTTTTGGCTGCTTTCCACAACGCAAAATCGTGCGGATCGCGCTTGCCCAAAGTCGCCGCATCTGCAGAAGGCATGATGTCATCGAGGCGTTGCCCACTCAGCGAGCCATAGGACTCCCATGAACGGACGCTGAACCACACCGTGCCATTAACTTCGTAGGCGTAACCGCTGTCGATGAGTCGCTGCATGAGAGCGACTATCTCTGGAATGTGCCCGGTGGCTCGCGGCTCATATGTGGGAGGCAGACAACCGAGCACTTCGTAGGCCCAAGTGAACGCTCGCTCGTTGCGCATCGCGACGACCCAGTAGGGCACGTCTTCGTGCGATGCGTTGTGAATGATTTTGTCATCGATGTCGGTGACGTTGCGGATATAGGTGACGTCGAAATTCGCGGCCATCAGCCAGCGCCGCAAGATGTCGAAGGACAACCCCGAGCGAATATGGCCCACATGAGGTGGAGCCTGCACAGTCGCGCCGCACACGTAGATGCCCACACGCCCTGCCACCATCGGCTCGAAGGGGCGCAGGGTGCGGGTGTGGGTGTCGTACAGGTTTAGCACGCTGACACCTTATGGGGTGAAGACATCAGGCCCTGACCACAAGGGCTGTGGCCATCGCCGCTAAGCCCTCGCCTCGGCCGGTAAGGCCGAGCCCATCGGTCGTCGTCGCGGATACTCGCACTGGAGCGGCGATTGCATCGCTCAATACGGATTCGGCCTCCAACCGGCGAGCGGCCATCCGCGGACGTTCCCCAATGACCTGCACAGCGACATTGCCAATCTCGAAGCCCATGGCGCGAACCCGGCGCGCAGTCTCGCTCAGGAGCGCGACACCAGAGGCGCCCGCCCATTGCGGGTCTGAAGTACCGAACTGGCTGCCGAGGTCGCCGAGGCCCGCCGCCGACAGCAGCGCATCGCACGCGGCATGAGCGGCTACGTCCCCGTCTGAGTGTCCAGCCAGTCCGTCACCCTCCCACTGGAGCCCTGCGACCCAGAGGGAGCGCCCTGGCTCAAAGGGGTGCACGTCGACACCTAGGCCGATGAAGGGGAGCTCACGATCGGCCATCAGAGGACCTCCGGCGCGCGAGCACAGCTTCTGCAAAAACCAGATCGATCGGGCGCGTGACCTTGAAAGCCTCTTCATGCCCCGGGATCACCAAGACCTCGACGCCCAGACGCTCGACAAGACCGGCATCGTCAGTGTGCGCTGGGTCGTCGGGATCGACCATCGCGTGCGCATTTCGCAACGTCTCTCGCCGAAAACCCTGTGGTGTCTGGATCGCTCGCAATGTCCCTCGATCGGGTGTCCCTGACACGCGCGGTGGACCTGCCACGGTGTCATCAACTGTTTTGACTGTGTCGGTCAGCGGGAGACCCGGAACAACCGCAGCCGCGCCATTGCGCACCGCAGCGATCACAGCATCAACAAGTTCGACTGGCACCAAGGGCCGAGCCGCGTCGTGTACCAAAACCACATCGACCTCGGGACCAAGTCCGATGAGCGCCCGGGCCACCGACTCCTGGCGTGTTTCGCCACCGGACACGACGGAGAGTTGAACGCCCTCAAGGTGACCGATAATGCCGCGCACATCTTCGACATCCTCCGGCGGAGCCGCAACCACGATGTGGTCAACCGAGCGAGATGCAGCCAGAGCTCGGACAGCATGCAGGAGCATCGGACTACCGTCGAGAAATCTCAATGCTTTGGGAGCACCCGGACCGAGTCGCTCACCGCGGCCAGCGGCCGGGACAATGACTGCGACCTGACCAAACTCGGCCATCACGCCACTCCTAGGAGGTCAGGACCTCATCGAGGATGGTCTCTGCCTTGTCCTCGTTGGTGTTCTCGGCCAGAGCGAGTTCGCTCACCAAAATCTGACGCGCCTTGGAGAGCATGCGCTTCTCGCCGGCGGAGAGGCCACGCTCACGATCACGGCGCCAAAGGTCGCGGACGACCTCGGCAACTTTGATGACGTCGCCTGAGGCGAGCTTCTCGAGATTGGCCTTGTAGCGACGCGACCAGTTGGTCGGCTCCTCGGTGTATGGCTGACGCAGGACTTCGAACACTCGGTCAAGGCCCTCAGCATTGACCACATCGCGCACGCCGACGAGATCAACATTGTCGGCGGGGACTCGGACTGTGAGATCGCCTTGCGCGATCCTCAGCACGAGGTACTCGCGGTCGACGCCCTTGATGGTGCGGACTTCTACGGCCTCGATCAGGGCGGCCCCGTGGTGGGGGTATACAACGGTGTCGCCGACGTTGAAGGTCATGTAGTGAATCCCCTTTCAAGGAGGTTCAGGATATCACGGGAGGACTGACCTTCGAGCCGAGATTACGAGGTCCCCTCCTCCCACACAGCCTCACGAGAGACCTCCAGCGGGACCCGATATTCTCTCTGTGTGAACCTGACCCCCCGTGCTCGCCTCGCTCTCGCAGCGCTGACCGTGCCCATCCTCGCCCTGAGCCTCACCGGATGCTTCAACGGGCTAGAGGCCACCACAAACGTTCAGGCGACGCAGCCCAGTGGGGACGGAGTCTCCGGCGAGGTCGGCATCATGAAGATCAACAACGCCACGCTCGTCCTTGGGCCAGCCGACTCCAAGTCGGCGACGCTGATCATGACCGTCACCAACGTGGGAACGGCCCAAGATTCGCTTATCGGTGCAACGATCGCCGGCTCGGACGCCACACCCTCGACTGGCGAGATCGCCGTGATCCCGCAAAGCTCCGCGAGCTTCGGCTACGTAGGGGCCGCACACTCGATCAACGCAGTCGATTTTGACATCGCAGCAGGCATTTACGTCCCGGTCACACTGGTTTTCAAGACCTCAGGCACTTTGACGTTGAGCGTGATGACCGTCAGCGCAGACGGCATTTATTCCGGCATCACGCCTAGCCCTGCCGGCTGATTAAGACCGCAGTAAAACTTAGAGCTCGAACTTGTATCCGAGCCCACGCACCGTCAACAAACTCACGGGATTGCCGGGGTCTTCCTCGATCTTGGCCCGCACACGCTTGACGTGCACATCCAGGGTTTTCGTGTCACCCACGTAGTCAGAGCCCCATACGCGATCAATGAGCTGACCGCGAGTAAGGACTCGACCGGCATTGCGCACGAGAAACTCGAGGAGATCAAATTCCTTCAGCGGCATCGGCACATTCTGGCCGCGCACGCTCACTATGTGGCGCTCCACATCGATGCGTACCGGACCGGCTTCTACAACGCTGGGCGACAACTCCTCGGGCTCACCGCCGCGGCGCAACACTGCGCGAATACGGGCAACCAATTCACGTGAAGAGAAAGGCTTGGTCACATAGTCATCTGCACCCAATTCAAGCCCAACGACCTTGTCGACTTCGCCGTCCTTGGCCGTGACCATGATGATGGGCACAGCAGAACGCTGGCGCAGGTTGCGACAGACCTCGGTGCCCGCCATGCCCGGAAGCATTAGGTCGAGTAAAACAAGATCGGCACCATTGCGATCAAATTCGGCGATAGCGGCCAGACCGTCTTGAGCAACACCGACCTCATAGCCCTCTCGGCGAAGCATGAACGACAGGACGTCAGAAAACGACTCCTCGTCCTCAACCACAAGCACTCGTGTCACGAGGTACCTCCCTCTTCGCTGATGATAGGCCCAGATTCGTCTTGGCCTAGTTCTGAACTCATATCTGCGTCATATGCCGGAATTCTGAGCGTGAATGTCGAGCCGACTCCGGCCTCGGACCAGACGGTGCATTCCCCGCCGTGGTTCAGGCACACGTGCTTGACGATGGCCAACCCCAGGCCAGTTCCCCCCGTCGCACGCGATCGGGCCGGATCAACTCGGTAAAAACGTTCAAAAATTCGATCGAGGTCATGGGCAGGAATTCCGACTCCCTGGTCCTTCACATCGATCTCTACGACCCCGTTGGGCCGTCGCACTGTGATCGACACCCGCGTGTTGGCCGGGGAGTACGCGACAGCATTGGTGAGGAGATTGCGCATGGCCATGAGCAGTTGGCTCGAATCGCCATAGACGCGCAGGCCCTCGGTCCCGCCGATTTCAATCTCGATGCTGCTTGCAAACGCCAACACGCGAATTTCATCCACCGCTTGGCCCACAAGTAGGTCCACTCCAAGAACTTGCGCGTGACTCATCGGCTCATCGCTTTGCAATCTCGACAAATCGATGACGTCATTGACGAGATGCGCGAGGCGAATGGCTTCTATTTGCATACGCTCAGCGAACTTACGCACAGCATCGGGCTCATCACTCGCAGAAAGAACCGCTTCTGCGAGAAGTGAGAGCGCGCCTACCGGAGTCTTCAATTCGTGACTTACGTTAGCGACGAAGTCACGGCGAACCGCTTCAATGCGGCGCTCATCGGCAAGATCTTCGACAATGACAAGAAGGACGTCTTGGCGCAACAACGCGATCTGCGCTCGAATGTCTAGGTGGCCTCGGCCCAAAGGCGGGCGTGGCACGCGCATTTCGCGCTCTCGAGTGCGACCGTCGCTGAAGACGCGGTCGCACAAGTCTCTGATCTCGGCAATGGCTACGCGTTCACGGCGGGTAAGCCCCAACGTCTGGGCTCGAGGCGATGAATAGGCCACGTCCCCGTCCTGACCTACGAGCGCATAGGCACTCGTCAGGAGTTCGAGGGTTCGAACCACCTCAAGAGGTAGGCCGATGCGAAGCGCACACGCTTCAAGGCCCAGATCCACTTCGGAAGTCACTTCTCGAGGATAGAGCCGAAGGGTGGCACTAGCTCGCCATCGCCCAGTCACAGGGCACGGATAGTCAATAACCGTTCACCTGTCGGCTTTCTGATATTCACTCGCCGGTCGAATTCGTGGAGAACTTCACAAACTCCCGTACACTTATGGGAAATCTATGAGGAGTTGCACACATGCGACAGGCCTATCAGGAGCAACTGAGCACCATCGGGGACGACCTCGTGGCGATGACACGACTCGTGGGCTCCGCCATGAACCGCGCCACGCAGGCTCTCCTCGACGCCGACCTGCAGCTAGCCGAGTCAGTGATCCGCGCTGACGAAGAGATCGATGCCCTCAACGCAGAGGTAGAGGAGCGCTGCTTCGACATCACAGCGCTTCAAGCACCAGTCGCCTCCGACCTCCGAGTGGTCTTCGGCTCGCTACGCATTGCTGGCTCGCTGGAGCGCATGGGAGACCTCGCCGATCACGTCGCGAAGCAAGCCCGCATGCGCTACCCACGCACTGCGGTGCCAGCTGAGTTGCGCGGCACCTTCGCAGAAATGGGTGGCCTAGCAGAAGCAATCGTTTCCAAGACCGGCGGAGTGATTGCGACCAAGGAAGTCTCCATGGCGGCCGATATCGCGCGACATGATGAGGATATGGATCGGCTCCACCGAGAGTTGTTCGGAATTGTGCTCTCGCCCACTTGGTCGCATGGCATTGAGGCGGCTATCGATGTCACCCTGCTCTCGCGCTACTACGAGCGCTACGCAGACCACGCGGTATCGGTCACCCGTCGGGTAGTCACGATGGTCACCGGTGAGCCGTACGTCGCCGTCACGCTCGAGGGCTAGCACCCGTCTCACCGCTGCCGGTCGTGAATTCGCTGTTTCCGTGGACCTGCGGCAGAATTGGGGCGTGAGGTCAGCATGAGCGTCATCCCCATCGGGAGCCGCGCACCCAAGGTGCGCCGCGTCGCTCTGCTGTCCATTCATACCTCTCCCCTCGATCAGCCCGGCACGGGAGACGCCGGCGGCATGAACGTCTACGTGGACCAGACCGCACGTCGACTCGCGCGTGCTGGGGTCGAAGTGGAGATCTTCACTCGCTCAACTGGATCGCACCTCCCGCCAGTCGTCGAGGTAGAGCCCGGCGTCATCGTCCGCCACGTGACCGCCGGTCCTTACGAAGGCATGCGCAAGGAAGACCTCCCTGGCCAGTTGTGTGCTGTGACCTCGGGCGTACTCCGAACTGAAGCGAGTCGACCAGCGGGCTGGTACGACGTGGTCCATTCGCACTACTGGCTGTCGGGGCAGGTCGGCTGGCTCGTGTCGGAGCGCTGGGGCGTACCCCTGGTGCATTCGATGCACACGATGGCCAAGGTCAAAAACCTCGAACTTGCCGAAAACGACTCCCCAGAGCCGATGACGCGTGTGATCGGCGAGCAGCAGGTTGTCGATAACTCCGCGAGGCTCATTGCAAACACCAACGATGAAGCACGCCAGCTCATTGACCTGTACGGAGCCCCCGCCGCGCATGTCGACGTGGTGCATCCCGGTGTAGACCTTGATCTGTTTACTCCCGGCGATCGACTCGCAGCACGTCGCAAGTTGGGCATCCCTGAGCGCACGCATCTGCTGTTGTTTGTCGGCCGTATCCAACCGCTCAAGGCGCCAGACGTACTCGTGCAGGCAGTCGCTCATCTCATCGAGCAAGATCCGACTCGACGCCAAAGCATCACGGTCGCGATTCTCGGTGGCCCATCTGGCTCCGGGCTAGAGCGACCTGAAGCGCTCGTGGATCTCGCCCGCCACCTCGGTGTCGCCGACGTCATCAGGTTCGAGCCTCCGTCTTCGCGTGACGTGCTCGCGGAATGGTTCCGCGCCGCCGATTTGACCATCGTGCCGTCGCACTCCGAATCATTCGGGCTTGTCGCGTTGGAATCTCAGGCGTGCGGCACGCCGGTTGTGGCCGCGGCCGTCGGCGGATTGCATACAGCTGTAGCTGATGGAAAGTCCGGAGTGTTGATCCATGGCCATGATCCCATTGACTACGCGCAACGAATAGCTTCCCTGCTTGACTCACCGCGAGAACTCGATGCGCTCGTTCGTGGTGCGCGCGCACATGCAGAGTCCTTCAGCTGGTCAGCCACTACCGCCGGACTCATGACGTCGTACGCGAATGCGATCAAAGAGCAGCGCGGTCTCCGGACGGCGATCGCTGAGTGATGTCTGATCCGGGCTCGACTATCCGCGACTACCTCGTCACCAACGAAATTGAGTTCGACGAAGTACACTCAGACAGTTACCTTGTGGTTCTTCCCGGCGAGCGCAAACAGCGCACAACGGTCTCCTTGGTCATCGGCGATCACGCCGTCAGCATCAATGCATTCGTCATGCGGCGGCCCGATGAGAACCACATGGCTGTGTACCGATGGCTACTTGAACGCAATCGCCGCATGTATGCCATCTCCTACGCGCTCGACCATCTCGGTGACATCTACCTCGTCGGGCGCATCAACCGCCACGCGCTCACCAATGACGAACTCGATCGCGTACTCGGCACAATCCTGGAGAACGCCGATGGTCACTTCAATGCGCTGCTCGAGATGGGCTTCGAGTCAGCCATCCGCCGCGAATGGGCGTGGCGGGAATCTCGTGGGGAATCCTTAGCCAATCTGGAGGCATTTCGACACCTCGTCAACAATCCAGAGCGGGGTTCGGCAGGATAGGCCCATGTCCGAATACACCCTGATCCTGCTCCGCCACGGCGAGAGCGAGTGGAATGCGCGCAATCTCTTCACTGGCTGGGTCGACGTGGACCTGACAGAGAAGGGCGTGGCCGAGGCCGTACGCGGTGGCGCCATGATGCGCGAGGCGGGAATCCTACCTGATGTAGTGCACACGTCGCTGCTGCGCCGCGCGATTCGCACCGCTTCCATCGCCCTTGATGAGGCGGGCCGATCGTGGATCCCCGTAGTGCGCAATTGGCGTCTCAACGAACGCCACTACGGTGCGTTGCAGGGCAAGGACAAGAAGGCCACGCTGGAGGCATACGGCGAGGAGCAGTTCCTGCTGTGGCGCCGTTCCTTCGACGTTCCACCGCCGCCCATTGCGCCTGATGACGAGTTCGCGCAGACCTACGATCCGCGCTACGCAGCGTTGCCGCCCGAGTCGCGTCCGGCGACTGAATGCCTCGCCGATGTCGTCAAGCGAATGATTCCGTACTGGGAAGACGTCATCGTCGCCGAGCATCTGCGGGCGGGCAAAACTGTGCTCGTGGCGGCACATGGCAACTCATTGCGAGCTCTCGTCAAGCATCTCGACGGAATCTCGGATGAAGACATCGCCGGGCTCAACATCCCTACCGGTATCCCGTTGGTTTATCGCCTTGACGCCAATCTCAAACCGATCACTCGCGGTGGGGAATACCTCGATCCCGAAGCCGCGGCGACTGCAGCAGCGGCCGTCGCCAATCAGGGCAAGGGCTAGTAGCGCTTCTGCACGATCGCGATGATCTTGGGCCGCACCTCAAAGAGGTAGACCAGGGCAATGACGAGTCCGGCGATCCCGAGGATGCCGAGCGTCAGTCCGGGCAAGAACCCGGTCAACATCGCCACGCCAGTCAGGATGAGCCAGAGCACCTTGCTGCCGCGACCGACCGCCGGGAAGGCATCAGGTCTGCGGCGCAGGCAATCGATGAATGCCCAGACCTTCACGAGTCCGAAGATCACCCAGAGCGCCATCACAATGAGGTTTGACGTCACGTCGAAGAACACAAGGACACCCTACGCTGAGTGCCATGCGATCAGTGATTCAACGCGTACGCGGCGCCTCCGTAAGCGTCGACGGTGAAGTAGTAGGGGCGCTCGACGGCCCTGGGCTGGTGGCACTCGTGGGGGTCACGCACACCGATGACCTTGACGTCGCTAAGCGGATGGCGCGCAAGATCTACGACCTACGGATTTTCGATGGAGACACCGGCGAGGTGAGTGCCCGCGATGCGGAGCTGCCGATTTTGGTGGTAAGTCAGTTCACGCTCTACGGCGACACCAAAAAGGGTCGTCGCCCGACCTGGGACGCCGCTGCCCCTCGCGCTGTGGCAGAACCGCTCATCGACGCACTCGTTGCTGAGTTGCGCGCGGAGGGGGCAACCGTAAGCACCGGAGTCTTCGGTGCCGACATGCAAGTGAGTCTGGTCAACGACGGCCCCATCACGATCCTCCTGGACCTATAAACGTCCCTCTCCCCCACTCTTCACGCCGACGTCACCTTCCGTCGAGCCATGCGAGCTCGTTAGCGCGACGGAAGGTGACGTCGGGGAGAGAGGGAAAGGGGTTAGGCGGTGGTGGTGGGTTCTTGGGATGCGGCGACGTCGCCTTCGCTGGTGCGTATGGTGAGCACGGCATCGACGGGCACGGTGCGCTTGACGACAGCGGTCGCTATGGGTCCGAGTTCGTGATGCTGCACAGCTGTAGCCACCCAGCCGATCTCGCGATCACCCAGCAACACCGGATCACCGTGGGCTGGGAGACGGTTGTCGCTGCCATCAACATGCAGGAGTACGAGTCGGCGGGGCGGCTTGCCGAGATTGTGCACGCGCGCAACTGTCTCTTGGCCGCGGTAGCAGCCTTTGGCCAGATGTACTGCAGGCCCTATCCAGCCGACCTCATGCGGGATAGTGCGGTGATCGGTCTCGTGGGCCACGCGAGGTACGCACGCCGCAACACGAAGTGCCTCCAGTGCCCATACGCCCGCAGGATCTTCTCCCAGTCGCGATTCGACTTCGGCCTGCGGCACAATCACTTCACGACCGGCAAGCCAAGCTGGACGACTTGTCACATACCGAGATGCGTCACCGCCGGGACCTGAGCCCGCATCTGTGACGCCGACGCCTGCAAAATCAGGAGCGATCAACCACGTCGGGAGTTGCGGGTCGACCTCCCGAGTCGGTTCCCAGATGACACCGAAGTCTTCGGAAACATCTGCCACCTCTACGCGCCGCATGAATCGCATGGAGTTGAGGTAATCCACCAGCGCAGCAGCAGTCCCTGGCTCGCACGTGATCCACACCGTGGCGCCGTCATCGACCAGATGCAACTCGTGCTCAACGTGGCCATGCGGACTAAGGATCAGAGCAGTAGATGAAGCACCGGAACTCAATTCCAAGACATGTTGAGTAGTCAGGTCATGCAGCCAGGTCAGTCGATCAGCGCCGGTAACCGTGACGACACCGCGATGGGAAAGATTGACTGACGTAGTGCCAGCGGCGAGACGACGCTGCTCTGCAAAGGGATCACCGTAGTGCCACGGCACACCCTCATCTGGCGAGCCTGGCGGAGCGGGATGACCGACTAAACCTGCGCGCATTTTGCACATCTTCCCTGCAGGGCAAGGTGCGAAAGATCAGTCTCAAATCCGTGCAACTGCTGCAAACCCGCGACCATCGCCACCGCGACTTCAGCATCAACGCCCTTGACATCGCCGCACTGCGAGCACACCAAGTGAACATGAATGTGCTCACTGCGAGCGTGGTACGTGGGAGCGCCATGGCCGAGATGCGCGTGCGACACGAGGCCGACTTCCTCAAGAACTTCGAGTGTGCGGTAGACAGTAGAGAGATTCACTCCACTCGCCGTCTTTTGCACCTCGGTAAGGATTGCTTCCGGGGTAGCGTGCTGCAACTCTTCAACGGCGCGCAAGACCAACTGACGCTGAGGTGTGATGCGATAGCCCTGTTCGCGAAGCTTCGCGTCCCATTCACTCGCCATCATTCACCACCGGCTGCAGTCGTGCCGCAAGATGATTAGTGAGCGGTTCGCCGACAGCGGCCATGTCGAAGGTCCACAGCAAGTCGCCCTCCACCAGGCCATACAGGCGTTGACCGCCGGCGTATTCCTTAGCGCTCTCGGTACGCATCACTGCATCAGTCGACATCTCGATGCGAGCACCAGTGATGATCGGCCCAGAGATCTCGGTGACAGTTACTCGCCCGAGCCATACCTCGCTGTAGCCGGTCGGGTGCGAGAGCAGTACCTCAACGCCGTTATCGGGCTGCGGGCGCCAATACCCCGACTCCGTCGCGAGCGGTCGCACCTGATTGCCGTCATCGTCGAGCAGCCACGCGCGAGAGTGGTAGGTCAAGAATGGCCGACCGTCACACCCGAATACGACCTCTTGGCCAAATCGAAAATCCTCGATATCTGGGTATTGCCCAGTGCCGACGCCAGCCCATCGACCGAGCAGCCACGCGATCGGGACGACTGGCTCGGGATACATAAAGGATTCAGACACGCTCACGACCTTACAGGGGGCATGGCATAGCCTCAACGAGTGAACCGATCCCTCGTCATCAAACTCACCGCTGGAGCCGACGACGCCGAGAAGTGCGCCCAGGCCTTCACCATCGCCGCGACCGCGCTCACCGCGGGAGTCACCGTCTCCATGTGGCTGACCGGGGATGCCGTCTGGTTCGCAGTGCCTGGCAAAGCCGAGGCCTTCGAGCTCCCGCACGCTGCCCCCATGGCCGATCTTCGCGACGCGATTGTGTCGGCAGGGACCCTCACTGTCTGCACGCAATGCGCTACGCGACGCGGCATCGAGCAGGAACACCTCATCGCCGGCACCCGCATCGCAGGGGCAGCCGCATTTATCGAAGAAGCACTCGCTGACGGAGCGCAAGCACTCGTCTACTAAGCCGGTCTAGCGATGTACGAGGCGACGGCCAATGAGGTACATCTCGCACCCGAGGCACAGCGCAAACGCGGCATTAAGAAATGCGGCAATGAGCGCGCCGCCCGTGGCGATGATTGCGACCACGGGAGCGCCGAAGATCGCACCTATCAGAGCCACCACTGCGAAGGCAAGGCCAACAGCCTGAGCGAAGCGCGGTGGTGCCGGATCCTCAAGCTCACTCGGCGGACTCAACCGCGGACGCACAAAGCGGCGATAGATCCAGCCGTATGGCTGCGCAGAAAGTCCTGCAATCGCACCCAGCGCGAAGACAAGCGTCTGTACGGCCAGTAGCGCACAGGCAATGTTGTAGCCCGCGCTTCCTTGCGGTGTCCACAACAGCACGAATGCGAGTGCCAGCACCACTGTGGTGATGACTGCGCCGAACCTCGGTCCTCGCGGATCGATACCACTCTGCGCTGAAGGTGTCGACGGCATAGTTCTCCTTAGTTAATGTTTCGATCTAGCCCAGTGCGCCGATGGCAGCTACGACATCGGCCTTACGCGGTAGTCCACTTGCCCGGGTGCGAATGAGTCCAGTGGAGTCGAGGACGAGCACTGTGGGTGTGCGCATGATGTGCAATTGACGAACAAGATCAAGGTGGTGCTCCGCGTCGATGTCGACCGAGATGACACCAGGCAGCATTTCTGACACTTCCGTGAGAAGTGTACGAGTGGCTCGACACGGTTGACAGAATGCTGAAGAGAATTGTACGAGCGTTGCATGTGCCCCGAGCTCCACGCCGATCTGCTCGCGAGTCAAAGTCTCGTCATGCGCGATGTCACCGGCCTGATGCTCTTCGCGGAGTCGCCCATCCACTCGTCGTCGCCACAGACCGAAGGCCGTGCCGACGAGCAGCACAGCAACAACGACGAGCACCCCGGTAATCATGATGCCTCGATTGTCTCTGCGTCAGTGCCGAAATCCAAAACCGCTATGGCCCATTCGGCAATCCGGCGGACGAGGTCGCGCGAAATGGATCCTTCAGCGTGTCCAAATCCCGGCTCAATGATCATGTCGACACCGGTGGATTGCGCAGCTTGAGCCGCCCGCACGATGGCCTCCGGATGGTCCAACGGGAAGAAGGCGTCTTGATCACCGTGCACGACCAGAAGTGGCGTGCCGCCCAATCGAGCGGCCGCTTCTACCGGTGCCAGTGGCGGGGGCTCAGGCCACTGTCGCGATGTGACCCGAGTGCCCATGAACGTACGAATCGCCCACCGGCCTGCGGGTCGCTCGATGGCCCAGTGCAGCCGGCGCATCACTCGTGTCCCTCGGTAGTACCAGAACGCTGGTCCGCTGACAGCCACGACCGCATCGACTCGGCCGTACAGGGCCGTGGCACGAAGCGCTACTGCCGCGCCCATGGAAAACCCGACCAGCACCACGCGGTCGTATCGTTCTCGCGCCCATAACACCGCAGTAGCGGCGTCAAGGGGTTCGTCCTTGCCCAAGGTCGTGGCGCCCGCGGACCGGCCATGCCCGCGTAGATCAACCGCGACTACACCGCCGAAGCCCGTCAATTCAGCGCAGACCTGCCTCATCCGGGCGTTCTCCCAAGTTCCGGAGAAACCCGGGATCACCACAAAGGCAAGGCCTGTTGGGCCACCACGAGCGGGCTCGTGTGTGGCGCTCAGCACGGTCCCGTCGGGGGAAACAAGCCGGAAATCCACGAGCCCTATTCTGTCCGGGTGCGGTTGCTTCTTCTCACTCAGGCTATGCAGCCCTCTTCGGAGGTGCTGCCGGCTCTTGGCCTGCTAGCGCACCACGTACGCATCGTGCCGGCTCAGGTGACCGCTCTTCTCGACGCTCCCCCTTGCGACGCGCTCCTTATCGACGGGAGACGAGACCTACCGCAGGTGCGCTCCCTCACTCGACTTATTCGACAGACCGGCGTAGACGTACCCGTCTTCGTCGTCACAACCGAAGGTGGTCTTGCGGCTCTGCAACTCGACTGGGGATTCGACGATGTGCTTCTCGACACTTGCGGCCCTGCCGAACTAGAGGCGCGACTGCGACTCGCAACCGCGCGGCTGGCGACGAGCAGCAATGTGGGTCCAGATCATGGCGACGAAATCCGCTCAGGCGACCTGTCGATCGATGAGGCCGGCTACTCAGTTCGCCTGCGCAATCAAGTCTTAGATCTGACCTTTAAGGAGTTCGAACTCCTACGCTTCCTCGCGCAGCACCCTGGCCGGGTGTTCACGCGCCAGCAGTTACTGCAGGACGTCTGGGGCTATGACTACTTCGGGGGCACTCGCACGGTTGACGTCCACGTACGGCGCCTTCGCGCAAAACTCGGCTCCGAATACGAGAGCCTCATCGGCACCGTGCGCAACGTTGGCTACCGCTTCGAGCCACAGCGCACTGATGACGCAACCCGAGCCACCCTCGAAGATGACCCCGCGGAGACCCAATTGGGCCGAGAGTTGCCGCGACGCCGCTAGATTTGCCCCATGGACGATGTGCGCATTGATGCTCCCGCGCGTATCGATGCCGCCGACCGTGCTGCAGTAACTCGACTTATTGCCCGAGCAACCGAGGCCGATGGCGTGAGCCCAGTGTCTGAGCCGGTCCTTCTCCACCTTCGTCATGGCGACGATCACGGCGTGCAGCACTTCCTCGCCTGGCGCGGCGCAGAGTTAGTGGGTTATGGACATCTCGACAACACCGACTCCGTGGCGGGTTCAACCGCCGAAGTAGTCGTCGATCCCGACGCCCGCGAGCGGGGTATCGGCCGAGCAATCGTGATGCGGTTCCTCGACATCGAGCCGGGGCTACGGCTCTGGGCACACGGCAGACAGGCCGGATCCGACGAACTCGCTCGATCCCTTGGTTTCCAGCGCGTGCGAGTACTTCTGCAGATGCGCCGATCCCTCCTCGCGCCTCTCCCACGGGTGGGCCTGCCGGATGGAGTGGTTCTTCGCACATTTCAGCCCGGCGTCGATGACGCTGCGTGGGTGGCGCTCAACGCACGAGCCTTCGCTGGCCTTCCCGATCAGGGGAACCTCACCGAAGCAGACCTCCGCATGCGAATGCTGGAGTCGTGGTTCGAACCGCAGGGCTTCCTCGTTGCCGAGCGACTCGGCCAGATGGTCGGTTTCCACTGGACCAAGGTGCATACCTCGAGCCCGCGCCATGAGCATCTCGGCGAGGTGTACGCCGTGGCCGTAGATCCCGAGGCAGCCGTGCGCGGCCTGGGCTCTGCCCTCGTGGTGGCAGGGCTCGCCCACCTGCGGACGCGCGAATTGACTCAGGTCCTGCTCTACGTGGACGCCTCAAATGAGCGGGCGATCGGCCTATACGAACGGCTCGGTTTCACCATCTGGGATAGCGATGTTCAGTACTCAGCCCTTCCTTGAGGTGACCCCGAAGAGTTCACCCAGCAGTTAGCTTTAGCGGTCCTGACCCCTATCCGGGCTGTGGGACCATAGGGGGATGGACGCCCGACCTCCCTCCGCTGATGACGTACGTACCGTCACTAGCGGGCTAGAGCATGAGGCGGCCCGTCACATCGATGGCCAACCCCACGTCAGCGCTGTTCCGGCGGCATTCGCCGATGCTGCTGGGGAGGACCTCATCGCAGCGGAAAACTCCCCCCTTCCCGAGGATCGTTTCCTCGACCGCGAGGTCTCCTGGCTGGCGTTCAATCAGCGCGTCCTCGAACTGGCCGAGGACCCGTTCCTGCCCATCTTGGACCGGGCGAAGTTCCTCGCGATCTTCGCTAGCAACCTCGACGAGTTCTTTATGGTGCGTGTAGCCGGACTCAAGCGCCGCATGGCCACGGGCATCGCCGTACGGGCTGCCAGTGGATTGATGCCGCGCGAAGTTCTTGATGTGATCTGGGCGCGAGCGCTCGAACTCCAACTTCGACAAAGCCGAGTCTTCCACGATGAGATCTTGCCCGGCCTCGCAGACGAAAACATCGTCATTCTGCGCTGGGAACAACTGACGCCGGACGAGCAGAACGCGATGAACGACATGTTCGATAAGCGCATCTTCCCGGTGCTGACGCCACTTGCGGTGGACCCCTCGCATCCGTTCCCGTACATCAGCGGCCTCTCGCTCAATCTCGCTGTCGTCGTCCGCAATCCCATAACCGGCAACGAACTCTTCGCGCGCGTCAAGGTGCCGCCGCTGCTTCCCCGCTTCGTCAAACTCGGTGATCAACGCTTTGTGCCACTCGAAGACGTCATCTCGGCGCACCTTGGAGACTTGTTCCCCGGCATGGAAGTGCTGCAGAACCACACCTTCCGCATCACCCGCAATGAGGACGTGGAGGTCGAAGAAGATGACGCCGAGAATCTCCTCTTGGCACTCGAGCGCGA
>Ga0164294_10001737_pt1 | contig 19961 bp, 19 predicted proteins | sample GEODES005metaG_FD_111479 | JGI IMG/M metagenome (GOLD analysis project Ga0164294, IMG submission 111479) | Oligotrophic lake water microbial communities from Sparkling Lake, Wisconsin, USA - GEODES005 metaG | ecosystem: Environmental > Aquatic > Freshwater > Lake | place: USA: Sparkling Lake...
ATAGATAATGAAATTCTCGTCCCAGGAAGAATACGGACTCCGATGTCTGCTCCAAATCGCACGATTAGGAACAGAAGGCAGCCTCACGATTCCTGAGATCAGCCGAATCGAAGGGCTCAGCCAGACCCACGTCGCAAAGCTTCTCATGATCCTTCGGAAGGAAGGGATCATCACCAGCACTCGAGGGCAAAGCGGCGGGTACTCAATTGCGCGCGACCCGGCGGAAATCTCGGTACGGGAAGTTCTCGAAGCCCTCGGCGGCCGACTTTACGATGCCGAATTCTGCGGACGGCACGCCGGTCAACTTGATGTTTGTAAGCACAGCGTCGACTGCAGCTTGAAAAGCCTCTGGCAAGTCATCCAAGGCGCGGTTGATAGCGTGGTGAGCAGCATCAGCCTTGCCGATCTGATCGCCGAATCTCAGTCCGCACCAAACGTTTCCTTCTTTGCTTCCCCCGCACGGCCGACCGTGCCCATCCGATAATGTCGAACCCATCCGAACTTGCTTTCCCCATCATCGTCACCGACCGCGCGATCGCGCAGTTGCGGAGGCTTTTGGAGCGCGACGGGCGACCAGAAGCTTTTCTTCGGGTTGGCGTAAAAGGTGGCGGTTGTTCGGGATTCGAGTACGTCACCCGCATCGACACCCAGTTAAAGCAGATTGACCTTGAGCAAACCTTCGAGGGCGTTAGAGTCGTTTGCGATGCAAAGTCCGCCGTATTCCTGCGTGGTGCAACGTTCGACTACACCGGCAACCTGATCGGCGGCGGCTTCAAGTTCGAAAATCCAAACGTCGCGAAGAGCTGCGGCTGCGGCACGAGCTTCACGCCCAAAGCGAGTTAATACAGCCGAGCCCCGTTTGCCACCGGAAAGTCCGGACGGACCAAAACAACGTTGCCATCCGCATCATTCATGCCGCAAACCAGCACTTCCGAAACAAATCCAGCGATGCGCTTCGCCGGAAAATTGGTGACCGCGAGAACTTGCGTGCCGACAAGCGTTTCCGGCTGGTACAGGTTCGTGATTTGGGCACTAGACCTTCGGATTCCATACTCGCCGAAGTCAATCGTGAGCTGATAAGCAGGCTTACGCGCTTCGGGAAATGCCGCAACCTCGATGATTGTTCCTGCCCGCATCTCAATTGCCAAAAACTCGTCGAACGAAGCCATCACCAAAGTATGTTCCGGCGGTAATCTCCCGCCGAAATGTCTGAACGCGTTCGATGGGGAATCATGGCAACCGGCGGAATTGCCCGCCAGTTTGCAAACGGGCTCAAAGAGTCCAAAACGGGTGAGTTGGTAGCGGTAGGTTCGCGATCCGATGAAGGAGCGAAGAAGTTCACCGACCAGTTTGGCGGCAAGCCGTACGGATCATACGAAGACCTTCTAGGCGATCCAAACGTCGACGCGGTTTACATCGCCACCCCGCACCACCTGCACATGCAGAACACGATCGACTGCGCTCGAGCAGGAAAAGCGATCCTCTGCGAAAAGCCATTCACGCTGAACGCGTTGGAAGCCGAAACCGCGCTGAAAGTCGTGGAAGAAATGGGCGTGTTCTTCATGGAAGCGTTCATGTACCGCTGTGCTCCGCAGACCATCGAAATCAAGAAGATGCTGCGCGATGGCGAAATCGGCCAGGTGCTACAAGTCAACTCAGAATTTGGCTTCCAAGCTGGTAAGGACTGGACGAACTTCCGCGCCGATGGCGCATTGGGCGGCGGCGGACTAATGGACGTGGGTTCGTACTGCGTTTCGTTCTCCCGACTTGCCGTGGGCGAAGAGCCCAACATGCACAGCTTCTCTGGCCTCTTCTCCGACAAGGGCTACGACGAATCGTCTGCCGGCCTTCTTGGATTCCCAAGCGGCGCGGTTGCGCATTTTGGAACCGGAATCCATGTCAGCCTTCGCAACGATGCCCGCGTTTACGGTGAAACCGGACGGCTGTTTGTGGATGAACCTTGGAAGTGCAGCAGCGGCAAACTACGGCTTGAGCGACACGGCAAGGACCCGATCGAACAGGAATTCGTTCTGACCAACAACCAACTCTATGCCCTCGAGGCGGATGCCGTTGCGGCGTTCATCGCCGAAAAAGAGTGCCCACACATGACCAAGGCCGACACGCTTGGAAACATGAGAACTCTCGACGCCCTTCGCGCCAGCGCCGGCTTCACCTTTGCCAACGAACTCAAATCATGAAATACGGAACCGTCCCTCACTTCGATAAGCAAATCTCTCGGCTCGTTATGGGCGTGATCCCACTCCCGCAGAACGACAACGAAGCCGCTTTTGCGCTTCTGGACACGTACCGCGCAGCCGGTGGCAACATCATCGATAACAGCTACCACTACGGCCCAGGGTTCTCCGTCGTGATGAAAGCCTATTACGAAGCACGAGGCGAAGACGCCCTCATCCGGTTCGACAAAGGCAGCCACCACCACTACGGACGAGAAAACTGGAACCGAACGACCCGAGAAGCCATGGATGAAGAAATCCGCGGCAACCTGGAGCGACAAGGCGTGAGCTACAGCGACTTCTATGTTCTGCACCGCGACAACGAAGCCGTTCCGGCCGGCGAAGTTGTCGAATGGCTGAACGAGCACAAGGACGCGGGCAGAATCAAAGCGTTCGGAGGCAGCAACTGGTCGGCCGCTCGAATTGCGGAAGCAAACGAATACGCCGAGAAGCACGGCCTCCAAGGTTTCAGCGCATCGTCGCCGAACCTAAGCCTTGCCATGGCCAACGAGCCGATGTGGACCGGCTGCTCCCAGCCAACCCGCGAAGAGCGAGCCTGGTACGCAACTCAGCCCGTCGGACTCTTCTCGTGGTCAAGCGGCGGCGGCGGCTTCTTCGCCTACCTCGATCAGGTGCCCGACATCATCCGCGTCTATCACAACGAAGTCAACTTCGCTCGGCGCGTGCGAGTGGCGCAGATGGCAAGCGAAAAGGGTGTTTCAGAAACCCAGCTCGCCCTTGCTTGGACGCTCAACCAGCCCATCAACGTCTTTGGCCTCATCGGACCTCGAACCGTTGAGCAGCTTGAGGACAACCTCAAAGCGGTCGACATTACCCTGACGCCGGAAGAGCTGACCTGGCTCGAAGACGGCCCCGTCGCCTAATCTAAACAACCCATCAAAGCTGCCGTCACGGAAATCCGTTGACGGCAGTTTTTGTTTGTAATTCGAGGCAATCCAACGTATCCTATGCCTCATGCCCACCTCGTGGCTTTTTGCGACGTCTATGTTATTCCAACCGCAGACGCCTCCAACATTCCTGGAAGCCGATGCCCGAGCCATCATCACCGAGCTAGCCGATCCCAAATACAAGGGTCGCAATTCGATGACCGAGGACTTTGCCAACGCTTCGAAATACTGCGTTGAATGGCTCAAAGCAAACGGCATCGCGCCGGCCGCAAAGAACGGCGAGTACGAGCAGCGATTCACACTTCAGCGGATTGGAGTCGATCCAACCACTTCGTCGATCGCGACCAAAGATAGGAAAGTTTCCCTGGTATACGGGACCGATTTCGTCCTAAGCGCTTCCTATACGTTATTGCGCGAAGTGGAAGCGGTGTTCGTGTGGGTTCCTGCCGGAAAGTCTCTCACCGACGCCCAGCGCCGGAGTTTGCGTGACAAGCTCGTCATCGTCCATCCCAACCAGCAACGCGATAATGCTGCTCTGTTACAAAGCCTTGCTCCGAACACCCCTAACCCACCGAGTGCGATTGTTCGCTACGCCGAGACCCTTGGCAACGCAGGCTTGACCGAGCTTGTGATCAAGGACTCTCCGATGATTGCTCCAGGATTCCGGAACGTTCGTATCACCAAAGCCGCTGCTGAGAAGCTCGCCACCGCCTATACGTTGCCAGAGTTCTTCGCACAATCACCAAATGCAGCAAGCGTTGAACCAATTCCGAGCAAGCTCGTTGTCCTGGCAAATTCAAAAATAATCACTGAATTCCCGATGCACAACGTGGTCGCAAAGATCGAGGGCTCAGATCCAAGGCTGAAAAATCAAGCCGTATTGTTCGGCTCGCACCTCGACCATCTTGGCCTTAGCACCGATGGCAAGGTCCACTTCCCCGGTGCCGACGACAATGCGAGTGGCGTTGCGGCGAGCCTGCTGATCGCCCGCGCCTTCAAAAACGCGCCCATTAAACCGAAGCGGACGATTCTCTTCTCGCTTTGGACTGGCGAGGAGACCGGAACCTTTGGCTCGTTGTTCTACAGCCGAAACCCGATCGTGAGTCTGAAAGACACCGTCGCCTACTTAAATCTCGACATGGTGGGACGAGACAGCGACAACCGCCCGTTGAACGATGCCGCGGACGACAACCGCGACTCGGTTTACGCTGGAATCGCCCGGCTCAACTCGCCGGATCTCTACAAGCTAGTCAAAGAAGCCAGTCAAGGCACGAATCTGAATCTGCGGGACGACAAGGACGATCGAACTCAGCGTAGCGACACGCGCAACTTTGTGCCGTACGGCGTCCCCTCGCTCAAGGTCTGGACCGGGGAACACCCGGACTACCACCGCCCAGGGGATACCGCGGACAAGATCAACTACGCGAAGATGATGCGCATCACGCAGTGGCTGTACCAAACCGCCGACAAGCTTGGCAACCAGCCGGGGCGACCCGCGTTTTCCGAGGGTGCAGAGTACGTTCAAGGACGCTGGTCTGCACCGGCAAACACCGTGGTGCCACCAACGGCAACCGCGACGTTCACCCTGTACGAAGTGAACGGAGCACGGGAAACCGTAATCGACCAGATCACCACAGTTCGCACGGGTGCCTTCCCGATCCGCTTCGCGTTGCGAACCGAGCCGAAAAAGCTCCGAAAGGACCGCAGCTACCGCATCGACGCCGCGATGATGGATGGCGCGACAAAGCTTTTTAGCGGCACCGCCGCCAGCTTGCCGGGAGAGAACGGCCGACTAACCGCCGTCGAAATCGTCGTTCCTGGTTAGGCTCACCGACCAGGACGCTTCGACTGACTTCGAGACCGCCCGCGGCGTCCTCCGGGCTTCGGCGGGCCGGTTCGAGGCTTGAATTTCGGCTTTGCCGGGCGAGGGTTCGGGCGGCTCTTTGGCGGCTTCTCCTTCTCTGCCTCTTCCTCCGGAGCAGGGGCTTTTGGAGTGAACGGCAACGCGTCGCCATACGCCCAGAACGGCGGCATCTCATTGAGATCCACCGGCTCCGTCATCGCAGCATCGGTTCTTCGCAACAAGCAAGTGAATGCTCCGGCGCCCATGCCCTGCTGCGGGAAGAGCCGATAGCACGGGAACTGGGTGTATTCCGACTGGTACGCGGCAAGGTGGGGAACCGGCACTGCCTCCATGAACGGATACTCATCCAGCATCCACTCGAGAATCTTCTCGTTCTCTTTGTAGGAATACGTACAAGTCATGTAAAGCAGGTGACCTCCCGGCTTTAGCGCGTGGATAGCGTTGCCGGTGATGCGCCGCTGGCGGCTGTGGTTCATGTCCACCATCGAGTTGGTAAACGCCCCGACCGCCTTGTCTCCTTTCGCGATCATCGACTGGCCCGAGCAAGGCGCATCGACGATGATGAAGTCAAAGGTCGCCGGGAATTTCTTCGCATAGACCCGCGGGTCGGCTACCCACACCTGCGATCGCTCAATCTTGCATCGGTGCAAGTTGTTGATCAGCGACTCAGTGCGGTTGCGCATCGTCTCATTGCAGATCAGCGCCTCGGGTTGAAACATTCTCCACGCAAAAATTCCCTTTCCGCCGGGCGACGAGCAGAGGTCCAGAATTGTCTTCGGCGGGGTAGGAATCGCCATCATCGCTGATGCGGCAAACACGGAGGAGAAGTCCAGCGAGTAGTAGCTACCTCGGGCGTAAAGCGGGTGTTGCGCGGGTTTGAAGGTCTCTTGGAGCCGGATCACAAACTCGGGTTGCCAAGGCGTGGCGCTCACCCGGGGGAAGGTCCGGATTTCCGGACGCTCTTCGAGAACCAAGATGGCCTTCTCGCGGCTCTGGCCTTCCAAGATCGCCTCAATGAACAGCTCCCGCTCCGCATCATCCGGGAAAAGCATCGTCGCCAGCTTCACCATCGGCGGGGTCGCCGTCTTTTTCAGCTTCCCGCCCTTCTTCTTGAGCTTCTCCGTTTTGCGTTGCATCATCTCGTTGCCACCATTTCCCCAGGTTCATGATGGCAGGAGGATGACGCGGAGGAATGTGCGCGGTAACCTGCCCAGCCATGGCTGCTTGGAAAGGGATCATTCACGCCTTCGGCGACCGGATGAACATCAGCAAATCTGTGCCACCGGTCACGCTTTGCGAAGGCAACACGCCACTGATTCCGCTTCCGAAACTCGCGGCTTTGATCGCGCCCGGGGCGGAGCTGTTTGCAAAGTTTGAAGGGCTCAATCCGACCGGCAGCTTCAAGGATCGCGGCATGACTACCGCGATCACCCAATCGGTGGCAGAGGGCGCGAAGACGGTGATCTGCGCTAGCACCGGCAACACCGCGGCCGCCGCTGCTGCCTACGCCGCCCGCGCGGGGCAAACCTGCGTTGTGCTGATTCCCGACGGCAAAATCGCGCTTGGCAAGCTCGCTGGCGCCATCGCCTACGGTGCCCGCGTGATCGCCATTGACGGTTCCTTCGACACCGCCCTGCGGATGGTTCGCGAGGTTAGCGAGCAGGCTCCGATTGCCCTCGTGAACTCTGTGAACCCGGCTCGACTCGAAGGACAGAAAACGGCGGCGTGGGAGATTTGCGAGCAGCTCGGCGGGTTTCCGGATTGGCTGTGTCTTCCGGTCGGCAACGCGGGCAACATTACCAGTTACTGGCTGGGCTTTTCGGAATGCCCAGGGCCGTGCCAATGCGAAGTCTGCCCGCGGCCCAGCCGGAAGCCGCTACTGCTCGGCGCTCAGGCGGCCGGGGCTTCCCCGCTCGTCACCGGTCTTCCCTGCCCGAACCCGGAAACCCGCGCGACCGCCATCCGGATCGGGGCCCCGGCCCGGGCCGAACAAGCGCTGACCGCGATTCGCGAATCCAACGGCCAAATGCTTGCCGTGAGGGATGAAGAGATCTTTCGGGCCTACCACCTTGTCGCAGAGACCGAAGGCGTGTTCTGCGAGCCGTCCTCCGCCGCCGGGATCGCCGGGTTGCAGCAGGCAGTTCAGAACGGGATGTTGAACCCGGAAGGAAAACGCATCGTCTGCGTCCTCACCGGGCACGGCCTTAAAGACCCAGATTCGGCCGTCGCCGAAGGGGCAGATATCCAGCGGGTCGAAGCCAACGTCGATGCCCTTTTGCGAGGACTCAACCTATGATCCGCGTAAGAATTCCTGCCACTACCGCCAACCTCGGCCCTGGCTTTGACTGCATGGGCTTGGCGCTCGACCTGTGGAATTCGTTCGAACTGCATCTTTCCAACGAGGGCTCGGGCTACTCGGTGGAGAACCACGGTGAGGGGGCGAACGTACTTGCTACCGATGGTACGAACCTCACCGCCACAATCCTTCGGGAAGAATTAGAGCGGGCCGGCGTGCAACTCGACGGGCACGCGAAGATCGTTTGCCACAACGCCATCCCGTGCGCCTCTGGGTTGGGTTCTAGCTCCACGGCGACACTGGCCGGAGTGCTGTTTAGCCAAGCCGTTTTGCGCGCCCAAGCGGGCGAGGACCCGGCAGATTTGGACTTGGATCAAGTCTTGGAAAGAGCCGTGGGACTTGAAGGGCACGGAGACAACGTCGCCCCGGCCCTACTCGGCGGGTTTGTCATCGTGGTTCCAGATGGGGGTCGCGTGCTTACCAAGCGCATTCCGCACGTGCCGATCAAAGCGGTGGTTTGCGTACCCGAGTTCAACTACCTCACCACCGACGCCCGCGCCGCGCTACCGAGTCAATACAGCAAAGCAGACGCGATCTACAACATCGGCCGCGCCATGCTCGTCGCCGAAGCCCTCAGAGCGGGGGATGATGTTTTGCTCGCGCAGTCGCTCAACGACCGGATTCACGAGCCCTACCGCCTCCCCGCCATCCCCGGCGCGGTCGCGGCGAAAGAAGCGGCCATGCAAGAAGGTGCGGTCGCGGTCGCCCTCTCCGGTGCCGGCCCCGGCACCATCGCCTTCGCCCGCCACGGCTTCGACCGAATCGGCCGCGCGATGAACCAAGCGTTCGCTTCTGCGGGCCTAAAGAGCCGCTACTGGATCCTAGACGCCACCGACCAAGGCACCCACATCGGCCGCTTGCCGGTATAGGCCTCTTCAGGCGCCTAAAAGAAGCCCATCCGGGTAACTTCCCGGACGTCAATGAAGATCAATCCGCCGCAGAATCGACTCGTCACTCCGCTTCCTAAGCTCGGAATTCGGCCGACCATTGACGGTCGGTACGGCGGGGTTCGGGAGTCTTTGGAAGAGATCACGATGGCGATGGCTCATTCGGTGGCCGAGCTCATCACGGAGAACCTGAAGCACAGCACGGGCGAGCCGGTGGAGTGCGTGATCGCGGACACGTGCATCGGCGGATTCTCCGAGGCAGCAGCTTGCGCGGATAAGTTCCGTCGCGAGGGCGTCGGTTTGACGCTCACCGTCACGCCTTGTTGGTGTTACGGGTCGGAAACGATGGACGACGACCCGACGATGCCGAAGGCGATTTGGGGCTTTAACGGCACCGACCGGCCCGGCGCGGTGTATCTTGCCGCCACCCTCAGCGGCCACGCCCAGTTTGGCGTCCCCAGCTTTGGCATCTACGGCCAAGACGTGCAAGACCTCGGTGACGAGAACATCCCAACCGACGTTCGCGAGCGGCTATTCCAGTTCGTCCGCGCCGGAGTGGCGGCGGCCACGATGCGAAACACGGCGTACCTGGCCATGGGAGGAACGAGCATGGGAATTGCGGGAAGCGTGGTGGACGGCGACTTCTTCCGCAGCTACCTCGGCATGCGAGTGGAGTCGGTCGACATGAGCGAGTTCACCGGCCGAATTCAGAACGGCATCTTCGACCACGAAGAGTACGAGCGGGCTCTTGCCTGGTGCAAAGAGAATTTGAAGGAAGGCGAAGACTACAACTCGCCAGAGAAGATCCGCTCCCGAGAGCACTTGGACGCGGAGTGGGAAACCAGCATCAAGATGACCCTCATCGCGCGGGACCTCATGACCGGCAACCCGCGCCTGGCCGAACTTGGCTTCCTCGAACAGGCTCGCGGCCACAACGCCATCGCCGGCGGATTTCAGGGCCAGCGACAATGGACCGACTACAACCCGAACGGCGACTTCCTGGAAGCGATGCTTTGCAGCAGCTTCGACTGGAACGGCATTCGCCAACCGTTCGTCGTTGCGACAGAAAATGACGCACTGAACGGCGCCTCGATGCTGCTCGGCCACCTCCTTACCGGAACCTCGCAGATGTTCAGCGACGTTCGCACTTACTGGTCGCCAGACGCGGTGGAGCGAGTCACCGGCTGGCGCCCAGAAAGCGGCTTCCTGCACCTCATCAACTCCGGCCCCAGCGCGCTTGACTGGACAGGCGAAGGCGGTCTACAGCCTTGGTGGGAAATGAATGCGGACGATGCCAACCGCTGCATCGAAGCCACCCGCTTCTGCCCGAGCATCACCGAGTACTTCCCTGGCGGCGGGTGGTCAACCGACTTCACCACCCGCGGTGGGTATCCGGTGACGATGTTCCGCATCAACTTGGTCAAGGGGCTTGGCCCGGTGTTGCAGATTGCCGAAGGCGAAACGCTGGAGCTACCAGAAGAGGTCCATAACGCCCTCGATGCCCGAACGAATCCAAGCTGGCCAACCACCTGGTTCCGCCCACGCTTGACCGGCCACGGCGCATTCTCTGACGAGTATCAAGTGATGGCGCATTGGGGAGCGAACCACGGCGCCATCTCCGTCGGCCACATTGGTGCGGACTTGATCACCTTGGCCTCGATCCTGCGCATTCCGGTTGACATGCACAACGTCGATCCGGCGAAGGTGTTCCGCCCGGCCGCGTGGCATCGATTCGGATCTGGCATGGACCCAGTTGGAGCCGATTTCCGCGCCTGCACAACTTACGGTCCGCTCTACAGCTAAGGCCAAAGGTCCGGGGTCGGAAACCCCGATCCCGGACCGACGGTCTCACTAGCTATGTTCAAGGCATTCCGAGACAAAAACGGTTTCTCCCTGCTTCCGCTGCTGGTTGGCGTAGCTTACGGCGCGTCTCCGTTGGATCTCATTCCCGACCTCATTCCGCTCATCGGTTGGGTGGATGACGGAATCCTGCTCGGGTTCATCGCGCTCATCACGGCTTGGCAGTGGCTTGGTCGAGGTCGTCGGGCACGCACGGCCCAACTGCAGCCTGTTCGCGTGCGTTAGGTAAACCTGCTACGTGAAGTTTAAGTTCGCGTTGCCGTGGCTCTCCCTGCTCTTGGTTCCGGTGGCCACGGCGCAAACCGTCTGCATCGACGCCGGTCACCCGAGCGAGGTCGGCATCGGCACTAAGGGCAAGGTTCACACCGAAGTCAGCCTGGCCTGGAAGATCGCGAAGGGTTTACAGAAGGCGCTTGAGGCGGAAGGCGTGAAAGTTGTGCTCACAAAGTCGGAGGAACTTGAGAAAGTCCTCAATCGGCGTCGGGCCGAGATTGCTAACGACGCGAAGGCAGACCTCCTCATTCGGCTCCACTGCGACGCCGCCTCCGGAACCGGGTTTGCCGTTTACTACCCCGACCGCACCGGCACAACCAAGGACGGCATCACCGGCCCGAGCAAAGATGTGCTGGAGAAAACAGCGGTGGCGGCGAAGAAGTTTCACGCCGTCTATGCCGAGGCGCTGAAAGGCGCGCAGAAGGACAACGGCCTCAAGTCCGACCTCAAAACCGCCGTTGGCGCTAAACAAGGCGCTCTGACCGGTTCCGTTTTTTCGAAAGTCCCCGTTTTGCTGGTCGAAATGTGCGTCCTCACAAACCCCGCTGACGAAGCATTCATTGGTTCCCCCGAAGGGCAGCAAAAGATTGTTTCGGCGATGACGAAAGCCACCCTCGCGGTGGTGAAGCCGGCCGCAACCATCGAAAAAGCCCGGCTATAATAACAGCCATTGCGAAGGGTGCCTTGTCGTGAGGCACCTGAAAATTGGGGAAAGTCCGGTGAAATTCCGGCGCTGTGCCGCAACGGTGAATCGACCTTGGTCGAAAGTCCGAATGCCCGCTTCGCAGAAAGAACAGCGAGTGCTGTCACCTACGAGCATGGGTTTCCGAGGCGGACTTTTCGTCCGTCGACCTTCCCCTTTCTCCGCGATTGACGGCCTCACCTTGTGAGGTTATTCATGAAAAATCGAGCGTTTACTCTCATTGAGCTCCTCGTCGCTATCGCGATCATCGCGATTCTCGCCGCCATCCTGTTCCCCGTCTTTGCCCAAGCAAAGTCCGCCGCAAAGAAGACGCAGTCCCTCAGCAACCTCAAGCAGATCGGCCTCGCCTGGCTGCTTTACGGCAACGACTACGACGACACCATGATGCGGGTCGCTACGGGGTCGGCGGCATCGGGCAAGGTTTTCTACTGGTGGGGCAGCTTCGACGGAACCACCCTCCGCGAGAACGAAGGTCTGCTGTTTCCGTACACAAGGAACAAGGGAATCCAATCAGATCCGGCCTATCCGGATACGCTTCGCACTACGGTGGGTCTGACCGGCTACGGCTACAACTACAACTTTCTCAGTCCGACTGACTACGTTCCCCCAACGTACAACGAGGTGCCGAAGCCGGTGAACTACGGCGCGGTGGGCTCCGTTGCCGACACGGTCACGTTCGGAACTTCGGCGCGAATGAGTTTCGGCCTTCCGCATCGGCTCGAGGGCAACACGTACCTAGAGCCGCCATCCAGCGACTATCCGACTTTCCATGGTCGCCATCTGGAAACCGGACTTGTCGCCTGGGCCGATGGTCACGCGAGCGCCTTCAAGCCAAAGCTTCGAAGGGGCACGTTTGGGTACGGCGGAGCCTACAACGAATCAGAGTTCAACCCGATCCATTTGGGTGAGTTGGATCGGGATGGCGACTTTAGCACCGACGAGCTATTCGATCTCGAATAGGATTAGCGTCGCTCGACCGTGTCGATTCCGAGTTCCCAGAACCACACGGTCGAGTTTGCCGGAACAACCTTTTGGTAGGTTTCGTTCGTGCCCTTTCGGGTGACTCGGACGCTGCAAACTCGATCGTTAGCGGACGTGTTTACGACGTAAACCCGGTAGAGGGTGAAGGACGGCTGAACGTCAAATCGCAACTCTTGAATGCTGGGGTTTGAGCACCATTCTGGCTGGGCAGACAAGGTGCACTGCTGTCCGGCGCCCGGCACTCGATTGCTGCGCGTCACCACGATCTGGGTGTTTGCCGAATCGGTGGTTGCGAAGTTGAGGGTCGTTGGCACCGCCTGGACCAAAGAAGTGCCGCCGCACCCGGAAAGGGCCAAAACAGAGAGGGCCGAAGCGGCAATAGCTGCTGACGTGCGCCAACGCGGGTGAAGGTTCTTCATGTTTTTCTCGATTGCGAATCGTACCAATAGGAATTATCTCCGATAGGACGTTGGCACCATCTTTGCGCTACGTTCAATTAGGCCAGCAGGGTTCACAATCTTGGTATGTCCTCCGTTTTTCCCGGCCCGATTTCGCAACGCATGCTCACCGAGCTTTCTGAGTTTGTGATTGCCGAGCCGTACCCGTTCGTCCTCGATGTTTCAAAAGGCGACGGAATGTATTTGGAAACGGTAGACGGCCAGCGACTCTTTGACTGGGCCGGATATTACGGAAGCAAGCTGATCGGGCACAACCATCCCGGCCTCTACGAACCGGAGTACACCCAGCGACTCATCACTGCCGCGAACAACAAAGTCGCCAACCCAGACTTTCTCACGAAAGAATGTCTCGACTACTACCAACTGCTGTACCGGGTCGCACCGGAGGTCATGAAGAGCGACAAGCTGGAGGTTTACGCGGTGAACTCCGGCGCCGAAGCGGTCGAGAACATGATGAAATACCTGGTGGCGAAGTTCAACCAAAAGCGGGCCACGAAGGGTACGCCAAGCGGACACCGCCGGTTCTTGTACTTTGACAAGGCGTTTCACGGGCGCACCGTCTTTGCCCTCGGTGTCACCCAGACCATCGATCCAGTCGCCACGAAAGACTTCCTAGGTCTAACTACCACTGGCAACATCAAACTGCCCTTCCCTTCGTATAGCAGCGACCTATCTGAAGAAGGGAATATGAAGGCAGTTGAGCATTCTCTTCAACAAGTAGAGAGCGCTTTAGCGTTAATGCATGAAGAGATTATCGGAATTATTGTTGAGCCGATTCAAGGTGCCGGGGGCCACCGGGTTGCCATGCCTGCATTCTTCCAGGGCCTTTCACATCTAGCCCACAAGTACGACATCTACCTCGGCTTTGATGAGGTTCAGACTGGCCTCGGTGCGACCGGAAAAATGTGGGCCATTGATCACTTTGATCTGCCCTACCCTCCGATGGCGATTGCTACCGGAAAGAAATTTGGCAACGGAGTGGTTTATATGGTTGAACCACTTGAAGACATTGGTGTATTGGATTCAACGTGGGGTGGATCGTTGGCCGACATGGTGCGCGTTGTTCGCGAATTTGAGATCGTAGAACGAGAAAATCTAGTTGAAAAAGCCGCCATTAAGGGCGACCTTCTCGCCAAAGGGCTGCAAAAGCTAGTCCAAAAATACCAACCGATGGTTCGGAACGTTCGCGGTCTTGGCTTATACCAAGGGATATCTTTAGATTCAACGTCCCGAAAAGCGCGACTGATCGACGTGGCACTTTCTGAACATTCCACGATTTTGCTTGGCGCAGGTTCAAGAACGATCCGAACACGCCCTAATTTGTCGGTGACAGAAGAGGAAATTGCGCGCTTCATCACAATCCTTGACCTCTCGCTTGCCCAAGTGCAGAGTGAATAACCTGCAATAAATACTGTATTTTCGATAAGCTACAGAACCTTGAGACTTTTCTGACGATCATGCGAATGTATGGTACGAGAGCTTCTCGCCGCAGCAGTTTGCTGTTCACCACTTTTTGCTTTTGCGCAACCGTCTGTTGTGTTCCAAGTAGATGCAGAGGTAAAAGCCAACGCAGTCACGAGGACCCTGCCTGTTACGACGAGCGACGCCATTTCGTGGAGCCAGAGGGCTCAAGCGAATGTGTCGTACAGCTCTGGTAACGCATACCTAAACCATGCGGTTCAGATCTCCAGCGCCGATGGCTCGATCTCAATCAAGCGATCGGCCCAAAACGTGTACAACCACGAACTGTTGGCTCCAAACGTATCCAATACGACGAGCGATGTAGTGCGCATCAAGGCGTTCATTAAAGGGGCACCTGGAACGCCGTATTCGTTCTACATTTCGACCAATTCCTTCGCGGCGCCGTTTACTACCACCGGCACCGGTATCGCTACCACCAGCGATTCCGCCACCGGAGCATCTCCGTTCTCGTTCGCGGCCGGACGAAATTCAAGCTACTCGCAGGGCGTTTCCACCACCGAGACCATCACGAACATGGGCGAAACTTACTCGGCAGTGGACCTCTCCTTGACCAGCGCAAGCAACACTGCCTACAGCTACGTCAACACGAACACGGTCGCGCCGTTCTATGCGAACAGCCGAGTCAGCGGAACCACGACGATCAAGCTGAAGAACCTGGCGGTTGATGACATCATCCTCAACCTCGCCCGAGTTCAGGACACGAACAACCCAGATCGACCAAGCATGGTCGTTGTGCCAGACATCAACCTGGATGAAATCCAGTACACGATCAACGGCGTCACCTATACGCAAACTGGACCGTTCCGCGCAAACGTCGGCTCGAAAGTGCTCATGCCAGACCTCAACGGCATTGCACCAGGTGCCTACACCGTCGAGTTCGTCGGTACGCAGGGCGCCCTCACCACCGAGATTGCTTCGGCAACCCTAGACACCTCGGCCTTCAGCCAAACCCTCAACAGCACTCTGCAACCCGCATCAGGTTCCGCAGGACCCGGCCAGCAGGGTGGTGGAGTCAACTCCTTCGCCGTTACGATCAGTGGATTCCGCCGAGCTTGGAGTGTCTCTGGCACCACGGTTGATCGCAAGATCACTTCCTACTCGGGAACGCTCAACTCCAACTTCTTTGTCGGACCAACGTTCACCAGCAACCTGCAGGGCATCATTTCCGGATCGACGTTTGGCGCACCCGCCAACTTCAGCATCGCTGGATCTGGCAGCAACAGCGGTGGGCTTCTCACGATGACCTACAGCAACCTCTACACCGTGTTCGCTAAGTCTGGAAACACGATTGAGTTCCGACTGACCGGAACCCGCAACGGAACGCCTTGGGTTTGGAATCCAGGCACCGCATCGTACGGCTCGGTATCGGCCAGCATCAACTGATCCACCGTCCTCCTTCGCCACAAAAGTGGCGAAGGAGGACGCTTTTGTCTGGGCTCCAACTGGGTACCGTTACCGCAATGAGTCCATTGAAAATTGGCATCGTCGGATGCGGAAACATCAGCGGCATTTACTTCGACAATCTTGGGAAATTCACCGCAACCACCATTGTCGCGGTCGCCGATCTAGATCTAGATCGAGCCAAACAAGCCGCCGAGAAAAACGGCGTTCCGCTGGCCCTGAGCCCAGATGAACTCATTGCTCACCCCGATGTCGATCTGGTTCTCAACCTCACGATTCCGAAGGCGCATGCAACCGTCGCCCAAGCAGCCGTCGAAAACGGCAAGCACGTCTACAACGAAAAGCCGTTGACCGTCGATCTCGCGGACGCCCAGAAGCTCTTGCAGACTGCAAAGGAAAAAGGAGTCCGCGTCGGCGGCGCCCCCGATACGTTCCTCGGTGGAGGACACCAGACCGCGCGAGCCGCAATTGATCGTGGCGACATCGGCGAACCCATCGGATCGCATGCTTTCATGCTCTGCCACGGCCACGAGTCCTGGCACCCTTCGCCGGAGTTCTACTACGAGCGCGGCGGCGGCCCGATGTTGGACATGGGCCCGTATTATCTGACCGCTTTAGCAAACATGATCGGATCGATCAAGCGGGTCACCGGATCGACCCGTATCACCTTCCCAACCCGAACCATCACCAGTCAGCCGAAGAACGGCAAAGTGATTGAGGTCGAAACCCCGACCCACATCGCGGGAATCATGGACTTCGAAAACGGCGCGGTCGGCGAAATCACCACGAGCTTCGATGTTTGGCATAGCAAAGTGCCAAGCATCCTGGTTTACGGCACCGAAGGCTCTCTCATCGTTCCGGACCCGAACGGCTTTGGCGGCGAAGTTCAGATTCGTGTCAAGGGCCAGAAAGAATGGGAAACCGTGCCGAACCTTCACGGCTTCAACGGCAACTCCCGCGGAGTCGGTGTACTCGACATGGCCATCGCCATCCGAGACGGCCGGCCCCACCGAGCCAGCGGAGAACTTGCTGGGCACGTATTGGAAGTTATGCATGCTTTCGAGAAGAGCAGCACCGAATCTCGCCACGTGCAGCTCAGTTCTGAGCTTGCAAGACCGGCCGCACTCGGCGAAACCGAGCTTCACGAGTTCGTTCCGGTTGGATGAATGTAAACTGCCAGAACTTTGGCTAGCGCATACACTCCGGGACTAACCGTAAGCGGTGACATCTTTGTACGTCGCCTCCGACGCCTTCCGATCAAGGGCGACGTACTCGTGAAAGTCGGTGACAATGTCGAACCCGACAGTGTCGTCGCGGTTGCCATGCTTCCAGGCGTGCTCCAGACCATGAAGATGGCGGACAAGCTTGGAATCGAAGCCCGGGACGTACCGACGGTTTTCCCGCTGAAGCCAGGGGCGAAGGTTACGAAAGGCGAGGTCATCGCCGAAACCAAGGGCATGATGGGCTTCTTCAAAACGAAGGTTGAAGCCGACTTCACCGGAACCATTGAGTCGGTTTCTGAAGTCACCGGAAACGTTTTGATTCGCGAGCCGTCGATCCCCGTCGAGATCAATGCCTACATCAAGGGCCGAATCGTCGACGTCATGCCCGATGAAGGCGCGATCGTTGAGACCCGAGCCGCAATGGTTCAAGGCATTTTCGGCGTTGGCGGCGAGCGCGTCGGCACGATCCGCGTTGCCGCGAACTCCCCCGAGAGCGTCCTAGAAGCCGATCATATCCACGAAAGTGACCGTGGCAAGATCCTCATCGGCGGCGCAGGCATGGCCCTAAGCGCAATCAAGAAGGCGGCTAGCGTCGGCGTCATCGCGCTGGTGGCTGGTGGCCTTCGAGACGAAGACCTGATCAACTTCCTCGGCTACGACATCGGCGTCGCCATTACCGGTTCCGAAAACATTCCATTAACCCTCGTTGTGACCGAAGGTTTTGGCTACCTGAACATGGCGCAGCGCACCTTTGACCTCTTCCGCTCTCTGGAAGGAAAAGAAGCCAGCGTTAACGGAGCGACCCAAATTCGCGCCGGCGTCATTCGCCCCGAAGTCATCGTTCCGTTGCCGCTCGATCAGGCCGAATCGATCCGCGCCGCCGACGTTTTCGAGCTCAAGGTCGGAACCCCGATCCGAATGATCCGAGAACCTTACTTCGGCGAACTCGGAACCGTAACCGGACTTCCCGCAACCCTTCAGGTGCTGGAATCTGGCACCGAGGTCCGCGTCCTCACCGCGAAGCTGCCTTCCGGTGAAGAAGTGACCGTCCCGCGAGCGAACGTCGAAATCATCGCCAGTAACTAAGCCTCGCTTCGAGGCTTAGTTACGCAGCGGAACCTTGTTCTCGATCATGTGGCGCAACCGGACTTGGCTCAGGTTGCGCTGACAAAGGTCGAGGAACTCCGATCGCTCCATTCTAAGCGCATTCTCGTACGAGTTGGTTTTGGCAAAGATCGCCTTCAAGCGGTCACCAATCACTTCGTCGTACTCGGTCAGTTCGCCTTTGGCCATTTTTTCCTTTTGCAGGCGATCGATCATCCCGACGGTTGGGCCGACCACATCTTTCCACTCGGGTCGGGCCATGACTTCAACTTGCAGTGCAACCTGTTTGGCTTGCCAAAGCAAACGGTCCGGGTGGTAGCAAGTGACATCCTCAGCGCCGAGGTAGCCGAGAGACCGGGCTTGGTCGGCATTGATGCTGGTCTTGCCTTCCGTCAAAGTGAGACAAGCGTCCGCAAGGGTTGCTGCCGTGCTTTGGTGTCGCAATCGCATGAGGGTGACGCCACGCCCGCCGGGTAGCAGACCGACCTTCGATTCGGGAAGTCCGATCTGGGCGTCGGCCGCCGCGACGATTCGACTACAAGATCGAGCCAGTTCGTACCCTGCCCCGAGGCCGTAGCCGTGAATGGCCGCCACTGTCCGACGGGCTTCTAAGAGTTCGCCCAGGGTCTGCAGGTCCTGAAGGGCAGCATCAATGCTCGCCCAATCTTCTTTCTGGATGGCATCGTTAAAGAAGTTCAGGTCAAACCCAACGCTGTAGGCCTTTCCGGGACTGGTCAGCACCAGCGGCGCATCTGGCTGACTCGCGAGCCACCGCGACAAGCCTTCGACAAGCGCCGGGGTGATCAGACCGAGCTTGGTTTTCAGCACGACAGCGCGGACGCCGTCTCCCATGTCCTGAACTCGGAACGTTTCAAAGTCCTCCATCACCGGGAGGTCAGCCAGCGTGACGTACTCCGGCCGCGCGACGGGTTCGACGTACTCGCCTGCGAAGCTTCGAATCTTGCCTTCGGAATAGAACTTGACCGGCTCAACTCCAACTTGCTCGGCACCAATCGCGTCGATCATTTCGAATGGCCCCATCTCCCAGCCGAATCCCCACTTCATGACCTGGTCGAAGTCTTGGACGGTGTACGACACTTCTTCCTTGACCACGTTCGCGTAACGCAGGATTGGAAGCAAGTACATCCGCAGGTACTCACCGACTTCATCCTTCGCCGCTAACGCCGACCGAAGTCGATCCGCCAACGGCAACTTTCCAAACTCAGAAATCGACGGGAGGTCCGGTTCGATCCGCTCGCGGTAAGTATTCGTCACGAGATCGAAAGAAAGGAGTTGCTTACCATCGCGCCGGTAGTAGCCCTGGCCAGACTTTTCGCCGAGAAACCCGCGCGCCATCAAGGAATTGATCGAGGTTGGTCGGTGCAAGACGCCAGTGTGAGCGTCATTGACGCAGCGCTGGATTAGGTTGCTCGCAATATCCTCCATCACGTCGAGGCCCACGAGATCGTTCAGCCGAAACGTTCCGCTCTTTGGGCGACCAATGAATGGACCGGTGATCGCATCCACCTGTTCCACGGTGAGCCGAAGCTTTTCCGCTACGTGTGTCGCGAGGTACATGCACCACATTCCGTACCGATTCGCAATGAAACCAGGAGTATCTTTTGCCGGAACAACCCTTCTACCGACCGAATCTTCAAGGAACGCCGTCAGGGTCTCAACAACTTGCGGGTCGGTCTCGGAGGTTGGAATCAGTTCTAGAAGCTTGAGATATCGTGGCGGATTAAAAAAATGTGTTCCAACAAATCGGCGCCGAAAAGACTCGGATCGCGCTTCGGCAAGATGAGCAATTTCTAGGCCGCTTGTGTTGGTGGAAATGAATGCATCTGGTCGAAGGAACGGCTCAATCGCGGCGTAAAGATCACGTTTGATCTCCAGCTTTTCTGCAACCGCTTCTACCACCCAGTCCGCCTCTCGAATCCACTCGCAATTAAGGTCAACGCCGCCTAATCGAACCTGGCTTGCTCGCTCGGGCAGAAAGAAGTGGGGGGGCTTGGCCATCTTTGCGCGGTCAAAGCCGACAACCGCGCGCTCCATTGTCTGGTCGAGCAGGGTGACCTTGAGACCGAGGTTGACCAAGTGGGCCGCAATCCCGCTTCCCATGGTTCCCGCACCAATGACGCACACGTTTCGGATGGAGTTGGGTTGGCTCATGCTTCTCTCGATTGTCCTACGTAAGAAGGGCTTTTAGTTGACGAGCCCTCGGGGG